>Ga0210406_10002793_pt1 | contig 19576 bp, 12 predicted proteins | sample IncBWC30MmetaG_FD_155454 | JGI IMG/M metagenome (GOLD analysis project Ga0210406, IMG submission 155454) | Forest soil microbial communities from Barre Woods Harvard Forest LTER site, Petersham, Massachusetts, United States - Inc-BW-C-30-M | ecosystem: Environmental > Terrestrial > Soil >... | reverse complement strand
GGTCCAATCGGTCTCCCTCATCTGCCGAGTGTAACCAGAGTTCCCGAAAATCAAAAACCCTGATTTAATGTGGGTGCGTTACAGATTCCTGTTCAGAGCCATTATTAGAGTGGGCTGATTTTGGTCTGCACAGGCGTGGTTATCTGGCGCTTCGCCCGGGCTCAGCTTGATATTCGGCAACTCGCGAAGTAGGCGGCGTCGTAACCAGGATGTTCAGCGGGCTATCGGTTCGAAGAAAGTGCATGCGCCCGCGATGAGCAAGTTCATGTTTTCTTTGAAATTTCTGGCCAGCTTATTTTTCTCAGCCACGAAAAGGGTAACTTCAGCGGATACCGCGTTTTCGTCTGCGTGAGTTGTCGCATTCTTAACGAATCACGACCGACGCGGTGACCGTCTGGCATACCGCGTCCAGTTCCGGTTGTGCCTCATCATACGCACAACTCACCGGAACCAGCCGGTTATATGGCGCAATCACCATGACCAGTCGTCCACGTATTGGCTTCAGATCACGCCCGGCAGAACTGAAGTCGCTGAGACCTGCCGGACGATCATGCAGGCTCTCGCTCGAAAAATTCAACGGTTCTCCCGTCCCTCGCGCAAACCACAGATTATTTCGGATGAACCGCTCGGTTCTCTGCCGCAGCAGTTCTTCCTCGGTCAATCCGCAACATTGCAGATCGAATATCGGACCCACCGCCACCGTAACTGTCTGCTGGCCCGACCCGGCAAGCAACAGCACAGTTGTATTTCCGGAGTCCGCGATGTGGGCGCTTTCCGGCAGTGCCAGCGACAGCTCGAAACAGAGCTGACCATTGCAGAAGCTCTTCGCCCAGTGCTCGAATCCCCGCGGCGCTCGGTCCAGAACATCGGAAATCTCGCGGCTCTGTACGTTCTCGCGTGTCCGTGCGGCCGCGACTGCTTGCGCTACTGGCTGATTGGGAGAGTTTTCAAAGGCATGCAGCGCTAGCAGCCAGCCCTCTGAGTTCTCCTCCGGCAACCACCGCAATGTATAGTCTTCCTCAACCAGATAGCTCCCTGCTTTATCGGTTTCTTCCCTGGGCACATATTTCAGCATGAGACGGTTGTCAATCGTTCTCTTTCGGCGCAGGTACACCATCCTCTGCGCCGCGCGCTCCCACAACAAAGAAACGCTGCTGCGTCCTGTGACCACCGTCGTTCCCGTGAAGTCCGAGGCTCGGCTGCGAGTCTCGACATAGGCCTCTACTTCCGTCGGTGAGAAAACCTGCTTATATTCCAGCAGCGCGCAGTTCGCGTTTCCAATCTGCACATCGCGCGCCAAGTGCATCGCTGTTGCCGCAACGTCCATGCCTTCCACAAAGGTATCGGGCCAGTAAAGATATCTTCGGCTTGAAACCGACGGGGAACCGGGGAGAACCGCCTCATCCGTCAACCGCGGCTGGAGCGCATCCCATGCCGCCTTGCGGAGTATGCTGGCTAGTTCTGGTTCGTGGCTCTCGAATGCCCGCGTCAATCGCACATCTCCCGCGGGATAGATCTCAAACCCTGTTCCCTTTTCCTGGAATTCGTTCACCGCATTGGTCATATGCTGCTTGCTCGTGTTCGCACATTCCGGGACCGTCGTCTCTACTCCCTGGAACGACACCATCCCGCGGACCGCCCCTTCCGCGCTCCGGCCGGTGAAATCCAACTTCATCACTGCTCTTAGCGTGTACGAACAATCGCTCGGCACCGTCAACCGGATATAAGGCGCATGCTCGCTCTCCACGTGCACCAGGGCTTCAAGCTCGTAGCGCACAGATGTTCCCGGCGTGAACTTTGCGACAATTGCAGAAGAACCGGACGTCTGCGCCAAAGCCAGGGTCGCAGCGAACGCTAACAGTCCTAGAAACCGTGCGCTAGTATGAGGGATGTTGAACATAGATGTATCTTTCAGGTATATGCAGTTCGAGCGAGCTGATAAACTCTTCGCACGCGGTTTCCATCTCCCCCGCATCTTTCTCCAGATACAAGCAGGTTGGCGCCGAGGATGAGAATGGCGTCGCGATCAGCCCCACTACGCCCAGCATCCTGCCCAGAACGTCATTCTTGAGCGCGAGATGCGCAATCCGGGCCGGATACCCGTCTACCGAATCGTCCGTCTCGAAGAGAATCTTCGGTGTGCCGGCGAGCTTATAGTGAAAATCGCGTAGATAGGTCGCCTTCGCGCACTCGATATCGAAACACCGGTTCAGGTCCGGACCGAACCACACGAGCGCCTTCTGCTCTGGGCTGTATGGTACGTTCATCTTCACCGTCGCTGGCGCTTTGGCGCTGATCCGGATGTTGGGAATGATTACTTGTGTGGCAAAGTCACCCCAAACCATGTGCGTCTGCGACCCGGGTACATCTTCATCGCTCAGCACGCGCTTCGCTTTTTTTCGCGTTGTTTCTTTCTGGTGACGGACAACATCTCCGAGCGAGGGCTGATTCGCATCTGCTGCTCCTTCCTGTGCGACGGCGTGCGGTATGGCCACAAGAACGCATGCCACTGTGACAAAGAGTAGTTTTCTATTGCTCATCGGTCTCCGGAGGATCATCTGCTGGCTGGTTTTCTTGTCCTAATTGTTTGGGAAACTCGAGCGATCGCGTCACGTGCTCGCACAAGCTCTGCGCATTGCCGGAGAATTCTTCTGGCACCGTGCAGCGCAGGTGCACAAAGGCTCCCGGAAACATGTAAACCGTCATGTAAGTCAGGACAGCTTTTGACAATGTCTCGTTGCGGAAGGTCGCAGTCCTCGCTGGAATTCCTCCAATCTCGGTTGCCTCTTCATTCAGGATCGTCGCCTGCCTTACTCCCGAATAATGTTCAACCGGAACATAGCCCAGAAACCACGCCATTTTGCCGTTGATCATCTGCTCCCTGGTCAGAATCCCTGAATCCGTCGATGCACCAACATTTCCTTGAATGATCGCGCTCGCTTTCCCGAGAGGCACTTCGAACTGAAACAGTCCTTTGCCCGAGGTCGGGAATTGTGCGTTCGCAATCGCGTTCTGCGGGATCTGCAAGTTCGCCGATAAGCACACACCTCTGTCTTTCGTGCAGAAATAACGGAACGAGTAAGACTGGAACCCCCCGGCACTGTTCAGGTCAGTGAGCTCCGCTTTCTGCGGATGGCTCTTCTGGGCGCGCGCAAACGCGCCCAGAGAAGTCTCGTCTGCTGCAGTCGTGGTCTCCGTTGATGCCACGGCTGCGAGCGCCGGTTTGTTCCGTGCAGGCGGCAGTTTTTTCTCCTTCCAGCGGTTCCCGAAGGGATGGAATTTCAGAGAAGCCAAAATTGTGCCGCACACTTGATATGCCTGGCGCTGTGTGTCAATCGAGTGCAGGATATCCTTTACCGGTTTGCTGAGGACAGTCTCGGTCCCATCCTTGGGATAGCCGCAGAACACCGGTACCACGTAACCGTCACCCACTACGAACTCGCCTCCGCCAATCAAACTGTCCGACGGCGCACACTGTTCAAATCCCACTCCGTGCGCTGGATGCCCATTCACCGGAGCGCCTACTCCACTGATGGATACCGAACAATCCGCAAAAAAGGTATCGTTCGCGTTGTGCAGAATCTCTTCTGAGGTGCTTCCTACGGCCGGTAGTGAGTCGCCCAAGATGACCACCACTCTCCAGCTGAACTCTTCCGCTGAGCGCAGATGCAATCCATAGCCGTCGCGGGAATCCGGCCTCGCATCCGCTGGCACGAGAATCGCGTAGTCCCCCGGCTGAAAGTAGTAGTAGCGGTATCCCGTGGGCGCCCCTGCAATCGGCTCCTCTTGCGACAGCGCCAATTCCTGGGCCATCTGATCGACTGCCTGCGAGCGCTCTGTCGTGCGCGCACTTTGTTGCGCCCGTTGTTTCCTCGCCTGCTTCGCGGCGGCTGCTAAATCGCTGATGGGAGATTGCTGATCAGTACTTCCTTGCTGATTCTGTGCAGAGCTTGCGCTGGAATCCTGCGCGACCGCAGCGGTCGGCAGCAGACACAAGAAAAGTGACAGGGAACAACAAAACAGGAAGAGGCAGACGAATAAATTAAATGACGCACGCTGATAGGAGTTAGACCCGAGACCGGCCCTGCCCATTGCAAATGCTCCTTGCCCACCAGTTTGGTCAATTGTAGGCAACAGCCATCGCAATCTCAGATTACTTTCGTCACCGGCTCTAATCGAAAGCTGGGTTGTGGAATCGATCTGTGAAACTCCTGAATAACGGGCAAGCAGAAAGTTAACTGTTGTTATCCAGCGTTCGCTCAGAACCCGGATTGGTGGCCAAAAGCTGCCGATAGCCCAGCATCAGGGAGCGTTGCACACAGAGCAGAGGAGTTGAGCGATGATGGGCTCGCTGCTATCGAAGGGACTCTCTAACGTGGCACTCGCGGATTACATCGAGCGCGCAAAGGCGCGGCCACAAATCACGAGATAATCTGTCGACACCGAAGCGCTTGGCAGTGTTTGATACAGACTCCGGTCACCTCCGAGTTGCTCTCCGATGTGTGCAGGATTCGGATGACCTCTGGTTTGGCTCTGAACCTAGACGCATCTAGGTTGCGGGAAGCGAGGGCTAGGTTAGGGGGTTCCAGCCGAAGGACTCCGACCACTACCAGCTTCGAGCCCAGGTTTCCTCCTCCCTGGGCTCAGGCACCGCTGAGTACTCTCGAATGGCAGGGAGGTAGGGAAGAGGGGCCTGGACCGGTCTTTACGTGGCGATTCCCGCTCGCGCCGGACCACCATGAAGGCCTGGCGACACATTCGGTCGGGGAAGATGCCGACGTGCTCGACTTATCCTTTGATTCCGGCTTGAAACGGTTGTACGTATCGGCTGAATCGGTAAACGTCACTATCTTTCCCGAGCAGGGAAAAAGGTTGGGGAGCGAGGGTAGTCTGTTCACAGCCCATGCTCACTCAGTTTGCGTTGACCCGGATGCGCATCTGGTCTCCTTTCTCCCGCAAGACATTGACGGACACCCCGTCCTTCGGGTCATGGAACCCACTCTCACTGATCTCGCTCATCGAGCGCCGTCATTCAGCTAGCCTTCAGTTTCAGATGGGATAATTCGAACTGCTGTAGTCAAGGAATTCGACGACTTGAATCCGTCCGCCTCGCGCCGAAACTTAACTCTTAAAGGAGTCCTTGCGCTGCTCGCCGCTTGGGCGCTCGCCTTCGTTATTCCGGGGACAGTGTTTGCGCAGACCGCTTCTCTCCGTGGCACGGTCACCGATTTGACCGGGGCTGTCGTACCCAATGCAACCGTCACTATAACGGACGCATCGGGAGTGGCTCAGTCTGCACTCTCGGATCGAAACGGCAATTATGCTTTCTTCCTGCTTGCTCCCGGCAGATACATCCTTCAGGCTTCCGCGCCTGACTTGGCACTCCCAGAGCCTATTCCCTTGACGGTCTCAGGGCGGCCACAAGTCATCAATCTCACCGTGAAGGTGCAGGTTGCAAAGGAGAATATCACCGTCGAAGACCAGTCCGGTCCCACCGTAAGCGCCGAAAACACCAGCAACGCAAGCTCGATTGTTCTTCAGGGGAAAGACCTCGAATCATTGGGCGACAGTCAAGAAGACCTAGCGACGGACTTGCAGGCTCTTGCTGGGCCTTCCGCAGGGCCGAGCGGGGGTGCGCTTTACGTGGACGGATTCAGTGGCGGCAGTCTACCAACCAAGGAGTCGATCCGGGAAGTCAAGATCAACCAAAACCCGTTTTCTCCCGAATACGACAAGCTAGGCTATGGGCGGATAGAAATTACGACCAAAGCCGGGGCGGACCAATATCACGGGCTTAGTTATTTCAATTTTGGCGACAGCGTGTGGAATTCTCGCGATCCCTACACCCAGCAAGAAGCACCCTTCCTGCTGCGCGAATACGGCGGAGATGTCGGCGGGCCGCTGAACAAGAAGTTGTCGTTCTTTCTGAACGTGGATGGCGCGGCTATTGATAACGGCGCGAATATTGATACGGTCACGCTTGATCCACAGACACTGGCGATCACCTCTTTCAGCGCCGTTTTCTCAGTGCCGCAGCGACGAATCATTGTCAGCCCCCGTCTGGACTATCAATTGAATACCAATCACCTGCTCTCCTTTCGCTATCGAGTTGAGCAGGCGGACATAACCGATTCCGGCATCGGCAGTCTGAACCTCGTGTCACTGTCAAATCACGTGCATTCTCTCAGCAACACCTTCCAAGCCAGTGAAACTTCTACGCTTGGCAGCAACGTGATCAACCAAATGAGATTCCAGTTTTTCCGCGTCGCCACTTCGACCTTGCCCAACACGCCCGGCTCCGAGATTCAGGTGCTCGGCGCGTTCAATGGAGGCGGTTCCCAACTTGGCCCGGTGCACGACACCCAGAACAACTACGAATTTCAGAACTACACCACGATCAGTCGCAAGAGTCATACGTTCCATTTTGGAGTCAGGGTACGAGAAACGGGAGACAGTAACGTTTCACAAGCAAACTTTGAAGGCATGTTTACCTTCGGCGGTCAGATCGGCCCGGAGCTGGGTGCCAACAATCAGCCTGTTTTGAACAGTTCTGGCAACCCCATTCTCGTTCCTCTTCAATCCATCGAAGTGTATCGCCGCACTTTGTTGTTCGAGAGTTTGGGGGACGCGCCTGCCCAGATTCGAGCGTTGGGCGGAGGAGCGACACAGTTTTCTGCTTACGAAGGAGTTCCGCAGACTTATGCGAATCAGACCGACATCGGGGCATTCTTTGGCGACGAATGGCACATCACGCCCCATCTGATCGTCAGCCCCGGACTTCGCTACGAATGGCAAACCAACATCGACGATGGGCGTGATTTTGCGCCGAGGATCGGGCTTGCTTGGCAGCCGCGGGGAAACTCGAAGTTCGTGATAAGGGCGGGGTTTGGAATTTTCTATGACCGCTTCGCACTCGCCAACACGGTCACGGCTATGCGTTTCAACGGTTCCATTCAGCAGCAATTTGTGGTCAACAAACCCGATTCATTTCCGAAGGCCCCCGCCATCACGATTCCATCCGCACTTCAGGAGATCAGTCCTTCCCTGCGATCACCTTACATTATGCAATCGGCATTGACTGTCGAGCGGCAGTTGCTACGCCGCACGACGCTTGCGGTCACCTGGGCGAACTCTCATGGCCTGCGCCAACTGCGGACTCTGGACGTGAACGCGCCTCTTCCGGGCGCCTTCAATCCATCCGCTCCCGGCAGTGGCGTTTTTCCGCTGGGTTTTGACGCGCCCGTGTTTCAAATGGTTTCTGACGGTCTCTATAACCAGAACCAGCTAATCGTTAACGTGAACGCAAAATTGACCTCGAAGTTCTCGTTCTTTTCCACGTACACATTCAACCGGGCGCTCAGCAATACCGATGGCCTGACCACCATTCCCGCCAACCCCTACAATTTTTCAGGAGAATACGGTCCCGCCCTCACGGACATCCATAGCTCGGTTGTATTCGGTGGGACGTTCGAGAAATGGAAGTTCCGAATCGCCCCTCTAGTGAGAATATTTTCTGGCCCGCCGTTTGACATCACTGCGGGCAGTGATATTTACGGCGACACGTTATTCAATGCTCGTCCCGGCATTCCTTCCGACCTCAATAAGCCGGGACTGATTCAGACGCAGTATGGTTTGCTTGATCCCAGCCCCATCCCGGGCGAACCGACCCTGTCGCGAAACTATGGACGTGGGCCGGGCTATGTCCTCTTCAATCTTCGCCTGACTAAACTGTTCGAGTTTGGTCGCGTGCCGGCGTCCGCAGCAACGCTGTCTGCCACTAGCGGTCAAAGCGCCTCGGAAAACCATCGCTACACAATTTCGCTCGCTGCTTCGATTCGTAACATCATCAATCACAACAATCCCGGCCCCATCATCGGCGACATTACTTCGCCGTTTTTCGGACGAGCCAACCAGAGCGTAGGGTCTACTGGCTTTGGTGGAACGGGCTTTCTCGAATCTGCCAACAACCGCCGCTTAGAGCTGCAAGCGAAATTTAGCTTTTAGCGGGCAGCCGGCGAGCGGTCTTGTGTATCCGAGTTTCTACCCTCGACCAGAATCCGGAGACCCAGGCGCTGGATCTGCGCCGTCTCGCGGAACAAGGCGGTTTTGAAATCGTCCACGAATACACCGATCCGATCAGCGGCGCGACGGCGAAGCGTCCCGCCCTCAACCAGATCCTGGCTGCTGCCCACAAGCGAGAATTTGACACCGGTGCTGCTAGGGTCGGCTGACGGTTTGGCGGGTAGCGTGCGGCACTTTCTGGAAGTTCTCGATACGCTGAATCATCTCGGTAGAGTTCGTGTCATTCCGCTGAGACCTCGATCCCGGCGGACCGTTGGGCAGGGCGGTGGTAGTGATTGTGTCGGCGGTCGCCGAGCTGGAGCGCAACCTTATTATAAGGAGGGTGGGAATTATAGGGAGGGTGGGAGCCGGCCTCAGACGGGCACGGTTTCACCGACCAATGACGACACCATGACGGTTTGCGCGATTCGCTTGCTGTCGGCGATGCTCGCTGATCTATTGCACGAGGGGCTGGGTCACGGGGCGCTGGCCTTGATCGCGGCCTTGACTTTATGACGATCTCATAGAATACAGAGACAAACATTCATTGAAAACGGCGATCTTGCACAGCTACGTTCGGAAGGTTAGAACTCCGAGCAGGAAGCAGGGCAAGAGCGGACGAATTCTGATTGGTCGGGCGCGGCTAGGCTTTTGGTACGGTCAGCAGACTTTGCAATGCCTGAATCAGGGCCGATGAATTGCTCTCGAATGATTCCGTGGTCTTCATAAGGAACGCCGCCGCACCCTCTTTCAAGAGCTTGGCTTCATTCGCTTGGCCAAGCCCACTCAGCACGACGACTGGGATGTGTTTTACGAGCACATCGGCTTTGAGAGCCCGAAGGACGTCGAGTCCTGACATTTTGGGTAACATCATATCGAGCAAAATAAGATCGGGAATGTTCTCTTGAGCGGCACCGAGTCCTTCCTCGCCGTCCGCCGCATAGAGGACATCGTATCCCGCTCTGATGAGCGCCCTCCCATTTGCGGTCCGCTGGAACTTGCTATCTTCGATCAAAAGTACTTTCATCTTTTTTTCTCACCACCAACTAGTCTAGCGTGCAACCCTCAGCTGAGAATGTGCATTTGTGAACACTTTCTCAGCGCGGCCATCACAACGTCTGCGCCACGAGGCAAAGGGCCGTTTGTCAAATTTGCGTCAAATCTTAACCCGGGAAGACCGGCTCCTTGACAGCTTCGCTGGCGGATGACAGACTTGGCCGCGCTCGCCACTTCAGGCTTCTGACGTGCTAGGGCAGCACATTTCTCACGCCCCGCGAAGGAGATACCATGTCGATTCGTCGTAGTCAGTCCATTCTGCTCGCTGTTCTCACGTTGATTGCGGCTCCCGCATTCTCTCAAGTGCAACCCGGCGGGTCACACTCAATCGTGGGCAGCCGGCAGGATCTGGGTCCGGAAGATTCCTCGAAACAAGTCACGGTTACGGTTTGGTTGCACCAGCACAATAAGGAGGCATTTGATGCCTTAGTCCAACGGATGTATGAGAAAGGATCGCCACAATATCACCACTGGCTCACCCGGGAGCAGTACAAAGCAACTTTTGCGCCCACTCAGAAAGACGCGGCGCTGGTGCGGGATTTTCTTTCCGCGCACAACCTGACTGTCTCCTCGACGGAGAAAAACAATCATTATGTGACCGCGAGCGGCCGCATCAGCGATGTTCAAGATGCGTTCAACGTTCAGATCAACCGCTTTAACATCCAGGGAACAATCCATCAGGCGGCCACTTCGGAGCCTTCCGTTGCGGGACCGGCAAGCGCGGTTGTGGCAGCCGTGCAAGTGAGTGATTTGACCTATTCTTCGAACGCGGCTGCGGCCAAGGATCTGGATACCGGCGTTCCGTTTCGCGGAGTTCAGCTGACTCCCGGCGTGAATCCGAATGGACTGTTCTTCAGCGCCAATTGTTTCCGGTCGCCCGAGACCAAAACATTCACCACTGGCGGCGGCGCACCCTTCGCAGTTTATTTCGGCAACCGCTATGGCGCTAATATCACCTCCGCCCCTCCCAACTTGCCGTCTTGCGGTTATGATGCAGCTGAGCTGCAGATTGCTTACGGGCTGAACAAGGCTTACAGCAGTGGCTGGAATGGCGCCGGCCAGACCATCGTAATCGTTGATGCTTTTGGGTCCAACACCATCGTTGCCGATGCCAACAAATTTTCAGCGCTGAACAAACTACCTGCTCTCACGTCGGCCAACTTCCAAATCTTCACCCCGAACGGCCCGGTGCATTGCGGGACTGCCTGTGTGGACGGAAACTGGCAGTTTGAAACCACTCTGGATGTGGAGTGGGCGCACTCCATTGCGCCGGGCGCCAATATTGCGCTGGTGCTCACTGCGGATAATTCGTTTACGAATCTTGATATAGGAAACCTTTTCGCTGTCGAGAATCTGCTGGGCAATGTACTGTCCAACAGTTTCGGCATACCGGAGATCGCACTGGTCGATTTATTCCCCTCAGAACTCGTGGTAGAAAACGGAATCTCAGAGATCGCTGCCGCTCTGGGTATATCGCAGAACATTTCCAGTGGCGATAGCGGCGATTTCCTGGCTGTCGATCAAGCAGACTTCGGCATTGACTCGGTCTCTGTCGAAGCGGGATCAAGTTCCCCTTTTGCGACCTCAGTCGGAGGAACCAGCACCTTCCTCAACAGCAACAACACGATTAAATTCCAGACGGGCTGGGGCCTGAACTTCACCCGCATTGCAGACCCCACTCCAAATCCTCCAACCGTTCCGCCTCTTCCATTTGGCTTCCAAAGCGGAAGCGGAGGCGGTACCAGCGTCTTTTTCGCCAAGCCAGCCTATCAGCATAGTTTGCCAGGTAAGTTTCGCAAGGTGCCTGACATTTCGATGGATGCCGATCCGGAGACCGGCGTCGAAATCATCGTTACGCTGGACCAGATTCCGGGCCACCCGCAGTCGGTGGAAGTGTTTGGCGGCACCAGTCTCTCCTGCCCCATGTTTTCGGGGTTATGGGCAATCGCCAACCAGGCTGCTGGTGTTCCGCTCGGCCAAGCGGCGCCTTACCTGTACCAGTTGAAAGGCAGCGCGATCTCGGACGTGACCGCAGTCACCTCGTCCTTCAATGTGGCCGGCGTCATTTTCGACCCGCCGAATGCTGCGATTTTCGAAAGTGCGAATGCATTGGCTGGTCCCTTGGACGGTACGACCAACTACGTCAGCGCGTTATTCCAGAGCGCCTCTTCCACTCGCTGGGACGTGTTTACCTTCGGCACAGACTCGTCTCTGAAAACTGGCCCGGGATGGGACAATGTGACCGGCGTTGGCACTCCGAACGCAGTGCCGTTCATCCAGCAAGTCGTGGCGCTGTCAAAGTAATGGCTTGGACTGCCGCGATTTGTATTTCACTCATCAAAGGTGGGCCACTACCAAGTGGCCCACCTTGAGGTAGAGGAAATACAAAGAGGTAGAGGAAATACAAAAATCGATTTCACGCTCCTGAGCAGATCTCGGTGCGATCCTCTCGGCCTCGAGTCTTGCGCCGCTACCGCGAGGGACACAGCCAAGCGTAGACAGAGGATCGGCTGAAATGGTGGCATTTGTGGGCGTGTACACGACGCCATCGTCTTTCCTGTCTCCTCTCAAGCCTTAGAAGGTTAACCGCGCACCAATCTGGATCAGACGAGGGCTGGCGGCCGAGGTGATCTGGCCGTTCAGGGCGGACTTCAGGTTGGCCGTGGGAGCATTCAGGCTGACCAGGTTGAAGGCATTGGTCGCCTCCCCGCGGAGCTGGAAGGTGAATCGTTCGAAGCGGAAGTTGCGGAACACTCCCAGGTCGATATCGCGGTAACCGGGTGCGCGCAGATAGTCGCGCGGAGCGTTGCCGTCGGCTCCCCCCGGGCCGATGCCGCCGGTCACTCCTGGGCCGTTTTGAGTGAACGCTGCCGTATTGAACCACTCCTTGGCAACCGCAGACCGGCTTCTGTGAGGATCGAGGAAGGGGCTGACTCCCGGAACTAAATCCGGGCGGTTCGCGTTGGCGCTGTCGAAGTTGTTGTTGGTGCCGCTCGAGATACTGAAAGGCGCTCCGCTTTGCAGGGAGACGATGGGCGAGATCGTCCAGCCATTCAGGAGCTGCTTCATGAAGGAGTTGGAACCGGTGTAGTAGTCGATGTTCCACATGCCGGAGATGCTTGCTACATGCCGGCGGTCATTGTCCGTCGGACCTCTTTCCTCCCAAAGATTGTCGAAATCCTGGGCGGCGGCCTGACCGATCGCCGACTCATTGACGCTTTGGAAGGAATGGCTGAAGACATAGAAGCCGTTGATCATCAGGTTGTGGGTAAGCGGCCTGCTAGCCGAGATCTGAAGCGAGTGGTACGACGCAGTCTCTTCGGACTCGTCGTAAGTGACCTGGCCCAGGACGCCGGGATCGTAGGGACGGCGGGCATTGATGCTGGCCTGCGACGTGCTGGCTCCGGGCGCGTAGGGAGCATAGTTTTTATCCAACATGAAGGGCAGATGATGCGATAGCGTGCCTACATAGGCGACGGTCAGGCTGACATTTTTGGGCAATTCGCGCTGGACAGCCGCGTTCACCTGGTAGACGACTGGCCATTGATAGTTTTCCGCGATGGTTTCAATGCTGGCCGCGGGCAGAAAGCGCGGGTTCGCCGGCGTGTACCTGTAAGGGAACGGATCTCCTCTCGGGAAGGAGGCCGGATTCCCGTAGACATTGGAGAGCGAAGCGATGGAATTGAAAGTTTGCCGGATGGCGAAGGGCTGCGCATTGGCGGGCTGGTTCCATTCGTTGCCGCTGACGCTGCCGTAGAAAATGCCCCCGCCAGCACGGATTGCCGTCTTGCCGTCTCCAAACGGATCCCACGCGATACCCAGACGGGGCGAAATATGATGCAAGCGGTTGTCGGCGATGCCGCGCGGCACACCGGCGTCTCCAGGGAACAGCATCCCCAGAGGCGCAGAGGGAACCTTGGTGGAGTGTACGCCAGGGACAAATGTCGCGGTAAGGTTCGAAGACTCGACGGGGGACAACTGCACGTCATATCGCAATCCAAGGTTTAGCGTGAGTCTTGGAACAACCCGATAGTTGTCCTGCAGGAAGCCGGCAAAATACCAGTCGCTCAACAGCCCGTGGTAGGGAGTGTCCTGCTCCATTGTGCTCACCTGGCCGGTGACAAAGTCGGACAGTGCGTTCCCCGTGGTCGTGGGAGCGGAAGAGGCGAAATTAAAGATGCCAAAGTTATCCAGGTTGCCGACGATCATGTTCTTTTCCAGCGACAGTTCGCCGCCGAAATTGAGCGAGTGTTTACCCTTGGTTGTACTGACCATGTCGCGGAGAGCATAGAGGTCCGTGGTGCTGACAGGTCCGGCTAGAGCACCTCCGACATTAAAGTAGCCGGATACGGCAAGGTTAGGCAGGGTCTTGGGTCCCTGGGTAGTAAAAGTCGATCCTAAATCGTCGAGGCCGATCCCGGACGGGAGGTTGACACGCCCACCCGCCACGCGCGTGAAGGTGAACCATCCCTGGTTGGCGGTTGTCGGGCTCAGGCTGTGAACGTCGCTCATGTTCACCACCTGCTGCGTGGCAAGGGACTGGTTGATCGTATAAACGAAGGGGCCGCTGCTAGAGGAGTTGCCGGAAGCATTCTGCGTGGTCTTCAGGTAGAAGTAGCTGACCGAAGCGCGGTCCCGAGCCGAAATTACCTGGTCGTATTTGCCGAGGTACTCGTTCTGGTTGGTGGGGCCGGTGAAGAAGCCGGAATAACTGTTATTTGTGGTGTTGGTTGGTAGCGGAACATACTTGCTAATAATGTTGGCCGCTGTTGGGTCCAACAAGGCGGAGGGGACGCAATTCGGTTGAGCAGTTGCACAGTGGGGGGAACTGTTGGTTCCATCCACCTGGACCTTCGTAGTCTTGGAGGTGCCGGGCATGTAAACCTTAAAAGAGTCCGCCGTAAAGTCGCCCTCGCGTTCGGCGGCTGTGGGTAGCACGGCGCCCGTGAGCTGTTGTCCGACGACCTGGCGCAAGCCGCCATAGCTGAAGAGGAAGAAGGCCTTGTCATGCTTCAGCGGGCCGCCGACGACTCCGCCAAACTGGTTGCGATGGTACGGCGGGTTGAAGGTCGAATTCCAGGGGATGGCATTGAGGTCCGTGTTGCGGTTGAACTCAAACAACGAGCCATGGACCTGGTTGGTTCCCGACTTCGTGATTGCGGTGACCACGGCGCCCGACATCCGGCCATATTGGGCCGAAAAGTCGCTGGTTTCCACACGAAATTCCTGCAGCGCGTCCGGGTTGGGTAGCGGGTTGCCGTAGTTGCGCAAACCGGTCATGTTGCTGCCGCCGTCCAGGTAGAAGCTGACCATGGGAGTGCCACCGTCGATGCCGCCATTGACCACGACCTGCGTCGATGGCAGTCCGATGACGAAATTTGGCGTCCCGCTGGGATTGCTGCTGGGGCTGGCGCTGTTGGACTGCACGCCCGGGGTCAAAGAAAGCTCGGCATACGCGTTCCGGTTGACCAGGGGAAGGCCGATGATCTCGGATGGTTCTACTGTTCTTCCGAGCTCTGCGGAGCTGGTATCCACCAGAGGCGAAGCTTCGGTAACCGTTACGGTCTGACTCTGAACGCCGACGTCCAGAATCACATTCAGCGCCTGGGTCTGGTCGACGTTCAGAACGACATTCTCCTGCACGAATCTCTTGAAGCCCACGGCGTTCACTTCAACGGAGTAGGTGCCCACCGGAAGGTACTGAATGAGATACGCCCCATCGGCAGTTGCCGTGGTCGAACGGGACAGCCCGGTGTCGATATTGGTTGCTTTGACGATGGCTGAAGTCACCACGGCGCCTTGCGTGTCTTTCACTGTGCCGGCAATCGTTCCCGTGATCTGCTGTCCGTACGCATGGAGAGCCCCGCAGAGGATGAGAACGAGCAGTGCGCGGAACTGCGGGCCCGCACCGGTCACGAAATATCTTGGCAATCTGCGTGTTTTCATACCACCTCCGAAATTGTTTGTGATTCCGCTATGGGTGTCAGACTTCCGACCTAAAACTCGAGCGATGCAGCAGGCAGGCCTTCCGACCCTGCCGAGACTCTGCACTCCCCTTTACGAATAAACGAGATTTCGGCGCGCCCATTCGATAGTTGCACCTCGCGGGAGCCCCGTGTGGTTCCAAGGTTGTCGATCAGACCGCCCGCGCCTGCCAGCGAGAAGCGCACGATCCGGGCCGAGTCGAGGCAGAAAAGGCCCTGTGCGTCAACGAGTCTTGCTTCCACCGTGACGATGTTGTGGTTGTGCGCTTTCTGTGACAGCGTCAGCGCAACCGGTTGACCCCACGCCTCACTCTGGTAATTCAGGTAAATCTCATCCTGAACCGCCACTTCACCCTTGGTCGCAAGCACACGCAGATGATTCGCTCCACTGGCAAATGCAACTTCCCAGCGCAGGCCGGCGGCGGGAAAGTTCTGGCTGTCGCGGTGCCTGGAACCGAGGGACTTGCCGTTTAGAAAAAGCTCCGCGCGATCGCAGTTGGAGTAAACCCGCACGCTGCGGTTTTCGCCTTTCCGGCCCCAGCGAACCGGCCAGCTGTGTCCATAGATATGGACCATCGGCTTATCGGCCCAGTAAGACTGAAAGACGAAATAGGATTCCTTCCTGGTCAGGTCGCGTTCGACAACGCCTTTCTGATTGACGCGTGGAACGCCGTTACTATCACGAAGAGGAGAGGCAAAGTCTTTGAAGATCCATTGGGCGGATCCTGTAAGCCAATCGAGACTCTCTTGCGTCTTGAGGTGCCAGTCGAAAAGGTTGCAGGCGTAAGTCTCCGACCAGTCGCCATCTTTCGAGACTCGAACATCACCACCACTTTTCCGGTAATCCAGTCCACGTTCATCGGTTCCGTTGCCGGTGGGAACCTTGCGCAGTACGGCTTCGGGATCTTCGGAGTGACGCCCCGCCTGACTGTCCGCCCCCCATTCGATATGGATGAATCGCTTGACGCGGGTTCGCTCTGCCAGGAGGCTCTGCTCGTATTCGCGATAATGGCCGCGGTACCAGCCTGCCCAGATCGAAGGAGAATAGACATCCGGAATATCTCGGGCGAAGTCACAGCGTCGAAAAGCAGTCGGCCTGGAGCTGTCGAGCCGATGTGCCAGGTCACGCATCCCGGTCATAAAATTCCGGATCGCCTGCTGATCGACGCAGGGATATTCATTCGGCCAGTCGTCCTCGTTGCCGAGTCCCCAGAGAATGATGGAGGGATGGTTATAGTGCTGGTCGATCATATGAGTGAGCATGTCCTCGGTGTTCTTCTGAAATGCTTCGTCCCCGACGCCAGCCCGACACCAGGGAACTTCTTCCCAAACCATGAGACCAAGTTCATCGCACAGCTCAAGCACTAAGCGGTCCTGTTGATAGTGCGCGAGACGGACGAAGTTTGCGCCCATCTCACGTATGAGTTGCATCTCTTCGCGTACCAGATCGTCCCTCATCGCGGCAGCCACGCCGGCGTGATCCGCATGACGCTGAGTGCCGCGCAAAAGCATCCGCTTGCCGTTTAGCTTGAAGGGGCCGTGCTCCACAAACTCAAGCTGGCGTATGCCAAAGCGCTGGTCGAGATGGGTCTCGCCGGCAGGGCTGGAAAGCGTCACCCGGCAGCGATAGAGATGGGGGGACTGGGGCGACCAAAGTTTGGGAGCCGTCACGCGGAATTCAGCAAGACAGGTACGATCGGTCCAGGCGGAAAGGGTCTGTGACGACTGATGAATCAGACGACCGCTTGCATCTGAGACCTGAACCGACACCGTGCAGAGAGCACTTTGGTGGGAAGGATTGTAGAGTCTTCCGTGCACTGACACTCGCGCTGAGCCGTCCGCTTCGACGATCGGCAAGACATGAATTGCTTCGAGCGCGATTGCGGGAACATAAGACAGATTTAGGTGCCGGTAAATGCCCCCGTATAGACAAAAGTCGCTGAGATCAGACGGCACGCGATCGGGATCGGGAGAGTTGTCGCAGAGGACTGTAACCGGAACGCCACCCTTTGCGTCTGCCAGGGGCAACCGTCGTAGGGCGTCGGTGATGTCGAAGTCAAACTCGTCATAGCCGCCCGTATGCGTTCCGACCAGCAAAGACCCGATCCAAAGCGTGGTCGTTTGGCCCGCACCCTGAAAGTTCAGGATGGTTCGCCCCTCGACAAAGGGATTACGCAAAGAAAGCCGCGTACGGTACCATCCTTGGCCACGAAAATAAGGTTGGTCCGGGTCGCAGGCGTCATCCGCATTGAAGCAGTGAGGAAGAATAGTGGACTGCCACAGACCGCTCGGTTCGGGTTGCCAAACCTCGGCGATGCCGGCGATCGGGCCACGACGGAATTCCCACCCTGCATCCAGCCTCTTGACGGGTTCGACCGCTCCGCCTTCTCGAGGTCGGGGCACCATGGCACTGGCGCGCAATGGAACGGAGAGCAGAACGCCGGTGGTGGAAATGGACGCACTCAGCAGGAATTGCCGTCGCGTCGGGTGGAGCAAGAGGCCCTCCTTCCGAAAGGCAGCAGCTTCGCGGCTACCGCTCTGGTCTGCTCTGCTTGGCTCAGCGGGACGGCTGAAACTTGCTAGCCGTGGCCAGTCCGTGAATTCTACGCAGCGACTGTGCCTCCCCACCCAACCGGGCCTATGTTCCGCCCGTCATCACGGATTGACAAGTGTCTAACCGTTTGACCTGCGGAGCAATGGCCATGTCCTTCAAAATCCTCCTGTTAACGTTCATGCTTTTCTTGTGTCAAACGGGCTTGAAAGTCACGGAACGAGGCGAGTATGATACGCCGACGCAATGCACAGAGCGACTTCAACTCGGGAAGCAAGGCAACCACAAACGGCGCAGGAACGAGATGCAATCCTGCGCGAGTTGCAGCAGGTGATTGCCAGCTCGTACTTCTGCAACAGCAAACGCTATCCTGCGCTGCTGCAATACATCGTCGAGAACACGCTGGCCGGCAAGTCGGATCGCTTGAAGGAACGAACGCTGGGCATCGAAGTGTTTGACCGGCCTTCGACCTATGACACAAACGCGGAAGCGGTTGTGCGCTTCACCGCGGGAGAAGTGCGCAAGCGGTTGTTGCTTTACTACAACGAGCGCGGCCGAAAATCCGGAATCCGAATCTCACTCCCGGTGGGCTCCTACATCCCGGAGTTCCTGCACGGCCACGAAGAATCCGACGATCTGGCAAACGATGCCGGTTCCCCGGCTTTCCACCTCCGCCATGCCGACGTCTTCGTCGATACCGACCGCGAAGCGCACCAGCTCCCGCCGATCACACTAGTGCCCGGGAGTCGTACTTCCCCTTCGGCCTTGCCCGAGGAGGCGGGTCCTATCCCGTCCGGCGGGCGAAATCGGACAAGCGTTAAGGCGCTTTGGTGTTTGGCTCTGGCCGGTGTGCTGATGATTAGCTGGCTTGCGGGATTAGGTTGGAGATCTCGCCGCCCTTACACTCCGACGGCTGTAGACGCTTTTTGGATGCCGGTCCTGCACGAGCAGGGCACGGTTCTGATTTGTGCCGGAGGCGTAATATTCAAAAAGAATAATTTTTCAGGCGTGATCACGGCCGGCAAGGACATTGACTACCCGTTCGTATCCATGCAGACTGCTTCTGCGATCGCCCAAGTGAGCAGCACACTGGCGCGTTCGGAAGTAACCACGCAGTTGCTATCCTCTCCCTCTACGCCCCTGACGGATCTTCGCGAACACCCAGTCGTACTGCTCGGCGCTTACAACAACCAATGGACGATGCGCTTATTGCAGTCGCAGCGTTTTCAATTTACTCCCGAGCCCGTGCAATCGATTGTCGATCAGATGCGGCCTGACGCGCACTGGTCGCGCGACAAGACTCTTCCTTACTCGAGTGCAGACGATTATGCCCTGGTGGCACGTTTTCGCGACGCGACCACCGGCAGCTGGGTTGTCGTTTTGGCTGGACTGGGTCGAAATGGGACCGAGGCGGCTGCTCAATTTGCAACCAGTCCCCACTACATGCAGATGCTCCGAGATGACGTGGGGCGAGATTTCTCAAACCTGAATATCGAAGCGCTTTTGAAAGTGAACGTCATCGGTGGAAAGACCGGCGCTCCTTCCATTCTGGCCGTTCATGCCCGCTGAACCAAGCGAGTCACAGCCAAAGAAGCGGTTGGCGGATTGGGTAGTTGCGAATGATTTCCTTGTCCGTCGGATCTGGATCCAACCTCTTCCACAGATCGATGTATTTCTGCTCCTGACAGGCTATGCCGGAAAACAGAAGACCGGGCGAGCGAACTGGCCAGGCGTCGAAATGTTCCACATCTCTCGCCCACTTCCAAGCGCTCTTGTCTTTTACGTACGGATAGATGAACTCTGCAGCTTTGCATAGCCCGCGGCCGTCGGCAAGGTGGAAGGCAGGCGGATCGGGGGCAAGGTCTCGGAGCGATTGGCAAAGGCCCGCTATTACGTCGAAATTGAAAATCGAGTAGCTGTAGGG
>Ga0210406_10002792_pt1 | contig 19580 bp, 15 predicted proteins | sample IncBWC30MmetaG_FD_155454 | JGI IMG/M metagenome (GOLD analysis project Ga0210406, IMG submission 155454) | Forest soil microbial communities from Barre Woods Harvard Forest LTER site, Petersham, Massachusetts, United States - Inc-BW-C-30-M | ecosystem: Environmental > Terrestrial > Soil >... | reverse complement strand
CTATCGCGTGGAATTGATGTGCAAGCCGGTGTGGATGGTGTTTCCTCAAGAGACGATCGGGCAGTATTTCCGGCACGAGCTGCGCTGGTCGATCGGATTGAAGAATGTGCGCCCCACTGCGTACCGATGGTTGATGCTGACCCACGGGTTGCCCTGGGCGCTGCTGGCGGCCGCTTTCGCGGTCAGCGCCGGATGGGCGGGAATTGCGGCGGCGCACCTCATCGCCTATATTGTGTTGCGTCTCGGGCTGGCTTGGACGACAGGCTCTTGGGGCTTGGGCGATACCGGAGCATGGAAGAAACTTTGGCTGGTTCCGCTGCGCGATGCCATCAGCTTCATCGCCTGGGTGAATGGTTTCTTTTCGGAACGGATCTTGTGGCGCGGCCTTGCCTACCGCGTGAAAAATGGCCAGCTATTCCCATTGGCAAGTGCGAATCTCATGAAAGAGAGCACTGCCCAGGGATTGAGCGCCAGCGTCACGAATTCAGAGAATATTACCTAAGAGCGGGTGAATTTTCGCGCACGCAGCACGGCCGGCGATGCGCTTTGCTTGAAAAGCCATTCTTTCGGCCGCAATTATTCCTTCGCTTTCGCTCGATCAAGAGATCTCCAGCCAAATTTCCCATTGTCTGGCAACCTGTTAAAGTGGCCTGAGAAGTGCATCGGGTGCGAAACTTTTGTCGACGACGAGTAGACCCGCATGATGGCGCACTCCGCGATGTGGCGTGATGCAGTGCTCCTGCTGGCTCTGGCTCCGCTTGCCTACTATGTACTTGCGATCCTGGCGGCGCTGCGGTTTTTCGGGCGTGAGCGCGCGCGGCAACTCCCCAATTACACTCCGCCGGTGAGCGTGCTCAAACCGGTGCTTGGCGTAGACTTCGGATCCCACGAAAATTTCGCAAGTTTTTGCCGGCAGGATTACCCTGACTACGAGGTTTTGTTTGCCGTGAACGACGATAAAGACGCCGCGGTGCCGATGGTGCGGCAGATCATCGCGGAATTTCCCGAGCGCAAAATCCGCCTGCTCGTGGGTGCGGAACACTTCGGCGCAAACCGCAAGGTAAACAAACTGGCGCGGCTCGCGCGGGAAGCGCAAAACGAACTGCTGGTATTGACCGATGGCGACGTGCGCGTGGGACCGCGCTATTTGCGTGAAGTTGTCGCGCCGCTTGAGGGTCGAAAGATGGGCGCGGTGACTTCTTTCTACCGCGGGATCGCCGAGAATAATCTTGGCGCGGAAATCGAAGCGGTCGGCGCTTCGAGTGATTTTTTCGCCGGAGTGCTGATGGCAGAATGGACGGAAGGAATTACTTTTGCGTTAGGTGCTTCTATCGCTACGACAAAGGTATGGCTCGGGAAAATGGGCGGGTTTGAAGCCATTGCCGATACTCTTGCGGATGACTATGAACTCGGCCACCGGATCGCCAAAGCCGGAGGCGCGGTCGTCCTCTCACGCGAAGCCGTCTGGACCATGTATCCCGCGCGGACCTTCCGCAGCTTCTGGGACCACCAGGTGCGCTGGGCGCGGACGGTGCGGTTGTGCAGGCCGCTGTCTTACGTGGCATTGTTGTTTACGCAAGGACTGCTTTGGGCGCTGATTGCCGCCCTCGTCGCGCCGGCAAAATGGATCGCGGGCGTCTATCTGCTTGCGTACTTGATCCTGCGTCTTGCGATGGCCTGGACGGTGGGGATTTGGGGCGTCGGCGACGAAGTCCTGAGACGGAAGATTTGGCTGGTGCCGCTGCGGGACGCGGTCCACTTTGTGGTTTGGCTGGCAAGTTTCGGTTCGAATCGCATCCGCTGGGGCAATGCCGAGTTTGTGATCCGCCATGGTCGAATGGTGCCCCTAGCCGGCCTCGAAAGAACCGCAGCAGGCCCCGCGGAAGACGCCCGGCGATCGTAAATTTGGGCGACCCCGTTCCCGGTGCGCGGTTGACGGTTGCGGAGAACCCGATTAAATTAGATAGGTAGAATTGTGGTTCTTCCGATCATCGGGAACGCGCTGCGATTCGATTTTTTCCTCGCCTCGGGTGGGAGATCGTCCAACGGTAGGACTCCAGATTCTGGATCTGGCTATCTAGGTTCGAATCCTAGTCTCCCAGCCAATTCATTCCTTTACCCGCTCAAGCCTTCACTCTGAAACTAGAGCGTCGGACCCCGGTGGCACCGGCATTCTCGCAAAGAAAACGGCAACGATGCCGATGGCCGCGATCACGCAGTTCAATTCGAACGCGAGTTTGTAGCTGTGAAAAATATCAAAGATTTTTCCACCCAGAAATCCTACCGGCGAACAAAAAATCGCCCCTAGTTGGAACTGCCTTCCGTTCAGCCGGGGAAATGCGGCCGGACCATAATAGTGTCCCGTCACCGTGTTCAAGCAAATAAAGGTCCAGCCAAAAGCGACACCATACGAAATCGCCGCGATGTATGCGCTCCAGAGCGAATCGGGAGAAACTCGAATCGCGAAGAACGAGCCGAGAAAATACAGGCACAAGCCAAGCATGAACGCAAAGCGCGCCACCATACGGTCCATTAGCCACCCGCCAATCAACCGGCCGAAGACCGCGCCTAGCGTAAACAAACCCATCGCCCAGGCAGCGTCCGCGGCGCTAATCCCGGCACTCTTTAGATGCGGCACCCAATGGGCGGTGAAAAAGAAAAATGGCATTTGGCAAGCAATCCCGCCGATCAGAATCATCCAGAAGGGGGCCGTCCTATAGGCTTGGCGAGGCTCCCAAGGGTAAGCAGTAACCAGCGCGCGCGCCGCCGTAACTGCCGCCGCGTCCGTCGCCTCCGGTCCGCCGTCCACGGCCTGGCGTAAATCCTCGGGGCGCTCTTTGACAAAAACAAATGCCACCAGCGCTGACAGTACGGAAATGCCAGCCACGATGGCCCAGGCTTGGCGCCAGTTTCCTCCGTGCGCCACAAGCAGGCGGTTAAATAGCGGCGAAACGAAGAAGCCAGCGAAGCCTGAGGCCGACAAGGTGATCGCCATAGTCCGTCCCCGGTAGCGATTAAACCAGCGCGTGATCGTCGTTGCCACGGGAACGACAGTGCTGAAGCTGATTCCCGTGGCTGTCAGAACTCCGAAACCCAACAAGTAGTGCCAAGGACGCGAAGCGATTAATGATAACCATAAGGCGCCAATAAAAATGACCGCCGAACCGATACCGAAAGTTCTTCGAATACCCCAGCGAACGATCGAAGCCGCGACAAGGACGGAGGGAAGGCCCACAAAGAGATTCAAGATCGTATATCCGAGCCCGAAAATACTGTGATTCATCGGAATTTCTTTCAACATGTAGTTGTTGATGATATTGCCGCCGTAAAGTGGAAATCCCATGTTCAGGAAATCCAGAAGCCAAAGAATGAAAACCAGCTTCCAACCATAAAAGCCTCGTTCCGAGGTCATATCTGTGTTTGTCCATGGCCCGGTGTGGGGCATGCAGCTACAGCGTCATTGCAACAAGAAAGAGCTTGGAGGATATCAGGTTCTTAGAAATCGGAAAAATCCTGGGAATCGCGGATGTGAAGCGTCCCGCGCTTACTCGAACGCGCAGCGTGTGAAACTCTCACGCTCGGCCCGCACATCATCTCCGCGCAGCTCGCGCAGCGCATAGGTCACAAATTCGGCGGTAACTCTCTTGCGCCACGTCATGTCGAAATCCGTGTTGTCCAGCGGCTTGGCGATTCGAGCCGCGAGTGCGGCGGCTTCAGTAACCGCCTCCTGATTCAAGGGGCGGCCTAACAGTGATTTTGCCGCATCCGTAGCCGCCAGCGGACGGCAGGCCGCCGCGCCCACTACGATGCGAGCGTCCTCGACCACGTTATCTCTGGAGAGGCGCGCCGCCGCCGCAACCGACAGCACGGGAAAGTCGAACGAGCCGCGGCGCCGGAGTTTCCAGTAGGTGCTCTTCCATCCGTGCAAAGAATCCAGCAATACTTCCGCCAGAATTTCATCCGGTCCGCGCTTGATGTAGTCGATGCCATCATTATTATAAAGATCGGCGAGCGCGACTTCGCGTTCTCCGGAACGTGACACGAGGCGAACCCGAGCCCCGAGCGCCATCAGGGCCGGGCCCGTATCGGTCGAGGAGACCGCCACGCACTTTGAACTTCCCGGTGCTACCCAGCAGGTCGTGCCATCTTTTTTCAGGCAGAAATTGATCGACTTCCTCCACTCGTGGCTTTGATCGTAGTAATTGCAGCGCGTATCCAGGCAGATGTTTCCCCCGAGCGTCGCCATGTTGCGGATTTGCGGAGTGGCCACCAGCGAGGCCGCTTGCGCAAGCGCCGTCAATCCATTTCGAAAGCGCGGGTTTGCCGCGATATCCGAGAGCGTGAGGCACGCGCCGAGCCCCAAACGGCCATCGCTCAATTCAATTTCGCTCAAGGATTGAATGTGACGCAGGCTCATCAGCGTCCGCGGCACTTGTTGCCGCCGTTTCATGTTCGGCAGCAGGTCCGTGCCGCCGGCGAGCGGCATCGCATTGCCCCTCTCGCCGTCCAGAATGCGCGCGGCTTCTTCGAGCGTGCGCGGCGCGCGGAATTCGAAAAGTGGCAGCCGCATCATGGCGCGAGTACCTGCTCTTTCTCCTGGCGAGGTTTTTGCCTGCGGGGGACATCGTTCACCGCGTTGCCGTCGCCCCCCTCCCATGGCGGCGGCACGCGCAGAGCCTCGGGCCAATTGACGTGCGGAAAATGGTTCGGTCCAAAGCGCGGCTCACGCCCAGCTTTTTTTTCGGCGAGCGCCTTCATGATTTTTTCCGGAGTGACGGGGATTTCATCAATTCGCACTCCGACGGCATCGTAGACGGCGTTGGCGACCGCGGGCATAATCGGCAGGAGCGGGCCCTGGCCGACTTCTTTCGCGCCAAAAGGGCCGTGAGGATCAGGCTCTTCAATGAGCTCGGTGATCACTTCGGGCATGTCGAGCGAGGTCGGGCTCTTGTATTCCAGAATCGAGGGGAACTTGTGCACCAGCGCATGAGAAAGCTTTTTCGGAAGGCGCCGGAACTCCTGCTCCTCCATCAGCGCTTCGCCGAGCCCCATATAGACGCTGCCTTCCACCTGCCCGCGCGCTAGTGTGGGATTCAGCGCGCGGCCGATATCATGCGCAATCCAAATCTTTGGAACGGTGATCCACCCGGTGATGGGGTTCACTTCGACTTCGACTACCGCGGCGGAATAAGAGTAGGTGGGAGACGGCCCTACTCCGCCGCCCTTGTACAAAGCGGGAGACTTCGGCGGAGTGTAGGAGCCCACCGTGCCGATCGTGCCGAAACGAGCTTCTGCCAGGCAAACAGCTTCCTGAAAGGTGACGCCTTTCTCCGGCGCAGAGGAGTCGAATACGCGTTTGTCAACAAAGCGCAGCCGTTCTTTAGGTACTTCAAGTTTTTCAGCAACGGCGGCGGCAATGATTGCTTTTCCGCGTTCCGCGGCCTGCAATGCCGCGTTTCCCGCCATCAGCGTGACGCGGCTCGAATAAGATCCCAAGTCCACCGGCCCGAGGTCCGTGTCGCCGGTGAATAGCCGGATATCGAACGTGTCGATGCCCAGGACCTCGGCAACAATTCCCGCGAGAACATCGTCCGATCCCTGCCCGATTTCCGTCGCTCCGCAAAAAATCGAGACGCCGCCGCTGCGGTCGAATTTGAGTTGAACTCCCGAGTGCGGCATTTTGTTCCAGTAAATGGGAAGGCCCGCCCCGCTCAGATAAGCAGAGCAGGCCAGACCCACGCCGCGTCCCTCAGGGAGTTTGCGGAATTTTTCTTTCCAGTCGGAAACTTTGACGATGCGGCAAATGCACTCGGCAAGATTGACGGTTCCCAGACGGAAGAAATTTGCCGTCACGGCGTTTGAGGATTCGACGATGCGGAGCCGCAGATCCGCTGGGTCGATCTTCAGTTTCTCCGCGATCTTGTCGAGCTGGACTTCCTGCCCGAAGCGCGGTTGAGGGGTGCCATGTCCGCGCTTGGGTCCGCAGGGCGGTTTGTTCGTGAAGGTGCGGCAGCCTTGATAGCGATAGCGCGGGATGTGGTACGTGGTGGTTTGCAATGCGCCGGCGTAGAAGGTGCTGGCGACTCCGTACGAGCCGTAGGCGCCACCGTCGATCAACGTCTGGAGATGCATTCCAGTAATCGCGCCGTTCTTTTTGACGCCGGTTTTGAATTTCATCAGGACGGGATGGCGGCCGCGATGACAATAAAAAACCTCTTCGCGTGTCAGGCAAATCTTGACGGGCCGATCGAGCATGAGAGCGGCCTTTGCTACAACGATTTCGTGATTGAACGGATCGCTTTTCCCACCGAAGCCGCCGCCGTTAGGCGTGGCGATCACGCGAATATGCGCGGCCGGCATTTCCAGCACTTTGGCGAGCGCACGATGAAGGTAATGAGGGGTCTGCGTGCTGGACCAAATAGTCAGTTTGCCATCGGGATCCTTGATGGCGACCGCTGCGTGCTGCTCGATGGGAAGGTGGGTGCTCCCCTGGAAGAAAAAAGTGTCCTCGAAAATTTCGTCTGCTTCGGCGAAACCTTCTTCCACGTTGCCGAATTCCAGCGCCACCAGCTTATGAATGTTTCCCTCTTCACCGTATTCGTGAATCCGCGGCTCACGAGTCGCCAGAGCTTCCTCGGGATCGGATATCGTCGTAAGGATTTCATAATCGACGTCGATCAAATCGAGCGCCTCAAAGGCCGTTAGCTCTTCGCGCGCGATGACGGCAGCGACAGGATCTCCGACGTGCCGCACGCGATCGACGCAAAGGGCTTGCTCGTCCTGGCTTACCGGAAGAATTCCGTACTGGATGGGAACGTCCTTCCCCGTCAGCACCAGGTACACTCCCGGGTGAGCGGCCGCGCACGACGTGTCGATTTTTCGGATGCGCGCATGAGGATGGGGAGACCGCAGCAGTTTGCAATGCACCATACGCGGCAGGAAAATGTCGTCGGCGAAGCGCGTCTGGCCTGTCACTTTCGCACGTGCATCGACTCTGCGGCGAGGGACTCCGACAACGCGAAGTTCGTCTCCGTTGGTCTTTGGAGCATCAACGGGCATCTTCCGCGAATCCTTTTCATCCGGCATACGTCCTCCTGAGTGCCAGCACGAGCCCTTGCCGTCGCATCTACGTTACAGAACGCTTCTGGTCTGCGATCTTGAGCACTGCGGCTTCGACAGCCTCGAAAATCTGAAGATAGCCCGTGCACCGGCATAGATTTCCGGAGATCGCTTCGCGGATCTGATCGCGGCTGGGGTCAGGATTCCGATCCAGCAGAGCCTTCGCCGTGACTAGAATCGCCGGCGTGCAATAGCCGCACTGCGCCGCGCCGAGATCGGCAAAAGCATCTTGTAATGGATGAAGGTTCCCGTCTTGTCCGAGGCCTTCCACAGTCAGTACTCGCGTTCCACCACACTCGAGTGCCAGCACGAGACAGGAAAGCACGGGCTCGCCGTCGAGAAGAACGGCGCAAGCCCCGCATTCTCCCAGCTCACAGCCGTGCTTCGTGCCCGTGTGACCGAGATCTTCGCGCAGTACCTCCAGCAGAGTCTTGTAAGGCGCGAAGGAGACATCGGTCTCTTCGCCGTTCAAAGTGAATCGTATCTGTGCCGATTTCTGCGATTCGATGGGCAGTGTGGTCACGTCCAAGCACCTCTCGAAAGTATTACCTAACCGATGCGCGTCTTTTTTCGCCCTGTAGAACAGGCCCGCGGACTGCGCGATGCGGTTCTCTATCAAAAGAAGGCCGCCGAAGGGCATCTGGTCTGGCCAGCAGACCTCGGATCAGATAGTCCGCAAATCTTTCCGCGATCTCCGCCGCGGTTAGCGGTCCCTCCGGGTTGAACCACTGCACGCTCCAATTCAGGCCTCCAAGAATGGCGCGCCCCGCAAGCGCCGAATCACAGAGGACGAATTCTCCCGATCGCATGCCCGCAGCGATTAAATTGCGCACGCCTTCTTCATACTTGTCGCGTTTTGTTACCAGATGGCGTTGTTGGCGGGGCGGCAGCGCCGTCCTCAAAAGATGCGCGGCGGAACCCTCGACTTCGTCGAGTACGCATCGCAAATGCGCAACGATCACCATGCGGAGCTTCGTTGCTGCGCTGGTTCTCATCCGGCGAGCCTTGTCGAGAGCCGCCATCATCCGATCCAGGGAATTGTCCTGACAAAAAAAGAGGATTTCGTGTTTTCCCCGGAAGTAGTTGTAAAGATTTGCCGGAGAAAGGGCCGCAGCTGCTGCAATGTCGCGCATGCCGGTCTCCGCAAATCCGCGCACGCGAAACTCTCGCCCCGCGGCGCGCAAGATTTCCAGACGCCGCGCAAGATAGCGCCGCTTGGGATGGCCGTTGCGCTGACTCTTGGCTTGGCGGTTTGACAACTTAATTCTCCAGCGTTCGACGGACGGAAAGGCTGCAACATCGAACTGTCTCCCTAGTCTCCATCTTCCGGCGACCTATGTCAAAGAATTCTGAACGATGGTTCAGAAAAAGAACGGGTGTTCAGACTAAGGCTGGCAAAAGTAAAATCTTTGCTGGCCGGGCGTGCCGGAATGTGCCGATTATCTTGGTTGGTTTTCTGAAGCGCCGTCGAGCCGCCGGAAGCGGCGGGCTTTCATCTCAAAATGGGTGAGGGTGTCCGGTTCGGCTACTTTGACCGTCGGATGCAGCGAAAGCGCATGGTAGATGGCCTGCTCGACGTGCGCTCGCACATGTTCGGCATCGTTCCCAGACACCACTTCAATTTGTATTTCGAGATGGTGCATCTCGTGCAAAGTTGTGACGGTCACCTGGAACTCGGCCACGCTCGCAAATTGACGGATTACGTTTTCGATCGCCGTCGGGTAGACGTTCACACCGCGGATCGTCACCATGTCGTCGCTCCGGCCTAGCAATCCTCCGTCGAAGCGCGCGAAAGTGCGTCCGCAAGCGCAAGGAGCCAAATTCAATCGCACCAGATCTCCGGTTCGATATCGGATAGCCGGAAAACCTGCGCGTCCCAAATTCGTAATCACCAATTCTCCGATTTCGCCACCGGGCACTTCTTTCACGGTCTGCGGGTCGAGGACTTCGGCAATGAACTCACTCTCGATGAGATGAATTCCTCCGGGCTGAACTTCGCATTCGAAACTATGAGCTCCCACTTCGGAAGCGCCTGCGTGATCGAAGCATTTCGCGCTCCACTCTTTTTCAATGCGCGATTTCGTCCGCGCCACGTTCGCTCCCGGCTCTCCGGCATGGATCAGCGTGCGAACCTGCATTGCGCGCATGTCAAAATGTTCCGCGCGAGCTATCTCCGCGAGCCGCAGCGCATACGTTGGCGTGCAGCACACCACGGTCGCTCCGAGGTCGCGCATGATGTGCAGGCGCTGGATGGAATCCCAGCCGCCGCCGGGAATCACCATCGCGCCTATTTTCCTTGCCCCTTCGACCGTCGCCCAGAAGCCGATGAAAGGGCCGAACGAAAATGCCAGGAACACGCGATCTGCGGCGGTCACGCCCGCGGCCTTCAAGACATGCGCCCAACAGTCTCCCCACCATTCCCAACTTTCGGGAGTATCCACGACGCGCAACGGCGTGCCCGTGGTTCCGGAAGTCTGGTGAACGCGCGTGTAAGCATCTACGGAGAAAGTCGCGTTGGTTCCAAATGGCGGTGCTTCTTCCTGCGCGCGGACGAGTTCCGATTTGCAAGTAAGAGGGAGCTTCTGGAAGTCAGAAAATGACTGGATCTCTGGCGTGACGATTCCCGCGTCCTTCCATTTCTTGATGTAGAAACGGTTTCGGCCAGAAATCTCGCGCAGAAGCTTTTGCAACTTCTGGAGCTGAAGCGTCTGCAACCGCTCACGTGGCATCGTTTCAATGACCTGGTCGTAAAAAGGCATTGATGTTTTTTCAGTTGCCAAAAAACTTTGGGATTCCTCGATGCGAGTCCGACTGCCGCAAACCAAAAGCCGCGGGCCGAAAAAACATTTCAGCGTGGAAACAGCCGCGCCGCATTGTCGTACAAAATCTTGCGCTTCGCCGCGGCCCCAATCGGCAGCGCGTTGAACTTCTCAATGTTCCCCTTGATCGCCGGAACGCCCGGCCCGGGCCAGTCCGTGCCCCACAGCACTTTATCCGCTACGTCCTCGATTCGCGGAAAGTATTCCATCAATTTCTGTGGCGGAATCCCGGAGATATCCATGTACATGTTTTTGTGCCGGCGAACGAGGAAAAATGCCTCGTTCATCCACAGCGGTCTGCCGCCATGCGCAAGGATGACCACGAGGTTCGGATAGTCGATGCACACATCATCGCAGAGCATCGGTTGCGCATGCAGATTTCGCGCGCCAGGAAAAATCGAAGTCCCCGTATGAATCATGATCGGCAGGCCGTTAGCCTGCGCTCGTTCGTAAACTGCCGCCAGGCCGCGATTGCCGTCCATGTAATCATTCGGCGATAGCACCTGATGCGAGGGATGCATTTTGATGGCGCGAATCCCGAGCTTCGCAAGGCGGTCCACTTCCGCGCCGGGATCGGGCACCGTCCCAGGAAGCACTCCGCCGAACGCGATGAGCCGATCCGGCGCGGCGCTGCAATACTTTGCACTCCAATCATTCACTTCCGGCGTGAACCCGATGATTTTTGGCGCGACGTAATTGATCAGCCCCGCGCGTTCCACTCCGAGAGCGTCCAGAAATGAGAGAAAAGCTTTTGGGTCCGCCGAATATTTGTCTACGTCCGCGAAATCCTTGCGCCCATGTTTGATCAAATCCAGCGCCGACGGCTTCATCATGTGGTACGGCATGATGTGAACGTGAATATCGATAATCGGTTCCAGAGATCGCCGCCCTTCGCCGAAGCTTGCGCCTGCAAGCGCGCGCGCTAATTGAATCGAACGTATTCAAAGTTCAAAGGTTGATTGTTAATCCCGCGCGCCGGCGGAGCAATCCAATTCGCAAACTTGCCCGGCTCCACGACTCGTCCGCTCATCAGCGACTGGACGTACGCATAATCCTTGGAATTCGGGAGCCACTCGAATTCGTGGTTCCTCCACGCCTCCTCGCTCAAAACTTCTCCATCGGGGCTTATAAAATGCCCTGCAAAATTGCCGATCTCGCGATGGAAGCCTTTGTGCGGCAAGGTTAACCGGAATGGAATGCCCGCATTATCAATCACCCGCTGCCAGCGGCCAACTCCATCGGCAATCTCTTCAATGTAGTCATCGCGTAAGCGTTCATTCAATGCCGTCAACGCCGGCACGTTTTTGGAAATGATTTTTCCGCCCACAACTTCAGAGACTGGATACTCCGCGTCGGCAAGCACGTGATCGTCATCCAGCTTGGTTTCGCGGAAGCGCCCTTTGAGCCCGCTGGTGTAATAATTCGCGGCGTTCGAGGAAACATCCGAACCATAAAGGTCGAGCGTGACGCTGTAGTGAAAGTTCAAGTATCTCTGGATCGTCGGTAAATCAATCACGCCGAGCGACCGCACATCCTGCGGATCTTCGACCTTGTTTTCCTTCATCACTTCACAAGCCCGCTGAATAATGCGGCTAATTCCCGTCTCGCCGACAAACATATGGTGCGCTTCCTCGGTCAGCATGAAGCGGCAGGTTCGCGCCAGCGGATCGAAGCCGGATTCCGCCAAAGCGCAGAGTTGGAATTTACCATCGCGGTCGGTGAAGAACGTGAACATGTAGAACGCGAGCCAATCTGGCGTCGCCTCGTTGAACGCGCCCAGGATGCGCGGGTTATCGGCGTCTCCCGATCGCCGCGCGAGCAAAGATTCAGCTTCCTCGCGGCCATCCCGTCCGAAGTAACGGTGCAGCAAGTACACCATGGCCCAAAGGTGACGCCCCTCTTCGACATTCACTTGGAAAATATTTCGCAGATCGTACATCGACGGACAAGAAGCCCCCAGCATCCGCTGCTGCTCCACCGAAGCTGGCTCGGTGTCGCCCTGCGTCACGATCACACGCCGCAAAGTCGAGCGATATTCGCCGGGAACCTCTTGCCAGGCCGATTGTCCTTTGTGAATCCCGAAATTCACTTCGCGCTTCTCGTCGCGCGGCTGCAAGAAAATACCCCAGCGATAATCCGGCATCTTCACATAGCCGAACTGTGCCCAGCCGTCGGGTTCCACGCTGGTTGCCGTTCGCAGGTACACCTCATAGTTGTGGCTCTCGTTCGGCCCCATGTCATACCACCAGCCCATATACGCGGGCTGCCAATGCTCCAACGCGCGCTGCAACACTCGATCTCTGCCCAAGTCCACATTGTTCGGAATTTTTTCCGTGTAATTAATCATTGCGATCTCCTCAGAAGTCCGGACTCGAGCCCGTCCTTTAAACTCTTTCCCAGTTGAATTTCACCGGCGCTCCCGTCCCATACACCTTAAGCGCACCGCTCGCGCCAACCGCGTTCGGACGGATGAATATCCAGTTTTGCCAAGCGGAGAGCCGGCCGAAAATCCGCGTCTCCAGCGTCTCCCCAGGTCCGAAGCGTAGATTCGCTTCGAGCCCTGTGAGTGCATCTGGCGATTGCGCGGCACGCGACTCAATGGCCTGGCGAATCTCGTCTTCCCAGTCGAGATCATCCGGTGCGGCGGTAACCAAGCCTGCCTCCAGCGCCTCGCGCGCGGAAAGGATTTTCCCAATCTCGCCGCGCAACGCCTCCATTTGCGCTTCGTCGCCGTAGAATCGCGCCGCTATCCGCGACAGTTTGTTTACCATCGGCAGCGGCCCGAAGTTCATTTTCGAAAGCGTCATGCTTGCGCTGCTTCCGCCTTCCTGCGTATCGCGCATGTAGACGCGGTCGGCAGCGAGCGCCAATTCCAGTAACGTGCCGGCAAAGCAGGACCCAGGCTCAACGATTGCGTAGATGGAACGCGACGTGACATCGATCCGCGCAAACGTCCGGCGCATCATTCCCAGCACTTCGCGAACGAACCAATTGTCCTGGTGATTCAAAATGAATTCGTCCATGGCGAGAACAGCGTCCAGATTTCCGGCCGTCTTGATAATCCAGAGCCCCAAATCCAGTTCACCGGCACGCAAAGTCAGAATGGCGTCATCCAGCTCCCGCGCCATTTGCAGCGGCCACCAATTCGCACCCGCCGCAATAACCATTTCCAAGTTATGTTGGGTAACGGACTCCGGCGCGCGCACCGTTATCGTTACTGTGCGTGCCTCGCGATTGCATTGCACATCGACGTACTCGTAATGCAGCCCCGCTTCATCGGCCGATCGCTTCAGTGGCGTTAGCGTCACTCCCTTGGTATTGAGCGGGCGATCGCTCTGCTCCGCGAGTTTCAACGCGCGCTGTTTAATGTGCTCCGCAAACTGCTGCGGCTTGATCACTTCATCGACCAGCCGCCACTCCTTTGCTCTTTGACCGCGAACGCCATCCGGATTTGTGCAGAACATGTCGGCATGGTCGCGGCGCACCTTGCGCTTGTCCGTCACCCGAGTCAGTCCGCCTGTTCCAGGCAGCACACCCAGCAGCGGGAGCTCCGGCAAACTGACTGCCGAAGACCGGTCGTCCACGAGAATGATTTCATCGCAAGCCAGTGCCAGCTCGTAACCGCCTCCGGCCGTCGTTCCATTACATGCGGCGAGAAACTTCAGCCCAGAAAGCGCGCTCGCTTCTTCGATCCCATTCCGGGTTTCATTCGTGAATTTGCAGAAATTCACTTTCCACGCGTGCGAGGACAGCCCGAGCATATAAATGTTGGCGCCTGAGCAAAAAATGCGGTTCTTCGCGCTGGTAATGACCACCGAACGAATCTCCGGATGTTCGAATCGAATTCGCTGCAAAGCATCGTGCAGCTCGATATCCACGCCGAGGTCGTACGAATTCAATTTCAGTTTGTAGCCCGGACGGATTCCGCCGTCCTCGGCCACATCCATCGTCAGCGTCGCCACCGGGCTCTCAAACGTGAGACGCCAATGCTTGTATCGCGATGGATCGGTCTGGAATTCGAGCGCTTCCATTTTCGCCTGTGATTCTTGAGCCGCTACAACGTCCACGAGACCCTCCTACTGCAAATTCGCCCGCAATGAAGTTTTTAATCGCAAAAAACTTTCTTCCGCTGAAGTGCCCGATGTGTCCAGTTCCATATCCGCTTGACGGTAGAGCGGCTCTCGAGCCTCAAGTATCCGCCGCAAGTCTTCCATCGCCTGGTCGTTCCCGGCCATGGCACGAAAATCACCCTGCGCCATCACGCGCGTCATGTGTTCCTCGGGCTGCGCCTTTATCCACACGGTGTAGCAATGCGAAAGGAGATAGTCAAAAGTCTCCTTTTCGGACACTACGCCGCCTCCCACCGAAAGCACCGCGCGTTCATTTTCATTCAGCACTCTTTCCAGCGTGCGCTTCTCGATCGCCCGATAACCGGATTGCCCGTAAAGCGCAAAGATTTCCGCGAGAGGCATTCCCGTATCCTTCTCAATCTCGCGGTCCATCTCGATGAAGGGCACGTGGCTTTCGCCGGCCAACCTGGATCCCAGCGTTGTTTTGCCTGCTCCGCGCAGCCCAATCAACGCTACGCGCATTCGTCGCACCTTTTCTTCGGGCCCGAAGTCACGCATCAGCCGGAACACTACATCTTCCAGCCGATGATTGGGGAGACGTTCGAGAAATCGCTGAATTAATTGCTTTTCGCTCGGCTCTTCCACTTCAGGCGCGAACAACTCGACGAGAGAAGCGTTCAAAGCGCCGGCAATCCTCCGCAGCAGCACGATCGAGACGTTTCCTTCTCCAGCCTCGAGCTGCGCCAAGTGTCGTTCAGACACATCGGCCTCCCGCGCCACCATCTTGCGCGTCATCCCGCGGCGGCTGCGTAGCTGGCGAACGCGCTTGCCGAGAAAAAGTAAGAAATCACCATCAGGAGTCGGCGTAGCCCGGTGTGGAGTAATGACCTTGGAATTGGTGCTGGTGTTCATGCCATCACGAATTGAGTATGCATTATAATACATGCGAGCACTCCTCAGTCAAGCAAGATAACTGGTAACATCTCTATGGCGTCTCATCCGGCTCCCGGACAACCTCCATTGCATTTAAAGCATTTGTTTTCAGTGTCATTCTAAACTGTATGATCCATGACAGTGAAGAACAGGACGTAGTTTCCATTTGACAACAATATGCAGTATTATTCCAGATTCGTCGCCATTCATCGTTTTCGAGTTCTGCAATCCAGAGTCTCCCGGGCCTTCGACGGAGAGCTCAACGGAGGTTCGCGAATGAAGCTGCCTAACTATGTTTCTGGTCGCTGGAGTGAAGGCTTGGGTGCCGGAGAGCTGCTCGTCGATCCCGTTACGGGAGACGAGCTGGCGAATATCTCTTCCCAAGGCATTGATCTTGAGGAAGCTCTTCAGTTTGCACGCGCTCACGGCGGACCTGCGCTCCGTCAGCTCACCTATATCCAGCGGGCCGATCTGCTGGGCAAGATCGCCGACGCCCTGGCTGCAAACCGTGAAGAATACTTTCGGCTTTCCCTGCTGAACCTGGGCGCTACCCAAGCGGATGCTTCGTTTGATGTGGACGGCGCCATCTACACCATGAAGTATTACGCGAAAATCGGCCGGGTGCTGGCAGAAGGAAAAATGCTGAAGGAGGGCTCTTCGATCGCATTGTCGAAGAGCGACGCGTTCGCCGGGCAGCATTTTCTGATGCCCGCAAAAGGCGTCGCGGTTTTCATCAATGCCTTCAACTTTCCCGCCTGGGGTCTGTGCGAAAAGGCTGCACCTGCGCTGCTCTCGGGTGTCCCCATCGTGGTGAAGCCCGCTTCCCCCACGGCATGGCTGGCGCACCGGATGGTTGAAGACATCGTGAAGGCGGATATCTTGCCTCCAGGAGCAATTTCCATCATCTGCGGCTCTGCTCGCGACCTATTGGGACACCTTCGAGAAGAAGACATCGTTTCCTTTACGGGCTCCGCAGAGACAGCCGTGCGCATTCGTTCCCATGCAAATGTCCTGCGCCGTTCCGTCCGCGTAAACATTGAAGCTGACAGCATAAACTCCGCCATTCTTGGGCCTGATGTGGTTCCCGGCACGGATTTATTCGACCTCTTGGTAAAAGAAGTTGTCCGTGAAATAACCCTCAAAGCCGGCCAGAAATGCACGGCCATCCGGCGCGTCCTGGTCCCGCGTCAACAGCTCAAAGCCTTTGGCGATGCCGTGTCGGACCGCCTGAGTTCCATGAAAGTCGGCAATCCCCGGAACCCCGAAGTAAAAGTAGGACCGGTCGTGAACAAAGCGCAGCAGTCCTCTTGCCTGGAAGGATTGGCCAAGTTGAAGGAAGAATGCGAGGTTCTGTTCGGCGGAGACAAGAATTTCCAGCCGATCGATGCCCACCCGCAAAACTCGGCCTTTATCCAACCGGCGCTGCTCTCTAGCAAGAACGGACTCGATGCAAAATACGTTCATGATGTTGAAGTTTTCGGTCCGGTAGCGACCCTCGTGGCTTATGACTCCCTCGAAAATCTCATCGCCATCACGCGCCGCGGATTAGGTTCCCTCGTCGCCTCTGTCTTTTCAAACGATGCGAATTTCATCCGCGACACAGTCCTTGGTATCGGCGACCTACATGGAAGAGTGTTGGTCGTGGATTCGACGGTTGGCAGTCAGCACACGGGGCACGGCAATGTGGTGCCCAGTTGCCTGCACGGTGGCCCGGGAAGGGCCGGCGGCGGCGAGGAACTCGCCGGATTGCGTGCGTTGTTGCTCTATCACCGTCGTTTTGTAGTGCAGGGACCGGCCATTTGCATCCGGGAATTGTCGGGATTGTGCGTTGACACCGGACCCTTATACTCATAAGCATCATTTACTTCTGCAGGCACTAAGCCTAGTACCATTGGGGCGCAATTTGTAACCTTTCGTTACAGTACTTTAGTACTTGCAACCTGAGCACCAGCCGCCTAATCCTCACAATCTAAATAACTTACCTACATGAATCGGTTGGAGGAGCACGTGCTTCTCTAAGCGTGCCCCAGTTTGGGCTCGACCTAGCAGTCTCGATGGAGCTCGTGAATGAGAAAGTACCCGAACCGCCCGCAGCGAGGTTTCTCCCTGTTGGAGATCCTCACCGGCCTTGCCATCATCTCCATCGTTCTAGCGATGGGGATGCTCAACTACAGCACCATTCTGCCGAATTACAAGGCCAATTCGGCAATGGACCAACTGCTTTATCAGTTGCGTTCGGCGCGCGAACGGGCCATCTCTCATCGCCGCGAGGTCCAGGTTCAATTTGGGGGAACGAACCAGCTCACGGTCACGGAACTCTGGCTCGTCGGTACGGCGCCTCCGGCAACCACTGTGTCTTTCGAAGGCGGGGCTCAGTACATAGTTTTCAGCACCATTCCGGATCTTCCGGCGCCCTTCAATTTTGGAAATACTGCCGCCGTCTATTTTGGGGGCGTCTCTGGCGGTCCTCCGGTCATGAAATTTTCGACGACTGGTTCTTTCATCGATGGCGGTAACACGCTGGTGAACGGCACGGTTTTCATGGGTATTCCGGGCAAGCCCTCGACGGCCCGCGCCATCTCCGTCCTTGGGGCCACCGGCCGGGTGCGTGAATACCACTGGGACGGCACCCAGTGGCAGGAATAGGGAGGACGCTCATGTCGCGAAATAGACGGCGCCGCAATCCACAGAATCCACAGTCGGGCTTCACTCTGCTCGAAGCCATGATTGCCATCGTGATTCTGTCCTTTGGCATCTTGTCCCTGGCCGCGGTCTACGCTCAGGGCATCCAGGTAGCGAGTATGACCCAACTGGGCTACATCGCCGAAAAGAAGGCTGAAGAAGCCGTCGAGACGATTTTCGCAGCGCGCGACTCCCACTTGCTCCTGTGGACAAACATTCGCAACGCAACAGGATCAGGCGGCGGGAACGACGGTGTCTTTCTCGTTGGTCCGCAACCGCTCCTTGCCGCCGGCCCCGATGGGCTCTACGGCACGGCTGACGACGACACGAAAACGCCCGACGTGGTGATCATGGGCCCCGGCCCCGACATGATTCTTGGTACTGCGGATGACGTGGTGATGCCTCTGACGAACATGTCGCGCACCATCGAAATCGCGGACGTCTCCGGCGAATCGGGTCTTCGCCAGATCACCATCACCATTACTTACACCGTCGGTTCCATGTCGCGGCAGTACACCCTTGTCAGCTTTATCGCGCAATTCTCGTGATCGCGGATTGAGGAGCAGCTCATGAAGAAAAAGTCGGGTTTCACATTCGTGGAATTACTTATAGCCATGGCCGTCACGATGGTTGCACTCGCGGCAGCCGTCATGATGTTCCGCGATTCCACCAAGGCTAACACCAATGTCACCCAGGCCTCGGACATGAGCGACAACATGCGCGCGGGACTCAATCTGATCGTTCAGGATCTCATTCAAACGGGGACCGGTATCCCCACTGGCGGAATTTCCATTCCCAACAGCGTCGGCACCAAGGGCTGCAACACAGCTGATAGACGGGTCAACCGTCCTCCCGCGGTATTGAAACTGACCTTCGATGGCCCCAATTCCACCAACGTCGGATGCAACGTGATTCTCCCGGCGGTCGAGCCCGGCAGCGGTTTGGGCCCTACGGTCACGAGCCCCGACGGAACTTCTAGTCCGGCGACTGACATCATCACCATCATGTATGCCGACAATACTCTCGCGCTGGATCAGAAGCCCATCACTGGCCCGGCCTGCCCGACGGGATCAATCGCGGCCGATGGATCCCAGATCGACTTTGGCTCATCTCCAGGCTGCGTGACTCTCGGTGCGGCTGGCATTCCCGTCAATCCCGGCGACCTGTTGATGCTCTACAACGCCCACAATCCCAATGGCATCCTGCAGACTGTCAGCTCGGTCGCTGGCCAAATCGTAAAATTTAACGCTGGCGATGCTTTCAACCTCAACGGGCGCACGACCACGGAAACTTCCGGAACGGTTTTGACCCTTCAGGACCCAGGATTGCCAGCCGCGCCCAACGGCAACTATCCTGCCACATCCTGCACCCGCGTCTGGATGATCACCTACTTCCTGGACGCCACCGCCGATCCCAAGCATCCCATGCTCATGCGCGCGGTGAATTTCAATACCCCGCAACCGGTCGCCGAGACTCTCGAAAATCTTCAGTTTTCTTACAATTTTGCGGATGGCACAACGCCAGCCCCGGTGAACCAATTCACGGTTCCGACCGTCCCGGCTCCCGCGGGCGACAACGAAAACGAGATTCGCTCCGTCAACGTCTACCTGGGAGCACGTTCCACCTCCACTGCGGCAGCCACCGGCAAATATGTTCGCACCAATCTGGCCACTCAAGTCGCTCTTCGCAGCATGGCCTATTTCAACACCTATCAGTAATGAGGAGCTTCACGATGCGACGGGTGAAAACATCCATGCGAAAACAATCAGGCATTGCCCTCATCACTACTCTCCTTCTGCTCCTGCTGATGTCCGCCATGGTCGTGGGCTTCATGCTCCTGGTGACGGAAGGGCAAAGACTCTCTGGAATGAACAACGAGCAGAGCCGAGCCTTCTATGGCGCGGAATCCGGCATGGAAAAGATCACTGCGGACCTGGGCGCGCTCTTCGCTACCACC
>Ga0210406_10002791_pt1 | contig 19581 bp, 11 predicted proteins | sample IncBWC30MmetaG_FD_155454 | JGI IMG/M metagenome (GOLD analysis project Ga0210406, IMG submission 155454) | Forest soil microbial communities from Barre Woods Harvard Forest LTER site, Petersham, Massachusetts, United States - Inc-BW-C-30-M | ecosystem: Environmental > Terrestrial > Soil >... | reverse complement strand
CCTCATTGCTTGAATCGTCCGGGGATAGGTTCGATCACAGCTCTGCAGTGGCCAATGCCAAGCGGCTCGTGTATCTGAAGCTGATGGAGAAGAACCAGAATACCGATCCGTTCAAATTCATCCTTTATTCCGGGAAGATTGGCGAACAAACGCCGCAGATGGCTGCCGCCAAGTGAGCGTCCCAAACCGCGGGCAGGTCCTCCCATAGGGAAAGTGGGGCCTGCCCGCCTTTGTGAGAGGGTGATGGGGCACTCTTCCACAATCGGATTAGGAAAGAGTAGCCGACCATCCGCCCAGAATCGCTGGATCGGCTCTGCAGGATCAGAGTTGCCTATTGGGAATCGTCACAATAGGATGTGACGTGTGCAGAGAATTCACAGCTGAACGCGAGACACAAAATAGTGGCGATCCGCTGACAATCAGGCTATCAATGAGGGTCGACTCCAAATCGCTTACGACCTTCTTCCGTGACCAGGGCATCTATTTGTCTATCGCTCTGGTGATCGGCGCAACTTTCTGGGCCCTCGGCCAGCCTATAAATCCTTTCACGGTCATCTTGTACTCGTTGTGCTTCGGCAATTTCCTTGCGCCGCCCATGCGTTGGCTGTCCTTCCTATACGAAAAGCCGTTTCCCTATGATTGGGTGATCTTCCTGACCGTGTTGTGCGTCTTGTCGGTCCCCGTTTACGTGCTATCGAGCGTCATTGTCTGGTGGTTCGCCCCGCCAATGCCGCATTCGCTTGGGCACATGATCGCCACCGGCTGGAAGCTGCCCGTCCTGGTGATCGTCGTCTTTGGCGTGTTGAATTTTCTCTACGAGAAGACCAAGGGACGGCTCGAGCGGCGCAATGTCGAGTTGCAGACCATGGTTCAGGCTGGCGCCGCGCGGATGGAAATCCAGAATGAGGAATTGCAGCGGGCCCGCGAGATTCAGGAGTCGCTTCTGCCCAAAGAGATTCCCCAGCTGCCAGGATTCGAGGTGGCCAGCGCCTGGCAGCCCGCGCGCGCCGTGGGTGGGGATTACTTTGATGTGCTGAGGCTCGGCGAAAGCCGGCTGGCCCTCTGTATCGCTGACGTCTCCGGTAAAGGCGTTCCCGCTGCCCTGCTGATGGCCAACGTGCAGGCCAGCTTGCGCGCATCGGTTCGCGACCTGGATAGCCCTGCGCGTGTATGCAGCATCATCAACGGCATGCTCTGCGAAAGCATCGCGGCCGGTAAATTCGTGACCTTCTTCTGCGGTGTTTTGGACGCCACCTCGCACACCTTTCGCTACTGCAACGCCGGCCATCCTTATCCCATTCTGGTTTCCTCCGGCGCTCTGCGCACGCTGGACCAGGGCGGCGCGGTGCTCGGCGTTTTTCCCGCCTGGACGTATCAGGACTTGTCGGCGGATCTCAGCTCTGGCGACAGGCTGCTTCTATTTACCGACGGCATTACCGAAGCCGAGGGGCCGCATGGCGAAGAATTCGGCGTGGAAAAAATTGTCGCATTCGCCAAAGAGCATGCGGCGAATTCCGCGGCGAGGATGAATCAGCAGTTGCTGGCGCAGGTAACGGAGTTCTGCGGCGGGCAATTTCAGGATGACGCTACCCTGCTCGTGCTGGCAGTGAAGTAGCCGCCGATTGCGGGCGGATCACGGGCAAACCTGACATAACGCGATTAGGTAAGGGTTGCCGACAATCTGCTCAAAAACACCATCTCAAGGTGGAAGAACTGGTCGCCGAACACGTGCAGCTTGGATGATATTCTCCCATCTCTAGGAGCGATATGGATCGGCCCAGAAAGCATGTGTTGGGAGTTGAATCAAAGATTTTCGACCCCCGCGATCACGCTACTGGCTCCAGCGGGGCGGAACTGCTTGATGCCACTGCTTCGAAGCGCGGAGAGCGATGGTGGATGTATCTAGCCGGCCAGGTCGGTGGATTCGGAGCCACAGACATCTACAGTGCTTCACTCGCTTCGGAATCGCAGCTCGCCGCTACTGGATGGAACCTCACTCGCAGTGCGGCGGGAGAGTTGGCGCCAGTTGCGGAGCGGAGACTTAGCTTCGCTTGGGATGGCAAAGGCGGGCGGCACTGCCCGTCATACGTCAAGGGTTGGGACCCCCGCACAAGCAAATGGGTGGAACGCATCTACTATGCAGGTGGGGCTGAGAACCTGTGGGGGCCGTACACGATCGGCTATTTGCAATGGGATGGGGAGAGGTGGGCAGATCAGCCAGAACCCGCGTTCGCTGCAAATGAGGAGTGGGAACACGGAAGCGTATACGAACCGAACCTTATATATCATGACGGCAAATGGAAAATGTGGTACGTCGCCGGATCAAACCAGGAGGATTATCTCGTACAAGGGTACGCAGAGAGCGAAGACGGCAGAACTGGCTGGAGTAAGCACGCGGTTTTTGCATCACCCGAAATGAAGATGTTCGATTTCTGCGTCCTTATGCGAGGAGATGAATTCGACGCGATCTTCTCACGTGTCTGGGTCGCGGAAGGCGCGCCGCCGCCCGAGACTGGATTGTGGTGGTGCAGAGCGGAAGGACCGTCGGCTACACTTTCCGACTGGAGCCAGCCAATCCAGATCATGACGGCTGAAGATCGCGGCTGGCACTCTGCACCATGGAAGCCTTCATTTCAATTTCATGAGCAAACGGAGGAACGCGCATTTGTGTTCTTTGATGGCCTATATCGAACGAACGATCCAGGGCCATTTCCGTTCGCGTTCACTCTCGGCTGCCTGGAAATAGATTTGCTACCCGGATATGTTTCTCGCTCCGGCTAGAGGACTCAGCCGAATTGAAAAAAGCGAGGTTCGTGTATCACGGGCAATTCGGAAGTTATGAGCTCTCCGTCGGATTAGTACCGACAAACGCGCATCTCTTCAGTGCTTGATTTCCTGACGACAAGCCTAAGACTTGTCAGTACCAATCCGCTGGGAAAATCAGATTACTTCTGGATTGCCGGCGATTCAGTCCCCGCGCCGCGCGCGCCTAATCTTGTTAACTATTCGGGGGGCTATCCGGGCTTGATGTTTTGATTGAGCCGCAGCACGTTGTTTGGATCGTACTTTTTCTTGATCTCGACGAGGCGGGCATAGTTCGGCCCATAGGCCGAGCGGACAAGTTGGTCACTCGTATCGCCCAGCTGGTTGACGTACACTCCATGCGCAAAGGGCTGCAAACTGTCGCGCGTAGCCTGGACCCACCGCACCGCATCGGCCTTCTCGGTGGGAGCGCTCCACACGCCCGCCATGTCTACCTCATAACCCGGCTGCCGTAGAGCAAACGCCGTATCACTCAAAGCTACACGGCTGACAGCCCCGCGCAACGGCACAATGATCACCTTGCACGTTGCCGCCGCATGGTTGATTGCCGTTGTAATCGCCGCAATGGCGGCCTCGCTGAGTTCTGGAAGAAAGAAGTTCGTTTGGAAGTGCGCAACCGGCGCTAGAAGGAATCCACCTGCCGACTGCGCTTCCAGATAAGACATGACCTTAGCACTGTCATCCTGCGGTTTGAGCGCACGCAACGGCCGGACCACGTCATTCGCCGTTCGCGGATCGCCGGAATAGCAGACATCGATTTTGAGCCGTGGCCCTCGTTCGGACGGCAACAACTGGGCGAACGCGTCCAGTTCATCCGGGGCTCCCGCAAGAAACTTAACGAAAGCCTGCAGAAGTTCTGGAATGCGTCCTGCCGGATACAGCAGCGCTCCCGACACAACCTCGCCTACCGGATGGAGTTGGTACTCCAGCGACGTCACAACGCCGAAGTTGCCGCCTCCTCCGCGAATCGCCCAAAAAAGATCCGGATTGGACTTCTGGCTGGCCTCGACTTGTCTCCCGTCCACAGTCACCACTTGCGCCGCCAGCAGGTTGTCGCACGCGGCGCCGTATTTCTCCATCAAGCGACCTTCTCCCCCGCCGAGCGTCAGGCCGGCAATTCCCACCGTCGGGCAGCCACCAGAGGTCGTGGCGAGCGCAAAGCGCTGCGTCGCTTCGTCCAGATCGCGCACGAGTGCGCCTGCCTCCGCGCGGGCCACGCGTTTGCCGGCGTCAACTTCAACTCGTTTCATTCCAGAGAGGTCGATCACCACGCCGCCATCGCACATGCCGTACCCGAGTCGGCTATGGCCTCCGCTGCGCACTGCCAATCGCAAATTCTTGCTCCGGGCAAAATCGAGAGCCCGCGCCACGTCGGACGAGGTAGCACAGCGCACAATCAGCGCCGGGCGCAGATCGAAGGCGCGATTGAAGACCAGACGCGACGATTCATAGTCGGACGCCTCTGGTGTGATTATGTGGCCAGTAACTTCAGAAGCGAGCTTGCGGATCGCGGCCGCATCGAGCTGAGTCGCTATTCGTTCGCGTGCTTCGAAGGTCCACGGCGCTCCGGCAAACGCCTCAATTGGGCATCCGTAAAGCCCCGCTGCGGCAAACGCCGTTTGCTGGACGAACTGTCTTCGGCCAATAAGCGCCATATTCAGCTCTCCCATCTCTCTACCGGAGTCTCAGCCGTGAACTGCGCAAGCGAGACTTCAATGTAGAGTGTGCGTTTGCAAGATGCGCTGATGTTTTTGCAGAGTGAAGCCTACGCCGCCCGCGTTCCCGCCGTCAACGGATGGTGGTCTCGGCGTCGCTTTCTTTGCACCATTCGACAACCACCGCTACTTTCTCCCGTGGCGACCGATTCATGTCTCGCCGATCGGTATCGGACGCTTCTTTACGGAGCGCGGTTTGGCAGTAATGAAAACCGAACTCTTGTGGGTTTGGCTTCCCGTGGGGTTACTAACGGCTGCGGCATGGTTCTTCCGTCATCTCTGTTCTCCGCGACCCAGAACCTAACTTCTGTACTTCTGTTGAGATGAACAAACGCACTGTCAATATTCCTGATCTCGCCATCCTGCGCGATGAAATTGGGGGTAGCATCTAAATTCCGGACCTTGCGCGTATTTTTTCTCGATGACCGTGACTAAAGTCATCGCCCTATTTGCCACACGACTCTATTCTGCGTTCTTGTGGCGGCATTGCCTTTTCAACTGAAAACCGCCGTCGCTCGGGGGTAGAGGATTAGCCGAGCCTCTCTTTCTGTGACATCCAGGAGGGTAGAATGGCACACGTAATTGCCGAACCATGTGTGAGCACAAAGGATACAGCGTGCGTGGACGTCTGCCCGTGTAACTGTATTCATCCAGGTAAAGACGAAGCCGAGTTTTCTACTGCACCGCAGCTTTACATCAATCCCGATGAATGCATTGACTGCGGTGCCTGCATCCCAGTCTGCCCTGTATCGGCAATCTTCCCCATCGAAGACCTTCCAAAACAATGGAAGAGCTTCGCGGAGATCAATGCCCACTGGTACGTGGCAAAAGAAAGCTAAATCGCAAATTCCGGAGGCCCCACCCATGCAGTGCCCGCGGCGCCAGGGGGGCCATGAGTCCAATGCGACCATTACGTTTTTATGACAGCAGTTGTTGACATCGGATTGGTTACAAAAAAGTGCCGTTGCTTCACCAACTTGCAGACCTGATTTCACTTCGCACACCCCAAGCATTCGGTCGAAAGCCGCATGCTCTACCCAGACTCTGTAATTGCTTGAGGCCAAAGAGTTTCGATCCGCCGTGGAATCCTGGACGGATGTCCGAGGCGGCGAAGCTGCAACTCGGGTTCGATGCGGATTACGGCAACGATCAAGCGCGCTTTCCTATCGTTCGGTGATGAAAATCCTCAGTTAGAAAACTAGCATTTGTGTGGTAATCCCTAAACTCTAACTTTCCACGCTCTGCCCATAGGCAACACTTGTGTATCATAGTGTTTTGTATCTTCACGCTGACGACACACGTTAGAATGGGTGAGATGCAAGTTGTAAAAAGCGCACCGGAGCCGGTCGAAAGACGATGCGAATTTATTCCGTCGTTGAGCTTCGAAGTGTGTTGCCGTTCGGCCAAGGCCCGCCACATTTCCCATTTCACTCTTAAACCGTTCCGTCTGATCGCATTTTTCTCTTTCGCTTGCTCATTTCTTTTTGTGGACAGCTATGCTGCCGGCTCGGGCCAGAGCGCTGAAGCTCAGGCTCACGCGGACGCCGGACTGCGATTCGCCCAAGCGGGAAAGCTGGCCTCGGCGGAAACGGAGCTGCGGCAGGCTGTGGAGCTGACTCCAACAAACGCGGCCTTTCTTGTTGACCTGGGCACTGTTCTTGCGATGGACAAGAAATTGGAGGAGTCAACCGGCTTCTTCATGGAAGCCTTGAAACTCAATTCTCGGGATGTGGCTGCGCGACGATATTTGGCAGCAAACCTTTGGCAATTGCGCCGCTTCCGAGAAGCCAAGCAAAATCTGGAAATTCTTTTGAAAGAGAAGCCTGGCGATGAACAGGGGCTGCTATTACTGGGGATGATCTCGGAGAATATGAAGAACTACGCGGCTGCAGCAAGAGCGTTGGCGGCCGTTCCACATCTCGTCAATGGGCGACCTGAATCTATTGCTGCTCTCGCGAGATCGTATTATCACTTGGGAGAAAGCGAGAAGGCACGAGCTTTGCTGGCGCAGTTGCATGGTGCCGCAGCAGTTTTTCTGGGATCGGGAATCGCGGATGAAGCTGGAGATTACGCTGTTGCCGAAAAGATGCTCGACTCGATTCAAAACAGTTTTCCGGACCAAGCAAAGCTTGGCTACAGCCTTGCTCTTGCCCAATATCACGCGAAACGATTTGAAGAAGCACAGAGCACTCTGGATCATCTGCGTGCCTCAGGTTTTGAAAGTGGCGAAATTTACAATCTGCTTGGTTGGTGCCGGGAACAGCGGCAGCATCACCAGGATGCCGTCCGCGCCTTTCAAGAAGCCATCAACCTCGAACCCACCAATGAGGCAAATTATCTGGATCTGGGAACGATCCTGCTGACGGAACGGCGGCTTGTTCCTGCTCTCGAGCTGGCCAAACGAATGGCAGATGTTTTTCCGGAGTCACCTCGCACGTTCTTACTGAAGGGAAGAGTTGAGCTCGAGGCTGTTCATTTTACCGACGCTGTGGACTCGTTCGCTCGCACGATTCAGCTCGACCCCCTCAATCCGGATGCGACGATCGGATTGGCGAGAGCACAGTCGGGCGCGGGAATGATGACGCCAGCGAAGACGACGCTTGAAAATGCCATCGGACACTTTCCAGGAAAAGCAGGCTTTGAACTGGAACTGGCGCAATTGCTGCTGAAGGAAAGCGATGCTGGTGATGCAGGCGCGGGAGTGAAAGCCGAACGGCTGCTGAACTTAGCGGTGGCGCACGATAAGAACCTTGCGGAGGCGCATTATCTTCTCGGGGATCTCGATCTACGTCGAGGCCAGGCGCAAAGCGCCCTAACACACTTGGAAAGAGCCGCAAAGCTAAATCCGGCCAGTGCCAAGATACACTTTGCGTTGTCGCGCGGCTACCGGCGGCTGGGCCAGAATGAAGAGGCAGCGAAGCAAGCCGGTCTTTATGACAAGCTGAAGGAGAGGGAAACGTCGCGTGAGCCTGAGCCTTCGCCGGATGGCCCGTCGAGCAATTAGCAAGCACTCAGTATTCGTGTTCCACCGGCCGCTGCTCTTTCTTTTTCTGATCGTAGGCACGTTTTCACACCTCCCACGGCTTTCTCCAGACTCGCACGCTCAATCGTCCTCGCTAAGCCAGGAAATCTTCACGGATGTCACCGCGACGTCTGGGATCACTTGGCGCCATTTCAGTGGGCGTTCGGAAGATCGCTTTCTGATCGAGACCATGGGAGGCGGCGTCGCATTCCTGGATTTCGATGGCGACGGTCTGCAGGACCTTTTTTTCGTGAACGGAGGCGAAACCCCGCATGGCAAAAGCCTGGTTCCCGTTCGCAACGCGCTCTATCGCAATCTGGGTAACGGAACATTTGAGGACGTCGCCGCTAAAGCCGGAGTGGATCGCTTGCCATTTTACGAAATGGGAGTCGCGGTGGGAGATTTTGACAATGATGGCTCCCCCGATCTGTACATCACTGGATTTCCTGCCAGCGCGCTCTTTCACAATAATGGCGACGGCACTTTCACCGACATAACCGAGCGAGCCGGGGTCAAGAACGCTGGAAGATGGGCTGCAAGCGCGGCATGGTTTGACTATGACCGCGACGGCTACTTGGATCTTGTCGTAACGAACTACGCCAAGTTCTCTTTCGACGATGTGAAGAAATGCGAACTTGACAGCAAGCCTGCCTATTGCGCGCAGAAGGCTTATGCCGGCATGCCGCTCACGCTCTATCACAATAATGGCGACGGTACCTTCACGGATGTGAGCGAGGGCTCCGGATTAGCCAAACTGGTTGGGCGTGCCCTCGGGGTTGTGGCCGTCGATATAGATGATGACGGGTGGGCTGACCTCTTCGTCGCGCGTGACGCTTCACCAAATCTCCTCCTCATCAACCAAAAGAACGGCACCTTCCGCGATACCGCCGTGGATTCCGAGGTCGCATACAACTCTGATGGAGTCGCCAAGGCGGGCATGGGCATCGATGCCGGAGACGTCAATGGAGACGGCAAGCCGGACTTCGTCGTCACCAATTTCAACGACGAATACTTTTCTCTTTTCGTGAGTGGCCCATCCCTTTTGTACGATGATCGGACAGTGGCATCACGATTAGCCGAATACACAAAGTCCTTTGTCGGCTGGGGAATCCATTTCATCGACTACGATAACGACGGAAACCTGGACATGGTGATCGCAAACGGGCACATCAATCAGGCCATTGAAACCACGCGCTTCGACGTAAAGTACAAAGAGCCTCCCCTTCTCCTCCGCAATGATGGCAAGGGAATTTTCCGAAATATGCGAGACCAAGCCGGTGCTGCTTTCCAATCTGGTCAGACCGCCCGAGGCCTCGCGGTCGGTGATTTCAATAATGACGGCGCTCTCGACGTCGTGTACACGCGGCTCGATGAACGACCGGTGCTGCTGCGCAATAATGTGGGACTAAATCACCCGTGGGTCGGTTTCCAACTTCAAGGAACAAAAAGCAATCGCGATGCCATCGGGGCCAAGATTACCGTGGAGGTTGGCAAGCGAAAAGTCACGCGCTGGATCACCGGTGGAGCTAGCTACTTATCCTCACATGACAAGCGCGTCATTCTTGGGCTCGGCGATCTGCCGCAAGCAACCACGGTCAGCGCCGAAATTCGTTGGCCCAGTGGGCTCGTACAGCGGCTCTCAAAACTGAAATTGAGGCAATACCACAAGGTCATCGAGCCTCGCCCAGATGAAATCGGCGGAGAAACGCGAAAATAGACCCAACGTATCTAAGTTAACCAGGGCAAGCGTCGACACTGCGGTTCATTTCTCAGTGTGAGTCTTCCAATAAGCCTGATGGCCTAGATAGTCATCGTCGGCTAGATTCGCAATGATCAACCGCCTCAGCTCCAGAGGATTGATCGTGCCTTGACGCTTATAAATGACCTCTCCACCAGGGCGAATCAATGTTGTGTAAGGTACCGCAGCATTCCAATCTGCATCGAACGCCGCCAATAGCGAATAGATATCGTTGGACCCAAGAAGAAGGTTTCGGCTGGTGGCATGCAGTTGATTCAGAACAGAAAGCACGCCCGGCTTTTCATCAGGATAGTTGATGCTAACGGTGACAACCTCAAAAGCGCGGTGACCGTACATCCGATAGACCGTCTGGAAATCCGGCATCTCCTGTTGACATGGGCCGCACCACGTCGCCCAAAAATTCACCAGCAAAAGCTTACTAGTGTGGTTTTCTCGTAAGGTCTGCAGTTCTTCCGCACTTGCTGACCGAAGCTCCACCCGTTTCTTTTCGATCTCCGCAAGCTCTTCCTTGCGGCCCTCTTCTTTGTAAAGCCACTTCGTGGAGCAGCCCACCGAAGGAGTTTTCGTCAAAGGTACCGGCTTGTCGGCCAAAAGAGCATCGATGGCGTTCCGTGCATCCCGGCTGGTGACCAAAGGCTCGCGGGGATTGTTATCGACGCGTCCTTGATAGCGGAGTTTCCGCTCGGCGTCAAAAATGAAAAGATGCGGAGTCGCGGACGGCCCATAAGCCCGAGCAACCTTCTGGTTCTCGCCATCGTAGAGATAGGGAAAATTGAAGTGGCGATAAGCGGCCCGCAGCTTCATTTCCTCGAAGGAGTCGCCCACATCGGTATATCCCATCTCGTCCAATCGGACCGCATTTGGACTATTGGGTTGGATTGCGACCAGCGCCACGCCCTGTTCGCGATAATCCGCGGCCAGCTGCTTGATGCGGCTCTCATAGAGTTGGGCGGTCGGACAATGATTACAGGTGAATGCGATCACCAGGACTTTGCTGCCCACATAGTCCTTAAGGCAGTGAGTCTGTCCATCAATGCCGGGCAGGCAGAAATCCGGAGCAGGAGTCCCGATTGGCAAGCTCGGCGGTCCCCCCTCGTCCCCAAAAGTTGACACACCTGATATCGCAAGGATCAGCAAAACCAAGACATTGAACAGAAACGGTTTCATCCACGTGCCTTTGGTTCTCGCCCACAATTCGCGACGATCAATTGAACTAACAAACTCTTGGGCGAGGTCGGGCATTTTGGGACTTCGGAGCCGCCATTATACAAGAGGACGCCAGCCGAGACCCTTCGGTACCGTGATGCCATTGAGCCTAAACAAAAAGGCAACAACATTTCACTTGACAAATCTATTAAATCGTTTCAAAAGGGTTTCTACCCGGTGTGGTTTGTATTTTCTGCAAGCGAAAATCACAAAGAGCCGCCACTGCGGTTAGCTGAACTTTGCGTGGGGGGGGCAATCATGGATCGATTTGAGCGTTTTCTTGTTCGTTGCAAATCTGCCGTGCTAAGCCGACCAACGGCATTCCAATCCATCGCCATTCGCAGCAAGTCGCTGTGGGTTACGACGGCTGTGCTGTTCCTTCTGTTCTTGCCCATTGCCGGCGCTCAGCTCTATACGGCCTCGATTACCGGTACGGTCACGGACCCTTCAGGCGCCGCGGTCGCCGCGGCCCACGTGACTCTTGTCGATCTTGAAAAGGGCTATTCGTTTACGGCGGTCACCGATGCGGAGGGTAGATACCTCTTTCGTCAGGTCGTCCCGAGTACGTACCAACTCTCTGTCGAGGTCCCGGGCTTCCAAACCGGTCGTAAAGATGCACTCAAACTGGACGTAAACCAGAACGCTAGCGTCGACTTCTCCCTGAAAATCGGCAAGGCCACGGACGTGGTCGAAGTGCAAGAGAGCGCCGTCCAACTTCAGACCCAGGATGCCGTCACCGGGCAAGTAATCAACCGTACCTTCCTGAACGACTTGCCGTTAGTCAACCGAAATGCCTTTGATCTCGCGTTTCTTGCTCCCGGCGTCGTCCACACAAATGCAAATGGAGAGACTTCGGGCAACTCAACCGGAGTGAATTTCAACTCCAACGGCAGCCGCAATTCCACCGCCGACGTCCTGGTTGACGGCGCGACGGCAACCAACTTCGAGCAGAACAGCGGCATTCAAAACGTGCTGTATGAGCCTCCCGTGGATGCCATCGAGGAGTTTAAAGTCCAGCAGTCCAACTTCAGCGCCGAATTTGGCTTTGCGGGCGCTACCGTGATAAACCTTATTACCCGCTCCGGAAACAATGCGTTCCACGGCAGCGCCTACGAGTTCTGGCGCAATCAGATTCTGGATGCCAACGACTGGTTCAACAACGCCACGAACACTCCGATCGCACCCTTACGCCGCAATCAATTCGGCGGCACTGTCGGAGGGCCGATCAGAAAAGACAAAACCTTTTTCTTTTTCGACATTGAAGCCTTGCGGCAACACAGTGCTAATTCGTCATCCTTCGGCGTCCCCACTCTCTGCGAGAGGGGCGACGCATCCGCCGTTTGTCCGGCATTGGCTGCTCAGGGTATTGGCAGCCCAGTTTTAGGCGATTTTGAGGAAATTTGTACCCTTCAGGGCGGCTCGTTTGATAACACGGGGAGTTGCTCGGCTGCCTCGGGACAACTCTGGGATCCTTACACCGGGCATGCCGGCAACGATCCCAACGGCAATCCCACTTCGGTGCGCTCGGCGTTCATCCCTTTCAATAATCTGGCCGCATACACAAGCCCGGGAAACCCCGGCAACGGTGCGCCGCTGCCGCAAACTCCGGGCAATTTGATCGACCCTCTAGCGAGAAATATGTTGCTGCTCTTTCCCAAGCCGAACCAGCCGTTTGCTTCATTGGGCGACATTCAGAACAACAATTTCTTTGTTGCAGGTGTTAATACCACTTCCGAGTACAAGTTCGACATCCGAATCGACCATCGCTTCAATGAGCGGAACACGCTAAGCGCGAAATATTCCCAGTGGAAGGGTAACGGTCACGGATTGAACTGCTTCGGAAATTTTGCCGACCCGTGCTCAGCCGGCCCCAGCGACTTCCGCCATCAAGTCTTTGACGTAAACTACGTGCGTACCATCAGCCCAACGCTTCTTTTCAATCTGACCTACGGGTACCTCCGCGGATTTGATTTCTCGCACGGGGTGGGCTCCGACTTTTCAAATCTCGCTTCGGACATTTCGCACCTCGGTGTTCCTAGCTATCTGGAACAAACCGGTTTCTTGGCCGTGCCTTTTGTCACCCTTAGCAACTACTCCACCAGCATTGGCGGTCAACCCTTCGCTATTCTTCGCGAGGGTCAGGATACGCATCACGTGGGCGGCACACTGAACTGGGTTCACTCCAAACACGAGTTTAAATTTGGCGGCGAATGGCGGGTTCATCGCATCAATTTCGTTCAGCCCGGCTGGCCTGCCGGCGAGTTCGATTTTAATTGGACGCCCACGGCGCAGTTCGCAAACGCCTCCGACACCTCTACCGGCGGCGATGATCTCGCCAGCTTTCTGATCGGGATTGGGCCCTCAGGCGACAACGCCGGAGGCGGCTGCACACCTTGTTTTTCAGGTTTCGACGAGTTCGTGAGTACTCAGAGTTTTCGTTGGGCCGCGTTTGTTCAAGACAATTATCGCGTGACTCGAAAACTCACCCTGAATCTGGGCCTCAGATATGAGCTGTCGTCACCCCGCACCGAGCGCTTTAACAAGATGGACTGGCTAAACCCCAATCTCGTTTCGCCGATTCAGTACGCTTCGCAACCAACGCTCGTACAAACCGTTCCTGGTGTGACGCCTGTCACGACGTTGCACGGAGGCGAGGAATTCGTCGGCGTAAGCGGAAATAGCCGCTCGAATTACTATACCGACTACAAGGATATCCAACCGCGCTTTGGATTTGCCTACCAGTTGCCACATACGCTTGTGGTTCGTGGCGGATACGGTATCTATTTCTCGACGCCCAGAGACGGTGCCTCCGGAACAGGTCCATGGGGATTTCAAGGCTTCGACGTCCAACCCCCTTGGATCACTGTTCTTCTCACCAACCCGAATACAGGAGCGAGTATTACCAACGATCGTACGCCGTGTTGCACTCTGAGCAATCCTGCTCCCAATGGCGTGCCAAGGCCGCCGGGCAGTGCTCTTGGTGCCTTGAACGATGTCGGTTTCTCGGCCGTGGGACCTGTTCCTCAGATTAGCCAGCACACCCCGTACGAGCAGGCTTGGAGCTTCGGGCTCCAAAAGGCTTTGCCGGGAAAGATTGTCCTTGATACGACATACGTCGGCAAAAAGGGAACCCATTTGTACTTAGGGGGCTTTCGAGAGATGAATCATCTTGGGCCCGCCTTCGAGCACGTCAGGGTGACAGGACAAATTACGACCGCGGATATCGCGAACCTGACACAAAGTGATCAGCCGAATCCGTTTTTCTGCGGCACTCCTCCATGCTCGTCATCCAATTTCATTACTAACCCGAACAGCGGGTTGTCGGCTCCAACCATTGCGCGCTACCAACTCCTCTTGCCCTATCCGCAGTTTACCGGCTTCCAAGGAGACTCCCCGCCGGTAGCAAACTCCATCTATCACGCTTTCCAATTGCGTGCGGAAAAGGATTTCTCCGCAGGCTTACAATTCCTGATCTCCTATACGCACTCTAAATCCATTGACACCGCCTCGGCTACCGACGATAGCATCTCCTGGCTCGGCGGTGGCACGCCAGGTGGGTCTACCCTCAATGTCCAGGACCCCAACAACTTGGCGGCCGAGCGCTCTCTTTCCGTCTTCGATATCCCTAACATTCTGCAGTTTAGCTATGTCTATGAACTCCCTGTCGGTCGCGGGAAGCAGTTTGGAAACCACCTGCATCCGGTCATCAATGCCATCATTGGTGGTTGGCACACTAATGGCAATTGGACCCTTAACAGTGGCCGGCCTATCATTCCTCGCGAACAGGGCTCGAATCCCATTCCGACGTATGATCAACGGCCCACCCTGACAGGTGTGCTGCAGCGCTCGTCATTTTCACCTCAGAGCGTTACCGTTGACAGCACCTGTAATTCAAACCCATGTCCTAGCTATTTTGCGAACCCGGGTGCGCTGAGCCAAACCCCCGACTTTACACTTGGGAACGCACCACGTACGATCGGGACAGTTCGCCAGCCACCAACGCGCATTGCTAACCTTTCACTCTTTAAGGAGTTTCCTATGTCCAGCGTTCGGGAAGGTATGCGCCTCGAGTTCCGCGCAGAAACCTTTAACGCCTTCAATCATCCCCAATTCGGTGGTCCGGAGAGCCGGGTGGGTAACAATAACTTCGGCTTGATTAGTCGCACGATCAATCCGCCCCGTGAAATGCAGCTGGCTTTGAAGCTGTATTTCTAGGGTTGGCACATTCAAAGCATCATCGAGGCGGTGCAGTTAATTGCACCGCCTATTCTTTATGAGCAATGAGGTGAAAGGACCTCGTCTATGAATCGTCTCTTGTTGAAGGATCGCGCAGCCTTTCACTATAGGCATGCAGGCAGTGCCTCGGCTGTCCCAATATCCCTACTGTTTGCCATCACCTTTGTGTCCGAGGTTACTGCCCAAACCGTCCGTGTCGACATAACACCGGACCATGCCACGAACACCTTCCGTCCCACCGAAACCCTCGGCGCCGGCGTCGACCGCATTCCTCTTGCAGCCACGGACAAAATCTTCACTGAGCCGCTGCTCAAACGCATCCTCTCCGCCGGCTGGCAGCCCGTCACTTATCGTCAGAACACGGAGCTTTACGTCGAGGCTTGGCACTGGAATCCAAAGGGTAAGTGGAGCGAATCCGGCGACAAAGGCTACTTCGTCGGCGACTCCACGCCGACGGAGTTCATCCGCCATTCCTTCGGCTATCCCTTGCCTCATGCGGGATTCTCGCGTTCGGATGGGACCAGCTATTCCCGGCTCACCGACGGCGACACCAACACCTACTGGAAAAGCAATCCTTATCTCAGCAAGGCCTTCACCGGGGAAGACGACGGCTTGCACCCGCAATGGGTGCTCGTCGATCTCGCGACGCTGCAAGACATCAACGCCATTCGCATCCACTGGACTGACCCCTACGCGCGCCGCTATCTCGTTCAGTATTGGACCGGGCTCGACGCCATGCGCGAACCAACGAAAGGTTCATGGGTCACTTTTCCTGGCGGCGTGGTCACCAACGGCACCGGCGGACCTACAACTCTCCAGCTTTCGCGTGCTCCCGTGCCTGCCCGCTTCGTCCGCATCTGGATGACCGAGTCCTCTAACACCTGCGACACGCACGGTTCCGATGACCGACGCAACTGCCTCGGTTACGCCATTCGTGAGCTGTACATCGGCACGCTCACGCCCGACGGCGCCTTTCACGACGTGGTCCGCCACACCGCCGATCGTGCCCAAAGCAACACCATTTGTTCCTCGGTCGACCCCTGGCACGAAGGAACCCTCATCAACGACACACGCGATCAGGTAGGCTTCGACCTTTTCTACACCAGCGGCATCACGCGTGGGCTTCCGGCGATGGTCCCGGTCGCCATGCTCTACGACAATCCCGAAAACGCTGTGGCGCAAATTGCTTATCTCGAAAAACGCGGCTATCCCATCTCGTACATCGAGATGGGCGAAGAGCCAGACGGGAAACACACCTTGCCCGAAGATTACGGCGCGTTCTACCTCCAATGGGCCACGGCGCTCCATAAACTTGATCCCAAACTCAAACTAGGAGGGCCGATTTTTGAGGGCGTCAATAAAGACATCGAAGTCTGGCCCGATGGGCAAGGAAAAACTTCCTGGATGCGCCGCTTCTTCGATTACCTGAAATCGCATGGGCGCATTGCCGATCTCTCGTTCGTTTCTTTCGAGCACTATCCCTTCGAGCCCTGCTTGCTGCAGTGGAGCGAGCTCTACGACGAAGCCAACCTCGTTCGCCACATTCTCGACGTTTGGCGCGATGACGGCCTGCCGAAAGGCGTGCCGATGTTCATTAGCGAAACGAATATCGCCGCCGGTTCGGACGAATCTTTCGTCGACACATTCGCCGCGCTTTGGTGGGCCGATTTTGTAGGAGCGTTTCTCGAAGCAGGTGGGAACGCCGTCTATTATTTCCATTACATTCCCCTCGGTGAGTCCCTCGGGTGTCACGGAACTTCGCCGGGGACCTTCGGGCTTTTTACGATGAATCGGGAATACCAAATCCAGCAGCCTACTTCCCAGTTTTTCGCGAGTCAGATGATCAACCTCGAATGGGTCCAGCCAGGGAGCGGCGAGCATCGTATCTTTCCTAGTGCAACCGACATCCGCGACGCAGCGGGACACGTTCTGGTCACGTCCTACGCCGTGCTGCGCCCCGACGGCCAATGGTCCTTGATGCTGGTCAATAAGGACCAGGAGAGCCCTCATCCCGTAAGTATCGCGTTTCGCAGCGATAGCCGTAGGGCTGATACTCACTTTGCAGGTTCGGTAGACGTGGTGACATTCGGCAGCGAGCAGTACAAGTGGCATACGGACCTGAAGATCGTCCCGCTAGGTGGCTCAGCGGACCCCGACGGGCCTCCACTGAGATCAACAGTTTCGGCGGGAGCCGATACGACCTACGCCTTGCCGAAGGCCTCCGTTACCGTTATTCGCGGAAAACTCGCGCGCGATTGAGCGATTGCATATGCAGGCCCTCGATAGCGCGGAATGGGTTCACGAGTCCCAACTTCTCTGGTCACTTCCTACGCCGTGCTGCGCCCTGACGGCCAATGGTCTTTGATGCTGGTTATATATCGGTGCGTTTCGTGACCTCGTACATAGGCGTCTTCGGCCCCAACGAAAATATCGCCAGCTCACCGAACGCCATCTTCCAGCCACCCCCGAAGCCGCGCTGCACCGAGACGCCGCTCAAGAAAGCGTGCTAAAAAGTTAACATCCCGTGCATTCCCGCGCGAATGGCCATCATCACCAAACCGTTGAATGGCCGCGCCGCATGCCAGTACTGCGGTCAATGTACTCGCGGATGCAAGAGCGTCTCGAGCTTCAGCTCCAGTCAAGTACTGATTCCACCGGCGCAAGCCACGGGCCGCCTCACACTCATCGCCAACGCAATGGCCAGAGAAATTGTGCTGGGCAAGAATGGCAAGGTGGAAGCGGTCTCGTATATCGACCGTACGACTCGGGGTGAGAAGCGAGTATATGCGCGGAGCTTCCCCACTAACCTAGAGTTCGAAAGTCTCGAACGAGGCGCATTTTCCGGAGTCCGTGGCAAGACTGGGCTACATGAATCGACACTAGCGAGTATCGGCGCTGGTGTGCAAAGCCCCTCTGACCGGGCAGGTGGAATCACTCGCGAGTCTGTCGTCACTCGGGAACCGCAAAAGCAGGGGTCGTGGCGAAATCGCTCGCTAAGAGGCGCTATCATTGCCTTTGTCAGGTTTACTTTCCTCGACCGAAAGATCGATCCGAAGGAGAAATTCCATGGAAATCAACACGCGACGCAACTTCTTTGGCAAGATCGCAGCAGTGGCAGGTGTGGTAACCGGCGCGCCGAAGCTTTTTGGTCAGCAGGCTCCCCCTGTCGGAGCATCCACGCCCGCTGGCGCGTCGGCGGGCGGACCTGGCGGAGATACGCTTCGTCGCTCCGGCGGTAACCACACACACAACGGGATTTACTACTTCTCCGGCACGGGTTCCAATGACGGTTATCCCAAGGACGATCACGTAATCGTCACCGACCCCTTCGAAAAGCACGTCACCCGTACCATGGACGCACTTAAGAGGTCGGTCGAGCGTGCTGGTTCTACCATGGACAGCATCATCCATTTGGACGTCTTTCTGTGTCTGCCTCTCGCCGACAGTGCCCCCGCGCTCACCGGCAAGGCGCGCTTCGATGCACATAAGGCGCAGTACGATGCATTGAACAAGATATATGGGACCTATTTCTCTCCAGGCAAAGCCCCGTCCCGCGCCTGCATGGCTGTCGAATGGATTCCTGGCGATTCGCTGATTGAAATCGTCGGCAGCGCCATGCTCCTCACTCCCGCCGCCGACAAATGATATCGGCAGCGGTTGAAAGGAAACGACCCATGAATTTGAAGTTTGCTTGGAATCGCCGTTCATTTCTAGGCGCGCTTGGCGCAGCCGGTGGCGCTTTGTTCGCTCCGGCTGAGTTGAACGCGGCGGGCATCTTTGGCAAGAAGCACAAACCGTCCAAGCCCGCTGTCGACGGCAGCCCCATCGTAGCCATTACAACCGGCCTAGGTTCTACCGGCGATGTGTACGCCGAGCTTGGAATAACACCTCTTGTCAACATCAACGGCACCCTAACCGTCATTGGTGGGTCGGTCATGAAGCCGGAGGTCATGGAGCTGATCCGGAGAGGTAACGAGCATTTTGTTTTGATCGACGAGCTGGAGATCGCTGCCGGCAAGTTCATCGCGAAACTCTGTAAATCTCCCGTCGGCTATACCGGTCTGGTGACCGGTGGCGCAGCTGCGGCCATGGTCGTCGGCTTCGCCGGCATGATGACCGAAGACCTTGTGCCCCGCATGCGCGACGTTCCCGACACCAGCAACTTTCCCAGGAACGAAGTGATCATTCAAAAAAGCCATCGGTATCCGTTTGACCACCAGATCCGCCAGACCGGCGCGAAGCTGGTCGAAGTCGAAACGCGCGAAGAGATGATTGCCGCGATCAACCCGAAAACGGTGGCCATCCACTTCACCAATATCCTGTCCAGCAACGGCAAAGTCAGCGGCCCGGAGACCGTGGCCATCGCCAAGGAACACAACATATATACGTTCAACGATGCAGCCGCGGACGTTCCTCCGAAAGAGCGGCTTTGGGAGTATCCGGCAATCGGCTTCGACATGGTCGCCATCAGCGGCGGCAAGGATATCCGCGGACCACAGGCATCGGGAGTCCTGATCGGCAAGGAAGAGCTGATCCGCTATTCCCTGCTGAACATGAGCCCGCAGGAAGATCGCATCGGCCGGTGCTGCAAGATCGGCAAGGAGACCATTTTCGGCCTGCTCAAAGCGCTCGAGATGTTTGTCAATCAGGACTATGACGCCACACTGAGGATGTACGATGAGCGCGCACAGGTCAGGTCCAGGTGTCGCGGAGCAAGGCTGTGTCGTTGACATGAATGACCGCATACTCTCCCGCCTCAAGGGTCAGGCGCTCACCACCAACCACACCATCCGGGCCTTCATATGCGACACCGGTGAGGT
>Ga0210406_10002790_pt1 | contig 19599 bp, 5 predicted proteins | sample IncBWC30MmetaG_FD_155454 | JGI IMG/M metagenome (GOLD analysis project Ga0210406, IMG submission 155454) | Forest soil microbial communities from Barre Woods Harvard Forest LTER site, Petersham, Massachusetts, United States - Inc-BW-C-30-M | ecosystem: Environmental > Terrestrial > Soil >... | reverse complement strand
GCCCGGCGCGCAGTGGGCGCCTGACTCGAGCCCGTGGAGCAACCCGGCTTCGCCAGATGTGCAATCGTTTGTTTTGCCGTACGAGATCTACAAAGGCGTTCCCGGCGATCCGGTGAACGATTGTCCGCCGGCTGGTTGCAATCACCTTATCGTTGGAACGCAACGAGTCTGGGAAACAATAACCGGTAGCGGCGGTTGGTATCCCGCGAGCATGAACTTGGTGAAGGGCACGCTCGGAAATCGTTCCTTTATCAATCAGCTCGCATTTGAACCAAAAGATCAGTCACGCGCGATAGTCGGGACAAACGACGGCAACGTGCAGTACGGTCACGGCGTCGGACCAGGCGCGCTCGGCGCGAGCGCAACCTGGGTGGACCTGACTGGCAGCAACGCGGTATTGCCGAACCGTCCGATTCTCGACGTGGCGATGGATCCGACAACAACGACATCGCCGATTGGTTACGCAGCGGTCGGTGGATTCAACGCCAACACTCCGAGCACACCGGGACACGTGTTTCGCGTCGTTTGCACTGCCGATTGCGCAACGTTCACGTGGACCGACAAGTCCGGTAATCTTCCCGACATCCCGGTCGACTCGATCATCGCGAATCCGAAATTTGCGCAGCAGGTCTTCGCTGGGACCGATTGGGGTCTTTATTATACGAACGACATTACCGCAGCCTCGCCGACATGGTATCGCTTCGATACTGGATTGCCGCACGCGATGATCTGGGACATGCAGATCGATCGCGGCAACACAACGCTCTCAGTCTGGACGCGCAGCCGCGGCGCGTATGTTTGGCCGCTCCCTTCGGCTCCACTGCCGCAATTGGTCACCGTCGTCTCACGCAAGACACACGGAAGTGCAGGCGACTTCGACATACTTCTTAACTGTCCAGCCTGCGCCGGACCGAGCTCGGCTCCCGGCATCGAATGCCGAAGCGGCGGAGCGAATGGCAATTACACAATGATTTTTACTTTCAACAATTCTATAACCAGTTGCGGAATAGCCAGCAGCGGAACTGTCAGCAGCGGCCCGGCTCCGGATCAGTGCACCGTGCAATTGACCAACGTTCCCAATGCCCAATACACAACAGTGCAACTCACCGGGGTCACAGATAATAATGCTAACACCCTGGAAGCTGCCGGCACGATGGGCGTTTTGGTTGGAGACGTGAACGGAAATAAGATGGTCGATGGCAATGATGTTTCCGCTGTCCAGAGTAATACCCGACAATCGGTAAATAGCACGAACTTCCGGGACGATGTGAATGCCAACGGCCTTATTGACGGCAACGACGTGTCGCTCACACAGGGCCAGACAAGAACTTCGCTTCCGTAAGAGCCTTCAGTACAGACTCCTAGTTCGCTTCAGTACGCTATTGCCTAACGAGGTCGTTGGCTAACTGCTGCATCAATCACCTCCCGCCTGACTTTTGTTTTAGCGATCAGCCGGGCACGCGCCCGCTAGCCCGAAACGATCCCGAAAAAAGGTGCCACCCTACGTCCATTTTCATCCCGAAAACCGAAGGGAGAAGATGCAGTGACCCGAATACCCCAAAAAAGGAGACCTTCCGTATGAACTCAAAACCCCGTTGGTTCAAATCAATCGCGGCAATCGCGTTCTTCAGCGTCGGCGTTTTCTTCTTAATAAGCGCATCAGGCACACGTCAGAAGTTCGCTCCAGTTAGTGGCGGTGGTGAACGCGTCGGTATCTATGCTGTCACCGGATTCACGTTCTCGACCCCGCAAGCCCTTACCCACCCGCCAATTACCGAGACTGAAGTGAAGGACCAAGACACAGAGCCCGAAATTAAAGTAGATATCTTCGGGAACATTTATGTCACCGCCATTCATGGATATCCCGGCGGTGTTGATCTTTGGAAATCCGAAGACGGAGGCAACAGTTTTGTTTACCTCGGTATCCCGGACGGAACTCAAGATGCGTGCCTACAGACCAATATCTGCCTGGGTGGCCTTGGAGGTGGTGATGATTCTATCGATGTTTCAAGTGGCGGGTTTCTCTATATCTCAAGCCTTTTGCCTAGTTCCGTGACGATGACTGTCTCCATGGACGGCGGGACAGGGGGAGCCGTCCCGGGACAAGCGTGGCAAGTGAATCCCGCGTCATCAGGCATCCCGGTCAACGACCGGCAGTGGATCGCCGCCGCCGGACCTCAAAACGTTTACATGACTTTCGACCAGGCGCCGGTCAATACCACTATTTGGTTCACCAAGTCCACCGACGCAGGAAAAACTTGGGCGGCTCCAACGATGCTTATTCCGCTTATGACCTTATCGCGCGAAAACAATCTCGCGGTTGATCACTATAACGGCAACCTCTACACAACTTATACGCCTTCAGGTAGTCCGAACGTACTTCACTTACTGAAATCAACCGACGGCGGTGCGACCTGGACGAACACTGTAGCTTACAATGGACCGGCTGGAACTTCGCTCGAAAACGCATTTCCGATACTTGCAGTCGATCGCGGCGGCAATGTTCACGTTGTCTTTACTCGGTCTAACGGATCCACCAACCGAACAAATGCACACGTGTTCTTGATTAGCTCGGCCGATGCCGGAACGACATGGACGGCGCCGGTTCAGATTGACAGTGGTCTCAGTAACAACAGCACCGTTATGCCTTACATCGTCGCCGGCAGCCCCGGCGTTGTCGATGTGACTTGGTACGGGTCAAGCATGTCGTCACCAGACGGTACGCCCTCTCCCACGGATAAGAGCACATGGTGGAATGTTAATTTTGCGCAAGTAACGAACGCGCTGAGTGCCACCCCAACGATTGCTCAAACTGTTGTTGTTAGCGCCGTTCATAATCTCCCCATTTGTTCTCAAGGCGGAAATTGCACGGGCAATACCCGTGACCTCGCTGAGTACTACACGATCACGCTAGATCCCAATGGGAACGCGAACATCGCCTACCCTGACGAAGTTGACTATTGTGCAGCTCACCCCGCGTCCAACTGCCTAGCGCATACCTACTATATCAAACAAACAAACGGACCGAGCGCTTACACACCGCCAGCTGGCCCGTCGCCCGCGACATTCGCGACAAACATAACCCTGCCCGGTTCTGATGGACACGCCGAGCCGAATATGAAAGCCGACTCACATAATTGTCTCTTCTCCGCTTCGCCCGGTAGTGGGGGTGCAGCTTGGAAATCGTCGAATGCGGGGACCAGTTTTGTGGAGCTAGCGGCACCACAGGGAACCGGTGGCGGCGGTGACGAAGATATCTTCCCATTCCCGCAGCAGTCCGGTGCTCGCCCTGACCAGCTCTACTACGCGGATCTAGCCGTCGCCACTGTGTACATTAACAAATCATCCGATGGCGGCGTAACCTGGTTTCCGCCCGGGACAATGGGCGCCGCGGGCCAAGTCTCTGCCTCCGTCGATCGCCAGTGGCTAACAGGCGACCGCAGCGGCGCGAACCAGACGATCTACCTTTGGGAACATGAATTCGTTAGTCAGGAGTTGCGGCTGCACGCACTAACTAACGACACGGCGTGGTCCCCGCCCGCGAGCGGGATCACGGCCCCGGAATTGATTGCCCCGCCGGGTTCGACTCTGTCGAATACAAACCCGGGACCGGCTTTCGTCGATCCGGCGACGCATCAAGTTTATGGCTTCTTCTGCGCCTCAACTGTTACGTCGAACGCGGTCGGTGCACCGACCGGCAAGCTACCTAACGTTTGGGAAGCAGATGGTGCCGGTACCTTCACATCGCCCCTCCCGGCAGGACCGTTCACAAATCATCCGGTGTTCAAGGGTCTTATCGATTCGCCTACCAATCCCGCGCCGCCCACCGGCAGTGCGACGGTCGGCTCAAACACTGGAAACCTGTTTAATGGCGCCGCGATTGACTCGGCTGGAAACATTTACGTCACATGGGCGACTCCAAATGCTCGGACGGGGTTGTTCGAACTCTGGTTTGCCTCATCGCACGATCATGGCGCGACCTACTATGGACCCTTTAGAATCAACCCACCCGGAACTCAGGCCGATTCACCGTGGATCACTGCCGGCGATGATGGTCGTGTCGATATCGTTTACTACGGAACGACCGACACAGGGAGTCCAAACAACGCAAACGACAGTTGGAATGTCTTCTTCGCCCAAACGCTCAATGGTGCTGATCGCGAACCGGTCTTTACCGTCAGCCAAGCGAGCGATCACATCATGCACGTGGGTCCAATCTGCAACGTCGGGATCCTCTGCGGTAACGGGACTCGCCAGTTGCTCGATTTCTTCCAAGTAGCGATTGGGCCAGATGGTCTGGCTAACATCGCGTATGCCGATACCGGTGCTGGCAATGGTTCGCCGCATGTGTCTTATGCTCGGCAAAACGGCGGGCCGTTAGCGCTGACAAATCCGACCTTCCCAACTTGTCTCGGCAACGTTGTGCCGCTTACCAGCGTCGTGTCCAGAAAGACGCATAACAGCGCTGGAACGTTCGATGTCAATTTGCCGTTGACCGGAACACGCGGTGTCGAATGCCGTAGCGGCGGAAACACCAACGACTACACGTTGGTCTTCACCTTCGCGAATAACCTCGTAAGTGTCGGAGGCGTTACGGTAAGTGGACACAATCCAACAAATGGAACCGCCAGCGTAAACGGTACCGCGATGGGACCGAATTCAAACCAATACACTGTCAACCTCACTAACGTGAGCAATGCCCAATACATCACGGTGACGCTAAACGGTGTGGTCGATTCGACAGGGAACGCCGCTGATGTTGTCAGTCCGCAAATGGGCGTGCTTGTTGGCGACGTAAACGCCAGCGGCCTGGTTGATGGGAATGATGTCTCAACAGTACAGGGTCAAACCCGCCAACCGGTAACCGCCACCAACTTCCGAGAAGATGTTACTGCCGATGGACTGATCGACGGGAACGACGTCTCAATCACTCAAGGTCACACGCGAACCTCGCTCCCTTAATCCTAATGGACACCTAATCAGCACGATCATCACAAATTATGAAAAAAAATCGTAACTCAACAGTGGGCTTTTTCACCCCGCGATTCGTCATCGCCTTCGTTCTTTGTTCGCTAGGGATGTCGATGGTTGTATTCGCAATCGCAGGGCCAACTCCTAAGAAGGCTCTCGGTAGCAAAGCGCCTCCTGTCACTCAAGGTAATGTTGACGCTGTAACGCCGACTGTTTCAAAGGCCCTGCGGGACCTCCCCACCACCACCCAGCTTACAACTGTGCAGACGGAGATTGGAGATACGGAGCGCCAGCTCGTCGGAAGACAGGTCCACAATCCGGCAACGCACGACCCGGTGGTTCAAACATCTGCTCCGACCGCTGGCATGCCGCCTGTCGGTGTTTCCTTTGAAGGCATGAATATCTCCCAAGGTTGCGGCGGCTGTTTACCTCCGGACACAGACGGCGCGGTCGGTCCAAACCATTATGTGCAGATGGTGAATACTCAATTGGCAGTTTTCAACAAACAGACCGGCGCAATGATCAGTGGGCCGACAGCGATCGAGGCGCTCTGGCCAGGCAATACGGAGTGCGGGCAGCGAGACGATGGCGATCCGATCGTTCTTTACGATCAACTTTCTGATCGCTGGGTGATCAGCCAATTCACTTCCAGCGCCGCGCCTAACTACGCCGAATGCATCGCCGTTTCGACCAGCGGTGATCCGAGCGGAAGCTACTACGCATACGAATTCGATCAGAGTACGAGCGTTTTTAACGACTATCCCAAACTGGCTGTCTGGCCGGATGCTTACTATATGACGAGTAACGAATTTCCCAGCGGCCAGGAGACCAACTCTGGCGCCGGCGCCTTTGCCTTTGAGCGCGCGAAAATGCTCGCCGGGCAGCCAGCGCGTTTCATTTGGTTTGATGAATCATCCATCGCGATCGGTGCAGTGTATGTCCCAGGTGGCCAGAATCCGACTAACCTCGATGGGAAGGTTCCGCCACCCGCTGGAATGCCTAACTATATTGTCGAAGTAGATGCCCAAGGAAGCACGCCGACGACGACCGACACTACCGCGGTCCTGACAATGTTTAAATTTCACGTTGATTGGAACAATCCCGCAAACTCGACATTTGGGACGGGCTCAGGAACTCCGGTTCCGGTCGGCGGCGGTTTGTACACCGCTAGCGGCGGCCACCCAGACTTTGAGGTCCCAATCGCGGACTTTGTTCCCGCGCAATGCGTTTATGGAGAAGGCCCGAATTGTGTTCCGGAAAAAGTTGTGCCCGGAGTTCATACTGCGACTCTCGATACACTCGGTGACCGGACTATGTTTCGGGTTACGTATCGGAACTTCGGCGACCACCAATCGATGGTTGTGCATCATACAGTTGTCACCGCAGCCGACGTGATGACCGGCCTAAGCCGCACAGGTCTGCGTTGGTACGAAGTGCGAAATCTCAGCACGACACCGACTATTTATCAGCAGAGCACATTCGCGCCGCTTGATCCGACAAATCCCCTCTGGCGGTGGATGGGTAGCGCCGCGATGGACCACGTCGGCGACATTGCGATTGGCTACAGCGCGAGTGGACCAAATTATTTTCCGTCAATCCATTATGCGGGGCGACTCGCGACGGACCCATTGAACGATCTCACCCAGGGCGAATCGGTCATGTTCGCCGGACTCGGCATTCAAGGCTTTCCGCTCAATCGCTGGGGTGATTATAGCGATCTCACGGTTGATCCGAATGATGACTGTACTTTCTGGTACACTCAGGAATATCTGCCAGCCAACGGCACCACTGATCTTTTGCCGGTCAACTGGCATACCCGCGTGGGCACTTTCAAGTTCCCCCAATGCTCGGTAAGCGTGCCGCCATTAGTTAGCATGTCTTCAATCAAGGTCCATGGCAGCGCGGGGCCGTTTGCTGTTAATCTTCCACTTACGGCACCGTTCGGCGTCGAACCTCGCAGCGGCGGAACCAACGGGCAATTCGTGATCGATTTCCATTTCGTTAATCCAGTGTTGTCTTGTGGCACAGCAACAAGCAGCAATGGAACAGCGTCGAACGATCCTGCCAGTGGGGGCAACGATTGCCTTGTTGATCTCACCGGGATTCCCAACGCGCAATATACGACGGTTACCCTGAGTGGCGTCGTCGATAATCAGGGCAATCAGGGCAACGTCCCCGGCACGTTTGGCGTGTTGTTAGGCGATGTGAACGGCAACGGCATCGTGGACGGAAACGATGTCTCAGCAGTGCAGAGTCAAACGCGGCAACAAGTAACTAGTGCCAATTTTAGAGACGATGTTAACACCAACGGTTCAATTGACGGGAATGACGTCTCGATAACTCAGGGACAAACACGAACCTCGTTGCCATAGCCGATCCACTGTCACTATTTAGGAGCACCAGTTAGCTGATCGACGGTTGGTGCCCATAGCCTCGGTCGCGATATCCATTCGAGGCCGCGTGCCGGTTTACACGCGGCGCATTCCCTCCGCTCCTGCCGGGGGACGTTGTCCATGCCGCCCGATGTCACCGGTTATACGTCCACAATCGGTGCGGAGTGCGATTCTTACGCTTAGAACAATTTTAGCGCCGCTGCGCACTCAATCACGAACTGACCTAAATAAAATGAAACAACAATCTGCTTCAACGACGGCTCGCGTTACCCTGAGCGCCTTGCTTTTGACAGCGGGCATATTCTTCGCTGGATTCGCAATCTCAAATCTATCTGCGGGACATCGGCCCGGCCAGCGCGCAACGACGCCGACGCTCGCAGTTCCTCAAACATTCAGCGGCACTTACGATGCGACATCCGCATTTCCATGCGGGTCGCCACGGCACCATTTCACGGTCCCGGCCGGTCAGGTTCGAATTGTAGTCAACGTTGCAGCAACTCTGCAAACAAACGATTTGGAGATGACGTTGTTGTTCGGATCGGACCCGAATCCTGTGCCGCTCCACACCGAAGACACGGGAGTCGGCACAGAGGTCTACAATTATCAGCCGGGGGGAGGCGTGCCACCGGGCGAATACCAAGTGCAGATTTGTGAGAGTGGCGCACCGGCCGCGCCGTCGATGGCGCCGTTCACCTACAATGGAACCTTCACTTACGACAACACCGCCCCCGGCGGGAATCCGCCGCATTACGGAGCACTGCCACCAGCACCACAGGACTCGGGACCCAAAATTGGCTACGAAAATTTCGAGGCACCCGGTGTTCTTACCCCGGTCATCGTGACAAGCTCAGGCGGGGCGACGGTTGAGTATCTGGGAAGAGGTGCAGGCGAACCGTCCCTAGGGGTGAACTGGAACTCCACCTCGAGTTCAGTCGGTGGGATGACGAACTTCCAGTCCGATCTCGAAACCCTGTTTATTTCCTGGGATGAGTCGTGTTCCGCAAATCCAAAAGCGACCTGGGTGAATCGCCGCGCTCCGACCTCAGTCGCCATCGATTCCGATCCGATCGGCTTTACCGATCATACCTTGCCTCCGGGCACCCCAAATCGCGTATTTGCCGGTGAGCTAACGTTGCTCAGTCCGGACACAGTTAAGATATCGCATACAGATGATGACGGCGTAACATGGGTCCCTGACCAGAGTGGTGGTATTGCCTCGGCTGTTGACCACGAAACGATTGGAGGTGGCCGTTATGCAGCACCGCTGAACCTCAATCCCCCTTCTCCGCTTTATCCGCATGCCGTTTACTATTGCTCGCAAGACATCGCAACGGCCTTATGCTCGCGAAGCGACGATGGCGGCTCGACTTATGGGCCATCGATTTCGATCTACAGCCTGGCAACTTGCGGTGGTCTTCATGGTCACGTGAAAGTCTCACCGGTTGACGGGACCGTGTATGTGCCAAATCGGAGCTGCGGTGGCACACAATCGGTCGTCGTCTCAACCGACAACGGAGCAACCTGGACGGTCCATCCAGTTGACACCGGCGTGAATACAGCTGCGGCTTCGTCGATTGGCGGAGGCGATGATCCAGCTATAGCGATCGATGCCACTGGAAGAGCTTACTTCGCCTTCTCCAACTTTGGCGGTGGCCCGGGCGCCGGTCTCGGCGTCGCAATCTCCGATGATTTAGGCTCAACCTGGAAAAACATGTTCGACATCGGAGCGATTTATGGCCTCAAGAACGTCTGCTTTCCGGCCGCGATTGCCAGCGATGCCAATCGGGCCGCAATCGCATTCTACGGATCAACAACGCCCGAGAGTGCAGGAATCACTTCCAACGATGGAACCTTTAACGGCGTCTGGCATCTTTACGTTGCTCATACATTCGACGGAGGAAAAACTTGGACCACAACGGACGCGACGCCAACCATGCCGATGCAACGCAGTGGTCTGTTGCGGGGCGGGAGCGCTGATATCTGGCGTAATCTGCTCGACTTCTTTGATGTTAACATCGATCGAGACGGGCGAGTCCAAGTTGGTTATGTGAACGGCTGCTCCGGCGGCAATTGCTCGCAAGCGCCGATCGCGGCGAATGGAATTTCGCTGGTAAGAGGGAACACTTACAGCGCAGCGGCTACCATCGCCAGACAGTCAAGCGGCCGACGAATGCTTGCGGCAAAGGACCCGACCTCATCGACATCGGTGCCCGGAATGCCATTCGTAACCGAGGTTCGGCAGGGAAATGTCGTTAACCTGATGTGGAACGAAGCCGACAGCGGCAATTCGATGATCAACAACTATCAGATCCTGCGAAGTACTTCGCCGGGAACGGAAACGCTTCTAACAACAGTGGCGGCGACACAAACTGGTGGAAAGTACACCGACAATACCGCCACTGATCTGACGAAGACTTATTATTATAAGGTGGTTGCGGTAAACAGCGTCGGTTCATCGTGTGCGAACAACGAAATCGCTGCGCCTTATGTTGGCGACACGTGTAGCGGAGTCATCATTCACAGGAATGACCCAAGTCATCCGGAAAGTACCGGTGGTGGGGTCGGTCAGCCGCCGCCGTTGCCTTCGTTGTTGATCGACTACATCGCGGTGTCAGAGCCGCCGATGACGAACAACCTGACGTTTACGATGAAAGTCGGAAACCTGATGGGGACGCTTCCGCCGAACAGCCGGTGGCGCATCGCCTGGGATTGGTATCACCCGACGGCCGACCCTAGCAAACCTGACGAGATGTATTACATTGGCATGAACACCGATCAGAACAGCGCGGTGACGTTTGAGTACGGCACGCTCGCCGATGCCGGCGTTCCTGCCCTTCTCGTCTTGGGCGAAACCAAAACTGGTGTGCCGACCGGAAGCTTCAGTACTGACGGAACAATCACTATGACGGTGCCGAAATCAGCGATCGGGAATCCTCAGACCGGTGACATGCTTGCCGCAATCGGAGGCAAGACAATTACCGGCGATACTCCGGCGACCGTAACCTTCGAGCGCTCGACTGCGTTCGTGGATCACACCTTTATCAAAGGTCAGGCCGACAACGCATATCCAGCAGCTACTTACACGCTCGTCGGTAACACTACTTGTTCGACCGGTACGATCGTGCCGGTCGGTGCGGTCTCGCGAAAAACTCACGGAAGTGCCGGTGATTTTGATGTCGATCTTCCATTGACTGGTAAGCCCGGCATCGAAGATCGCACCGGCGGTGCATCCGGCAATCACACTGTCATCATCACCTTTGCTGTGCCAGTCACGGTCGGCAGCGCCTCGGTAACGCCAGGCGCCGGCGGGACTGGATCAGTCAACGGCATGTCAGTCAATAACAGCCAAGTCACCGTGAATCTGACTAACGTCAGCAACGCGCAAACGCTCAGCGTCAACCTCATTGGCGTCGCGGGAGGCGGCAACAGCGGCAATGTGTCGATACCGATGAGCGTGCTTCTCGCGGATGTGAACAGCACCGGTCTCGTTGATGGAAATGATGTCTCCGCCGTCCAGAGCAACACGCGCCAACCGGTAAACAACATGACGTTCCGCTACGATGTGAACAGCACCGGGAACATTGACGGCAATGATGTGTCTATAACCCAAGGGCAGACTCGGACATCGCTTCCCTAACGAAGAAGCCGGCCGCTCGCCAGAAAAAATCGAGTTCTAAATCAATTATCTTCAAAAGGAGAGAAGCCCCATTCTTTGGAAGCGTCCCGCACCGTTTGGATCGTGGAATCGGGGAATACGACTCACGGTCCACGTCAGCCCGCCAGCGCTCGGATCGATTGGACGGATGTTTCCACTGCCCGCCAACAGAATTCTAGTGTTCTTTCCTAATCACCTTAGTTTGGCAATAGCTTGGACATCGCAGCTTGCGGGGATCGGACCCAACGGAAATCAGCCATTGACTTTGACGCGCGTGGGCTAAAGCCAGCATCTCCCAGCGAAACTCGATAACGTTGACGACGGGGGCCGGCGCGATCCTTAACCACGAGTTCACACGCACGGATGTGCACATTCAGATCATTGAGGTAGTCGACGGGAAATAACCCGGGAGCGGTTACTTTCTCTTGCCGGAACCGAAGCCGCCGACATCTTCAATTTCTCATAGGCCGATAGCGGCCTCTTGCATATGAGGCATGGACCTACATGAATCTGGGTTCATGCTTAAACTGTTGGAAATCTTTAGATTATCTTTCACCACGATACGTCCACCACTTTGAATTCTACGATTTAACAGTGACTCGGAGAGCCTCTTCTGCCGAGTAAAATAAAGGAATCCCCGTCATGCAAAAGAAATTGAGCTCACAATCTGGTATCTTTAACATCCGTATTGTAATTACCGTCGCGCTTTGTTCGATAGGCGTATCACTCGGGTTCCTCAGCTTTGCGTCCACGCCGTCGAGCGGGACACTGACTGACTTGTCTGGTCCAATCTCTTACATGGCCGGCCCTTTCTTCCAATCCAATCAGTCACCACTAGGTTTGGGCCAACTTGATACCGGCCCCCGCTGCGACACCGCGGATCCTTGCGACACTTACACGTTGACGGTAACGCTGCCCGCGGGTTATGCGGCCTCGCATCCGAACGCCGCCATTAAGGCAACGATGTTCTGGAACGACACCGGCACGGGCCAATCGAACTATGACCTTTATATCTTCAACGGTACCAACCCGACGGTTGATGGAAATCATCCGGCTGATCACCAATCGGTGACCAATTCCAATCCTGAAGTCGCCATCATCAATCCCGTGATAGACGGCACTACCCATTACACCTTCGAGATCGTGCCAAACCAGCCAACCGGCGAAACGGTTCAGGTACGAATAGAGCTGCTCCCCGGTGGGAGTGGGATTTTTCCCGGTTTTGGCGGGGCGGACCCGGCGACGCCTGGCGTTCCCCGCTACCAGATCTTTGTCGCTCCGTCACCCGATGCCGATGTCGGTAACGGCGAATTCAACATTGGTTTCAATCCGCATACCGGCCGGATCATGACGATGAACTCTGGGCCGGTCTGGCGGATTACTCCGGGCGAAGTACAAACACCGGCGAAGCCAGAATGCTGCGAGGGCCTTTGGGAAAACAAATCATCGACGGTCGCTAATATTGGCCTAGATCCTATCTTGTGGACCGACCAAAAGACCGGACGCACGTTCGTTTCCAACTCGACCGTCGGAGCGAACGCTGTTTACGCGTACACCGATAGCGATGGCGATGTTACTCAAACTGCTCCCACCGGCTGGACTCCCTTTGGAATTGCGGCCCCAAATGGTGGCGCTGACCACGAGACAATCGGCTCCGGACCATATCCTTCTCCTCTTAATATTGCCCTAACGACGCCGCAGAACCAAGGAGAAGCGGTGTATTACTGCTCACAGGACATTGTCGGCCCAGCTGCTTGCTATCGTAGTGATACCCTCGGCACCAGTTTCGGGCCGTCTACGCTTGCCTATAATGGCCAGGGTACGAGCGTCCCCGGCGGAACCTGCGGTGGCCTTCACGGTCACATTCATGTCGCGCCAGACGGAACCGCCTGGTTGCCGGTCAATCAATGTCACGGTTTGCAAGGTGGCGTATTCAGCACTGATGGTGGCACCACTTGGAATACTTTCACTATCCCGAATGCCGTTTCCCAGGAGCAAGGAGCTGATCCTTCCATTGCCATCGACGCCGATAGCACCATCTATTATGCCTATGTGAACAGTGAGCCTGTAGCTCAGGGCAATCCGCCGGAAGGTCACGCTCGCGTGGTAGTTGGTCATCGAGTGGGCACTACCGTTAACTGGACAAACTACGTCGACCTCGGAGCTACTCACGGAGTTGTGAATGCCGCTGAAATCGAGGCGGTAGGCGGCAGTTCGGGCCGCGCAGCCGTAGGCTTCCTCGGCACCAACATGAATGGCGACTATCAAGCCAACACCTTTCCAGGCAAATGGTACGCTTTCATTGCTACCAGTTATGATGGCGGCGCAAATTGGACAACGGTTAACGCTACCCCTAACGATCCCGTGCAAAACATGACCGGCATCTGGCAGCAGGGCGGCGGCGCAAAAGATCGCAACCTGTTAGACTTCAACGAAATTACGATCGATGACAAAGGCCGTGTTCTATACGGCTTCAGCGACGGCTGCGTAACTCCAGAGTGCATCGCCGGCGCTGCGCCGAATGATTTCGTGGCCAATATGCGCGTGGCTCGCCAGAGCGGCGGCAAGACTTTGCTCGCCAGCTATGATGGCAATACTGATACGACAACCGCACTGGCGCCGAAACCACCATGCCTCTCAGGAATTCGGGATACCACCGCTTCACATTTGACCTGGAAGGTCCCGGATCACGGTGGCTCCCCAATTGTAAACTATCTCATCTTCCGAAGCACGACTCCTGGTAACGAAGTGCAAATTGGCCAGACCGGAATTGCGAAGAATAGCTTCGACGATACGTCTGCTGATCCAAACGTGGCCCATTACTTTTACGAGGTGAGGGCCGTCAACTCGTCGGGCACACCCGTCGGCAACTTCAGCAATGAAATCGATCTGCCGATTAGCGCGAACTTGCTCGAAACGCCTTGCTCGTTGCCTGGACTAACAATTCTGCAGGACGGATCGAATGACGAGGTGGACATGGTGCCGGCGCATGATGTGCAGAAGCTCTCCATTGGGGAACCATTTGCATTCGCGTCGAACAAAATTGTCTTTACCCTGAAAGTGCAAAGCTTGGCTTCGGTGCCTGCAGAGACAGAATGGCCGATCAAGTTCGATGCGCCTGATGGAAACAACTACACGGTGCAAATGACGACCGAGGCAGCCGATGGAGCTACGGTAGCGACGCCGCTCTTCCAGGTTTTCAAGACGGGCTCTTTGCCGCCGCTGCCGGCCGCTGACCCCGCGAGTAACTTCACACCGGATGGAACAATCACCATCATCGTGCCGCGAAGCGCGATCGGGAATCCCGTCGTCGGTTCGCAATTAAACCACTTCCTTGTCCGGATCGCTATCGCAGGAAGCACGATCACTCCTGACAACATGCCAAACAATCTTACCCCAGCGGGATCGTATGCAATTGTAGGCAACGCATTCTGCGCGCCCAACACTGCGCCGTTGGCGAACCTCGTCGCTCATCCTCATGGGCAACCAACGGCTCCTCCAACTGGCGATCCGCCAATCACCATCGACTTCGATGGCTCTGGCTCGTCCGATCCGGATGCGGGCGATACCGTGGCCTCATTTACCTTTGACTTCGGCGACGGCTCAGCGCCCGTCACGCAATCAACGCCGACCATCTCGCATACCTACACTACCAACGGTGATTTCGGCGCGACCCTGAAGGTCACCGATTCACGCGGCAAGATCAGCAGCAACACCGCGCTCGTTGATATTGGGGTCGAGTTGCCCGTTGATCGCATTGTGTCGGAGAAGGCGCACGGCTCGCAAGGATCGTTCGACGTCGTACTCTATGATCTCAGCGTTCATCCAGATGGCACCGGCGACGTTGAATGTCGCAGCGAAGGAACTGGTTATACCATCATCTACACCTTTGGCTCTCAGTACAATGTCACAGGGCAAGCCACCAGCACCCCCACCGTCACCAATGGTGCAACTGTCGCCAGTCACGGGGCCGGCCCCGGTGCCAACCAATACCAAGTGAGCCTGACAGGCGTTGCGAACGCCCAGTTTCACTTAATCACGCTGAATGGCGTGCCGGTTCATGATAGTACGGCCGGCAGTCCCAACGGCGGCAATGCCACACTCAACAACGCCAGCGTGCAGCTCGGCTTACTCGTTGGCGACGTGAACGGGAGCGGCCTTGTTGACGGAAATGACGTCTCTGCCGTGCAGAGTAATACCCGGCAACCGGTGAACGCCATGACCTTCCGATATGATGTGAATACCAGCGGCGGCATTGATGGAAACGATGTGTCGATAACGCAAGCACATACCCGCACTTCGCTACCGTAGGTCAAAAGCCAGAGCCAATTATTGCGTGGCCTTGAAAGACAGGCCACGCCCGGCAGCCCGCGAACGGACAGCTGCGTCCGATCGTGTATCCAAATACCTCCGCAAAATACGTCCGGTCTGTGCGTCTTTTACGATTCCCAAGAAATCGACCGCTAATTAACCCATCCAATCAGCCTTCTGAAGGTTCGAACTGAAAATGAAAAGGAAATCTTTTAACTCAACCACCGCCCGCGCCGCTGTTGCTATGCTCTTCGTCATCAGCAGTTTTGCCCTGCTTTGCGCAACATCGCTTGTTGGCGCCGGAACACACAATAAGCCAATCTTTGCCCGGGGACCAGCACCCTCCTCACTACCGTCGACCGGGCCTAATCCATCCTCGGGTTCGGTAGGCCCGGCTCCGGGAGGACCGAGTTCGTCCTGGACCCAGGGCATGCCACCGAATCCTGGTCCGAACGTGAACTCTGAGTCGAATTGTGTTGAAAACGTAACCTGCGAAACCTTCACGGTGACCATCAACGGCACGCAGGCGAATTGGGCCAATCAGCGAGTGCAGATTCAGCTGAGTTGGACGAACAGCGCGAACGAGTACGACATTTACATCCATCAGGGCGCGAACACGAATGCCAGCGGGATGGGTGCGAACAGCGGTGCGCTTGTGACTTCGGCCGCAAACGGTCCCGGCCTAACCAATCAGACCGCGTTCATTGACGTATCGCAATCGGGTACCGGAGTCTTCACGATTCACGTTGCCTCTGACCTCACGCCGGTAGGGACCGATACCTATAGCGGCAGGGCGACCGCGGTCCCAGAAACGCCCGCCCCACCGCCGCCGGCGCCGCAAGATAATGGTCCAAAAATTGGCTACGAGAATTTTGAAGCACCCGGCCTTTTGACCCAAGGCACTGCGCTAAGCTCCGGTGCTGTTACAGTCGAATATATGGGACGCGGCGCGGGGGAACCATCAATCGGTGTGAACTGGAACTCGACCTCGAGCTCAGTGGGAGGCATGACCAACTTCCAGTCAGATCTCGAAACATTGTTCGTCGCGTGGGATGAGTCATGTTCTCCGACGATTCCGAAAGCAACATGGATAAATCGCAAGGCGCCCACATCACAATTTATCGACTCGGACCCAATCGGATTTACTGATCGGCAAACCGGCCGCGTCTTTGCCGGAGAATTAACACTCCTCTCTCCCGACACCACTAAGACTTCCTACAGTGATAATGACGGCGTGACTTGGGTACCTAGTCAGGGAAGTGGTTTGGCATCGGCAGTCGACCATGAAACCATCGGTGGCGGACCTTATCATGCGCCAATCCCAAGTTTGCCAACTCCATATCCACACGCAGTGTATTACTGCTCGCAAGACATCGCCGCGGCGTTGTGCTCAAGAAGTGACGACGGCGGGCTAACCTTCGGCCCTTCGGTTGCAATTTATAATCTGACTGCATGCGGTGGATTGCACGGCCATGTTAAGGTTGCTCCCGATGGAACTGCTTACGTTCCAAACAGAGCTTGCGGAACTAACTCAGCGGTTGTCGTGTCGACTGACAACGGCACGACCTGGGCAATCCGTCCGGTTCAAAATGGGTCGGTCACCAATACTGCCGCCAGCGACGATCCCGCCGTCGGCATCGATAACAACGGAGTCGTTTATTTTCTCGGTGCCCTCAACGGCACCGCCGCCATGGTTGCGACATCAAGCGACCAGGGCCAGACCTGGTCGAACATTTACGATGTGGGAGAGATTTATGGCGTCAACAACGTTGCATTCCCGGCCGCAGTTGCGGGAGATCCCAGTCGTGCCGCAGTAGCCTTCTATGGTGCAACCGGCGGAACCGGTGATTCGAGCGGCGACAATTTCACCGGCGTCTGGCATTTGTACGTCGCCCACACGTTCGACGGCGGCGCGCACTGGACGACAAGCGATGTCACTCCGCAAATGCCGATGCAACGCATGGGATTGTTGCGCGGCGGCGGCGGCCCAGTGGACCGGAACCTTCTCGATTTCTTCGACGTGACGATCGATCGCGATGGACGCGTTCAAGTCGGATATGTCAATGGCTGCTCAGGTGGTGCCTGCTCGCAGGCACCGGTGAATCCAGACGGTTCCACGACCGTGACGGGCAACGCTTACACCGCGACAGCGTCGATCGCGCGCCAATCGAGCGGACGTCGAATGATCGCAGCCCAGGATCCGACGAGTTCGACTTCCGTTCCAGGCATGCCGTTCATCACTGAAACGCGAATTGGAAACGTTGTTAAACTGGCTTGGAATGAAGCCGACAGCGGCAATTCCATGATCAATAACTATCAAATCCTTAGAAGCACTTCGCCGGGAGCTGAAGTGCCGATCGCTACCATCGCGGGAGCTCAGACAGGCGGAACTTATGCCGACACGACGGCAACCGACCAAAGCCAGACCTACTACTATAAAGTTGTTGCAACCAACAGTGTCGGCTCTTCGTGCGCCAACAATGAAATTGCAGCGCCCTTCGTAGGTGACACCTGCTCAGGAGTAATCATTCACAGAGATCTGCCGACGCACCCCGAAAGCAGCGGCGGAACGGCAAGTCAGCCGCCACTTCCACAATACTTGATTGACTACATCTCAGTAGGCGAACCGCCTTCAACTAACGAGCTTATGTTCAAGATGAAGGTCGGGAATTTAACCACTCTTCCACCCAACAGCCGTTGGCGCCTCGACTGGGACTGGGTCGGCACAGCCGCGAACCCGCACACCGACGAGCAGTGGTATGTGGGAATGACAACGGATCAAAACGGCAACGTCAGCTTTGAGTACGGCAGTTTGCAAACACAGGCCATTCCGCCCGTAGTCGTCGGGCTCATCGGAGTTCCAGTAGAAATTCCGCTCGGCGCGGCCGATGCGGGGAGTAATTTTAACCCCGATGGCACAATTACCATCTTCATCGACAAATCGAAGATTGGCAGTCCTCAACCCGGGGACTTGTTAGGCGCAGTTAATGGAAGAACATTCAACACCGGAGATAGTCCGCCTCAGACCTTGGAGCGTTCAACGCTGTTAATCGATCACACCTTCGTGAAGGGCAACACCGACAACAGTTATCCTGTCGCCACTTACACAATCGTAGGCAATACCGTTTGTTCTTCCGGCGGCATCGAACCGGTGGGCGCGGTTTCGCGCAAGACGCACGGAAGCGCCGGTGACTTCGACGTCGATCTTCCGCTGACCGGCCAACCTGGTATTGAGGATCGCACGGGCGCCACTTCCGGTAACCACACGGTCATCGTCACGTTTGCCTTCCCAGTTACGGTTAGCAGCGTGTCCGTCACACCCGGCATGGGTAAAGCAGCCTCGATCGCGCCGACCAATGGCTTCAGCGTTAGTAACAGTCAGGTTACGGTAAATCTCACGAACGTAAGCAACGCGCAAACTCTTACGGTTAATCTCATAGGTGTAACGGGCGGCAGCGGTAGAGGAAACGTTTCGATACCAATGAGTGTGCTCCTTGCAGATGTTAACGCGACCGGATTGGTCGATGGTAATGATGTGTCCGCCGTGCAGAGCAATACAAGGCAGCCAGTAAACAACGCGACCTTCCGATATGATGTGAACGCCAGCGGCGGCATTGATGGAAACGATGTGTCGATCACACAAAGCCAAACGAGAACTTCGCTTCCCTAACGGACGCGAAGTCTAATAAACAAAGCGTTCCTAAGAATCGCGCTGAATTAAACTTTCAGCGCGATTTTTGTTTTCAAACTTGCATTTCCCAAGAATAAATCGATTGAAGCGAAACGGTTTGCCTCGAGTAAATTGGAAAGATGCGTATCCTGGTCGTGGAAGACGAGAAGAAAACCGCGGCCTTTCTCGCCAAAGGTCTTCGTGAAGCGAAGTTTCGGGTCCAGATCGGTCGCGACGGCGAAGCTGGGTTAACGGCAGCGCGCACCGGCCAGTTCGATCTTCTGATCGTCGACATCATGCTGCCGAAGAAAGACGGCTGGACTTTGGTCAAGGAATTGCGTGACGCCGGAATGCAAACGCCAGTCATCTTCCTAACTGCGCGGGACAGCGTTCGCGACCGCGTCAAAGGACTTGAGCTTGGGGCGGACGATTATGTGGTGAAGCCTTTTGCCTTTTCCGAATTGCTCGCTCGGGTCCGGTCATTGATGCGGCGGACCCCAGCCAAATCCGATGAAATCCGGATTCAAGATCTGGAGATCGACACGCGCCATCATCGCGCAACCCGTCACGGCGTTCCTTTAAATCTGACGCCTAAAGAA
>Ga0210406_10002789_pt1 | contig 19614 bp, 17 predicted proteins | sample IncBWC30MmetaG_FD_155454 | JGI IMG/M metagenome (GOLD analysis project Ga0210406, IMG submission 155454) | Forest soil microbial communities from Barre Woods Harvard Forest LTER site, Petersham, Massachusetts, United States - Inc-BW-C-30-M | ecosystem: Environmental > Terrestrial > Soil >... | reverse complement strand
GGGAAACCCGACTTTTCGTTGAGGAACCAATGCTGTCGACGGGGTTGCACTTCGCATCGGAATCCACCAGGCCGATTGGCTTAAACGCTGGCGTAGCGCTTTTCTCGAACTCTACGAGTTGCCCGACAGCAAATTTTTGCCCGGCCATTGTTTCGCTTTCAGAAAACTAGAGTGGAAATGGAGACGCCATTTCCGGCGGTTCGACTATTGCCTAACAACCGGCCGCAGACGCCGTCGGGTCTGCAGTTACGATCATTCGTATTCGTCAAACGGACTGAAGCTTTTCAGCCGACATTTTGCCCGACCGCGTATCAGTGACCAACTCGAAACTGACCTTCTGGCCTTCGCTCAAGTCGTTCATTCCGGCACGTTCAATCGCGCTGACATGAACGAAAGCGTCCTTGCTGCCGTCGTCAGGTTGAATAAAGCCGTAACCTTTGGTCGAATTGTACCACTTCACTGTGCCTATAGCCATGACAATCCCTTTCGGATGTCAGCATAACGATACAATTCCGCGACGCGAAACCATCGTCGAGCTTCGATTTTAGGGGGAACGCCTCGGCAATGAGCGCACTTATGATTGCGCAAAGCAAAAGTAGTCCAGCCGAATTTCGAAAGACGTACGTGGGGATGCAACGACCCTCTATCAAGAGGCCCGTATGAGATGGCGTTGAGGGCCAACGGCCCATATCGCGTCTAGATGTGTGCTTCCCCACTGATGCACGCTCACCGCCGGTTCGTCGGTTGGGGAAAGGCGGTTCAAACTGCGGCCGGCGACGGCAATGACTGTATGGCTGCGCATCGACGCTTCAGCGCTGCGTAGAGCCCGACTGAGCGGGGAACGCCAGCCGGGGTCGAGACGCCAGCAATGATCGTTGACGTTTTACATGACATCAAAAATCGTTGCGATTTTGATTGACACAACGAATTTTCCCGTATACCACTATCCGCAATAAATATTGCCAGATGGGCGGGCCTCAACGGTTAGGCGTCGCCTGATCAGTGTGGAGATTCACGTCGGGGGTGGCCCCGTGGGAGGAGAGCACATGGACAGATTGCGGATTATCGTATTGGCGACCGCCGGCATTCTTGGGACGGCTGCCGGGGCTGCTCAGGCGGAAGGAGCAAAGAAGGTCTTCTTCTTACTCCCAAACAGCACGACCATCCGATTTGAGAGTCGCGATGCCCCCCTGTTCGTTAAGGCGATGAAAGAACGGGCGCCTGACGTCCAGGTTGTTGTACAGAACGGCAGCGGTGATCCGACGCGGCAGCAACGGCTGGTCGAAGACGCGATTTCTCAGGGCGCTGCCGTGATCGTCCTCACCGCAACCGACGCAAATCTGGCGGCGGGAAGCCTGCAGGCAGCCGACAAGGCTGGCGTGCCGGTCGTCCTGTACGACCACGATGCGGTCGGCGGCAAAGCGGCCGCGCAGGTTGTCTTCGACTCGCTCGCGGTGGGGCAAGCTCAGGGCAAGCGCGCCGCGGAGCTCATTTCGGCGATGAAAAACACCCCGGTCCTGGTTGCCCGAGTGAAGGGCAATCAGGGCGAATACGGCACGCGGATGTATGAGCAGGGCCAGGATCAGTTCCTGAAGCCCCTCATCGACTCCGGCAAGGTGAAGGTCGTCTGCGAGCAGTATACCCAGAACTGGGACCCGACGCTGGCCCAATCCTTCGCTGAGGATTGCCTCACCAAGAACGGCGGCAACGTAGACGTGTTCGTTGGGATGAACGACGGCACGACGGGTGGCTCGGTGGCAGCGCTGATCAGCCAGGGCTACAAGCCAGGCGACAAGCTGGTCACCGGTGGTCAAGACGCCACGGTTGAAGCGCTGCGCTACATCGCCCAGGGCTGGCAGGACGATTCCGTCCTCAAAGATCTTCAGGTTGAGGCGTCGAAGGCTGCGGATGTCGTGACTTCCCTCGTTGCGGGCAAGGGCGTGCCGAGCGCCGTGATCAACGGGAAGGTCAACAATCAATTCATGGATGTGCCCGCGGCCTTCCTCCCCGTTAACAACATTACGGCTAGCAATATTGGGGATGTCGTCACCGCGGGCGTCTGGACGTGGCCCGAGATCTGTAAGGGCATCGAATCCACTGACATCTGCAAGAAGAACCGCTGAGCCGAACTTTCCTCGTGGGAGCGGCGAACGTCGTCGCTCCCCATGCCACTAGGAGTATGTCGGTGTCGAATATCGCTGCTCCGGCTTCCGCAGGACTCGAAGTTCCGGGCGCCGCCCGCGTGCCGATCCTATCCTTGCGAAACATTCATAAATCTTATGGGTCCGTCCACGCTCTGAGAGATGCATCCCTCGATGTCCATGGCGGCGAGATAGTCGCGCTGGTCGGCGACAATGGGGCCGGCAAATCGACGCTGGTCAAGGTGATGGCTGGCGCGACTAAGTTCGATTCCGGGGAGTATGAGATAGACGGGAAACCGGCCAGGATCAGGACGCCGTCCGACGCCACGGCGCTTGGTATTCAGACCGTCTATCAAGACCTCTCGCTCTGCAACAATCTCGACGCGGTCCAGAACCTGTTCCTGGGACGGGAGCTCTGCGACTCTCCCTGGTCCGGTCGCCGTATCAGGCGCGCCGAGAGCGAAGTGCGCGCGCGACAGGTTCTTGCTCGGATGCGTCTGGAGAGCCTTTCTCTCGCGAGACCCGTCGGAGCGATGTCCGGGGGGCAGCGCCAGAACGTGGCGATTGCCCGAGCGATCCTGTGGACGCCTAAGGTGGTCATCCTGGATGAGCCAACTGCCGCGCTCAGTCATTCTGCAGCTGAACAGGTGGCCTCCCTCATAAAAACCCTGGCAAGCTCAGGCATGGCGGTCGTCGTTGTCAGCCACGACATTCATCACTTCGTAGTCAAATCGACCGACCGAATTGTCGTGATGCGGTTGGGCGCCAACATCGCGAGCTTCAGGTCTAAGGATGTGACCGGCGAGCAGGTTGTGAACGCAATGGTCGGCGGGAACGAAGGCGCGAACCTTGCCGTCTGAGTCCAGAGGACAATCGACTATGACAATGGCCAACGATCTGCGCTCCCCCACGATAACGGCACCCCGGCCACGGCGTACTCTCGGCGAATTGTTGACGACCGATTTTCGAGCGCTGCCGGTCGTCGTCGGCCTCATTGCTCTTTGGATTTTTTTCGTTCTCGAGAGCAACGTCTTCCTGACGCCGCGCAATCTTTCAAACCTGCTGCTTCAAAGCACGGTCGTCGGCATTATGGCGCTCGGGCTGATGTTCGTCCTGCTGGTGAAGGAGATTGATCTTTCGGTGGCGGCGATCAACGGCGTCTGTTCGGTTCTCATGGCGAAGCTGATCGTGGACTACGGGGTTTTCCCTTGGGTCTCGGTCCCTATCGTCATCGCGGTGGGCGCGGGCATCGGCGCCATGTCGGCGCGCTGGGTGACGTTCGTCGGGGTTCCCTCGTTCGTGGTCACCCTTGGCTTGGGCCTAGGATTAAATGGCCTCCAGCTTCTTCTGCTGCCGGCGACAGCCCGGTATGGACTGATGGGAACGGGCATCGACCGGATTGCCCTCACCAATATTAGTGGTCCGCTTTCTTGGGGTGTTCTCGTTATTGGGTTGGTGGTGTACGCGCTTCTCGTGTGGTCCAGCATGGCGCGCAGGCGTCGGGCCGGCCTCCAGTCCCATTTCGCGACGGACTTGTTGTTGCCTTTGGGCACGGCCGCCGTGATTGGGGTCATCGTGGTCGCAATACTGAATGCACACCAAGGCATCCCCCTCATCGTGTTGATATTTGCAATCCTCCTTGGGATCGGAGGGTATATTTTAAAGGAAACGCAGTTCGGCTTGCACCTCTATGCTGTTGGAAACAACGACGAGGCCGCCCGGCGCGCCGGCATTCGTGTCCCGATGATTAAGATGGCGGCATTTGCAATCGCGGGAGGAATCGCTGCGCTAGCGGGCGTCATTGCATCGTCGCGAAGCCTCGGCGTCGGTGTCTTTTCGGGCGGCGGAGTGGGTGGGGGCACCCTGCTGCTGGAGTCGATCGCGGCTGCAGTAATTGGCGGAGTGAGCCTCTTTGGAGGCCGGGGATCCGTCCATGCGGCTCTGCTCGGCTGCCTTGTCATCGGCTCGGTCCAGAACGGCCTGAATCTCATGGGCGTCAACAACGAAGTGCGCCTGATCGTAACAGGTTTGCTTCTTGTGCTTGCAGTCTCGATTGACAAGTTGATCGAAAGACTCACGGGGCAACAGTCGTTCTAGAGTTCACGGAAAACCTCGGCGGCATCGCTTGAGCGATTGGAGTTCGTTCTGCGGCTAGGCCGACTGCCGCCTTCAACTGAACCAACTCCATCGGATCAAAGTAGGAGGAGACTGCGATGAACGTTAAACGCCGTATATCGAGAATATTAGTCGGGGCTGTTGCGGCCGGCACGCTCTACTCGGGTCAGGTCAGTCTGGCCCGCGCTGCGGACAAAGTCTTCATGCTGCTGCCCAACACGACCACGACCCGATTCGAGGCTCGCGACGCTCCTTTGTTCGTCGAAGCGATGAAAAAGGATGCCCCTAACGTAGAGGTCGTCGTACAGAACGGCGAAGGGGACCCGGTTCGTCAGCAACGGCTAGTGGAGGATGCAATCAGCCAGGGCGCGAAGGCAATCGTGCTTGTCGCCAGCGACGCCAACCTCGCCGCCGGCAGTCTCAAGGCGGCTGCCGACGCCCACGTGCCTGTCGTTCTCTACGATCACGATGCCAGAGGCGGACCGGCGGCGGCTCATGTCGTGTTCGATTCGCTGGCGGTTGGCGAAGCCCAGGGCAAACGCGCCGCCGAATTGATTGAGAGCACGAAGAAAGACGTCGTGAACGTCGCGCTGGTGAAGGGTCAGGAAGGCGAATATGGAACCCAGCAGTACGAAAAGGGACAGCGTGAATTCCTCGATCCTCTTATCAAATCCGGTAAGGTCGCGATTGCATGCGAGCAATATACTCAAAATTGGGATCCCCACCTTGCCCAGTCGTTCTCTGAGGATTGCCTGACCCGCACCGGCGGCAAGGTCGATATGTTCCTTGCCATGAACGACGGCTGTGCGGGCGGTACGATAGCAGCGTTGGTTTCGCAGGGATACAAGCCGGGCAAGATCATCGTCACTGGCGGCCAGAATGCTGACGTCGAGGCGTTGCGCTACATTGTGGAAGGCTGGCTCGACAACACAGTGCTCAAGGACTTGCGGACGCAGGCGTCCAAGGCGGCCGAGGTCGTCGCTTCGATAGTCGATGGGAAGGGCGTGCCGAAGGATCTCGTCAACGGAACGGTCAACAACGGGTTCATGGATGTGCCGGCGGTGTTCCTTCCCGTCAAGAACATCACCGTGAGCAACGTCCAGGATGTCGCCACCGCGGGCATCTGGACATGGCAGCAAATCTGCAAGGGAGCGACGGACGCACAGGCTTGCAACGGCAAGCAATAAACATTTGGAACATTCCACAATTGACCGGTCGGCGGCGCCGAGCTTCGCCAGCGCCCGCCGAGGAATCTTTCCGATGAGGATGTGTCGTGCCCAACGAAGGCTCCGCTTACAAGATGTCGGCGCAGCTGCCGCCGGCCCAACGCAAACTTCGTTTCGGCATAGTTGGCGGTGGCGGTGGCGGCTTCATCGGCCCAGTGCATATGCTGGCGGCGCGAATGGACAACCGATACGAGCTCCTCGCCGCCGCTCCGTCGTCGCGCCCCGAGGTGGCGATCGAGGCCGGCCGAGAGTGGTTTCTCTCACCCGAACGGGTCTATTCGGACTATCGCCAAATGGCTGCAGCCGAGGCCGCGCGAAGCGATGGCATCGAAGTCGTGGCGATCGCCACACCAAACCATCTGCACTATGACGCGGTCTGCGCTTTTCTGGACGCCGGCATCAACGTTATTTGCGACAAACCGCTCACCACGACACTCGAACTTGCCGTCGACCTTGTACGGCGAGTGCGACAGACCGGCCTCAGTCTTTTCGTCACGCACGCCTTCGCGGCCTATCCGATGGTCCGGCAAGCCCGCGCGATGGTCGGCGACGGAAAGCTCGGAAACATTCGCCTCGTTCACGTCGAATTCATGCAGGACTGGCTTACCCGGCCGATCGACAGGACAGGGGACAAGCATGCTGCCTGGCGGACCGATCCGGCCAAATCCGGCTTGGGCGGAGCGGTCGCTGACATAGGCACCCACGCTTATCATCTCGCCAGATTCGTGGCCCGCCAGGAGGTCGCTTCATTATCGGCGACGCTCCTTACCGTTGTTCCCGGACGCAGGCTCGATGACAACGCACATCTGCGCATGACCTTCGACAACGGCGCCCAGGGAACAATGATCGTCTCCCAAACCGCGCCAGGGAACGAATGCGGACTGCGTATCCGAATTTATGGAGACGAGGCGGGTCTCGAGTGGCGCCAGGAGGAGCCGAACTATCTGCGCTTCTCTCTTCAGGGGCAGTCCGTTCGAACGCTCGCACGCGGAGAGGCAGAGCTAGGAACAGCTGCGCAGCGCATGAGCCGTGTCCCTCGGGGCCATCCGGAAGGCTACCTCGAGGCTTTCGCCAATCTCTACAGTGAAGCGGCCGTGGCGATCGAGGCGCGGCTGCAAGGCCTCGCTGCCCCGGTGTCGGTGGAGTGTGCCAGCGTGGAAGACGGGGCCATAGGCGTAGGATTCATCGAAGCTGCTATCAAATCGAGCCAGACCGGAGGCTCCTGGATCGATCCGAGAGTTCGTGCCATGAACTGAGCTCCCGCGGCAGCCTCACATGTTCAGCCGGTAGTGGAGATCGTCGCTAGCCGAGCATGCAAGCGGCTCCGTCGCACAGTTGCGGGGTTCAAGTGAGGCCCGAAACCGATTGGTCTCAGTTGCTGGTGACTATTGGGATGCGCGGGGTTGCGTCACCGGGTTGAAGTCGCGCCGCAACTGCGATGACCAGCGCTTGCGCGAGGCACATCGGTGCGGCAAGCGAACGTGAGAAGGTGTAATCGTGTTCTGGTACAGGAAAGAGGACATGAGAGTATTTGGCGAGCGGTGATAAGGTGCTGTCGGAGATCGCAACAATCGGTACACCGCGCTTTCCTGTTTCCTCGACGATGTTGACGACCTCCGTCGCGTAGAATCGAAAAGAGACAGCCACCAATACATCTCCTGACCCGATTAGGCGGGCCATGTGGGTGGCCAAACCACCTCCCGGATCAAGCAGTACGCAGCGCTTTCCCACCATTGTGAGCACGTACCGTAGGAGATCGACAACTGGCGCGGATCGTAATTGACCCAAAAGATAAACCGTTCTGGCTTCGACGATTGTATCGACGGCGACCGCCAGGTCAGGCTGGCTTATTTCCTCAAGCAGCTTTTCAAGGGATGCAATGTCCTTGATCACAAGATCACGCAGAAAGCCGGATTCCGAATGATCCTTCCTGCTATGCAACTCTGACTGCAACACCTTCACGCGCGCCTCAAAACCGGGCGCAGCGGTTGCAAGCCGCTTCTGGAACAGGTTCTGCAGTTCCTTGAATCCCTTGTAGCCTAACGCTTGGGCGAAGCGCACAAAACTCGACGCATGGATTCCCAATCGCGCCCCAATAGCGGTGACGGATTGGATAGCTACTTCGTTCGGATTCTGGGTCAAATAGACGGCGATACTTTGATATGTCTTACTCATCCGGTCAAACCGCTCGTGAATGAGCCGGATCAATGCTTCATAATCCTGCGGAGGGTCGTGGGCGGAGTCCTGATTGTGCATCGATTTCTCCTCGCCGGGAGTTTGCAACAAAAATTGCAAAACGCCAACCCGTCAACAATGCGCGTTGATCCGACCCCGTAACAGAGCTGCGCGGTATGACAAAAAAGCCCGCGCGCCCGGTAGAGTCCGAATATGGAATGGGGCACTATATAGGAACTCTTAGAGAGAGAGACGTTAATGCGCGACGTCCAACCATCGCCTTTCAGATGACGAGCGCGTGATCGTCTCGACCAGTGTCTGAATGCGCAGACCAGCCCGGAATCCGAACGGCTCCTGGATCTTGCCGGCGATCGCGCGAAGGAATCCCTCTATCTCGATCGCCTTGAGATCGTTGAAGCCGAGCTGATGGCCCGTCGCGACGCAGAACTTGCCGTACGGCGGATGATCGGCCCCGTTTCGATGCGGCGAAAGCCTCGGCGTCCCGGCCGGTCATCGACCGAATACCAGTGCAGCTCGTTCAGCCGCTCCTGGCTGAAGGTCAGCGCGCCGCGCGTGCCCCAGACATCGAATTCGTGCTGCATTTTGCGGCCGGTGGCGATCCAGTTCGCCTCGATCGATCCTGTAGCGCCGTTCTCAAATCGCAAGAACGCCCTTGTTGTATCATCGACTGTGACGGGTCTGACGCCGCCCGACGCGACCGGACGTTCCGGGATCGCGGTGACGCAATCGCCAATGAGCCTTGAGATCGGACCAAGCAGGAACTCGGCAGTGGCGAGTGCATGCGAACCGATATCGGCGAGAGCTCCGCCACCTTCCGGATCGTGCCGGAACGTGTAGGGGGAAGCAGCGTCGGCCATGTAGTCCTCGCAGTGGAGGCCGCGATAGCCTCGGACTTCACCGAGTTCGCCGGATCGGATCATCTCGCGTGCGCAGGCCAGCATGGGGTTGCATAGATAGTTGAATCCGACCTGTGTTCGTATCCCGGCGGCCTCGGCGGCCTCCGCCATGCGGCGCGCCGCTTCGCTCCGCGAAGCCAGAGGCTTTTCGCAATAGACGTGCTTGCCGGCCGCGATCGCCGCCAAGGCCATTTCTTCATGAAGAGCGTTCGGAGCGGTAATATCGACGACGTCGATCTCGGGGTGGCGAATGATCCCCATCCAGTCGGAAGTCGCGCGCGCGAAGCCGAAGTCCGAGGCTGCCTGGAGGGCAGCGGCTTCGGTCACATCAGCGACGGTGTGCAACTCGATCTCGAACGGCAGGTCGAAGACTTTCGCCGCCGTGGCGAAGCCGAACACATGCGTCTTGCCCATGAATCCAGTTCCGATAAGGCCCACGCGCAGCTTGGGTTTAGTGCTCATGAAGGGCGCTCGTATTCACGACGAGGGCCGGATCGATCCGGCCATCGAGGTAATCGATCGCGTTCCCGATCGCGCCGATGGCCATGCGCTCGCTGCAGTCGGCAGTCAGGCCCGCAATATGCGGCGACAGAATTACGTTGTCGTACGCGAGTAGGGGAGAAGTTTTTGCCGGGGGTTCTTCCTCGAAGACGTCAAGACCTGCGGCGCCGATCTGGCCCGATTCGAGGGCTTCAACCAGCGCCGATTCACACACGACGCCGCCACGGGCGGTGTTGACCACGATGACGCCCCGCTTCATGAGGGCGATCTCCACCGCGCCAATCACCGGCTTGTCACTCTTGGGCACGTGCACCGAGATGTAGTCTGCCCAGCCGAACGCGGCGCCGAGGTCAGAGACAGGCTGTACTCCGTCTGCCGGCCACCCAGCCTTCTCGAGATGTGGATCGAAGGCCACGATCTCCATTGCGAAGCCCGACGCCATGCGGGCGAGATGCCGGCCACTCCGGCCGTAGCCGAGGATCAGCAGGCGCTTGCCAGAAATCTCCTGCTGCTCGAGCTGGTTGCGCCAGTTCCACTGCCCCCCGGAGCGTACGGCGGAATCAGCCTTCCGCGCGCGCTTCGCGGCCGCGAGCAACTGCATCATCGCATGTTCGGCGACGGAAACGGAGTTCACGTCTCCAAGAACGGTTAGCGCGATCCCCCGCGCGTCCAGGGCAGCAAGATCTACCGAGTCGTATCCGACGCCGTGCCGTGACACCACCTTCAGCCGATCGGCGCGTGCGACGGTGAGAGCGGAGAGCGGCTGAGTGCGGATCACCAACGCGTCCGCCCGATCGATCAGCGGCGCATAGGAAGCCTCGGAAACTTCCTCCACGTAGTCGTAGCTATATCCTTCTCCACGAAGGCGCTCGAGCAGGGCAACGCCTGAGGGATGCAATTTACCGGCAATCACAAGATGAGGCATCAGTAACCTCCCTTTGCGGCTTCCCGCTTCGGCCTCTCATGGCCCGTCAACTCCCGCCACCTCTTGACGGAGGCCGACGCTGCGGCTGCCAGCAGCCGCGAATCTCCCGACACCGTCGTCATATGAAATCCCCAATCGATCGCGCGAGCCGCATATTCCGGGGTGCCGCAATGCAGGCAGGCGCGAATGCGGTTGGTCTCGCAGGCGGTCAGAATGCGTTTGATGAGCGCGATCATCTCGTCCTCCTCCCGGTCAAAGCCTGGGGCGAGACGACCGTTCTGCGTGCCTAGCGTCAGATCGGCTGGCCCAATATAGATTCCGTCGAGCCCGGGCGTGGCGGCGATCTCGTCGACACGCTCCATGCCTTCACGAGTCTCGATCATCGCGAGCGCCAGGACCTCGTCGTTGGCTGAGACGTCATAGCCGCCGTAAGCGATGGTCGCTCTGGTCGGCCCGAAGCTGCGTTGACCCGCCGGCGGGTAGCGCATGTAGCTCACAAACTCGGCCGCTTCCGCCGCCGAGTTGATCATCGGGCAGACGATCCCGAGCGCGCCCGCGTCGAGCGCCTTCATGACGATGCCCGGTTCGCGCCAGGGCACGCGCGCCATCGGCACGACGCCGGACGCGCGGACCGCCTGCAGCATCGGCAAGACCGACGAGTAGTCGAGAGCCCCGTGCTGGATATCGATCGTTATCGAATCATAGCCTTGGGCAGCCATGATCTCAGCGGTGAACGAATTGCCAATCGATAGCCATCCATTGATCGTGGGGCTCCCGGCGGCCCAGATTTCCTTCAGTCTGTTCTTGATCATCCCCGAGCTCCTCAAAACACAATCTGGGCGAGCTTGGTGTCGAGATAGTCGGCAATGCCTTCGCTGCCGCCCTCTCTTCCCAACCCCGAATGATTGGTTCCGCCGAAGGGGGCTTCCGATGCGGCGAGTGCGAAGGAATTGATGCCGACCATGCCCGCCTTCAGGGCGGCAACGGTCCGACGCGCCCGCTCGGGCGAACGGGTGAAGGCATAGGCTGATAGGCCCATGTCACAGGCGTTCGCCCGCTCGATCACTTCCTCTTCGGTCCGGAAACTCGTGATTGCGGCGATCGGGCCAAAGTTTTCTTCGGCGAAGACCCGCATGCCGTCGGACACCTGCGTCAAGACCGTCGGAAGATAGAAGAAACCGGCATTGCGCTCGGCCGCGCGCGTCCCGCCGAGCGCAATCTCGGCGCCCGCGGCGGCGGCATCACGCACGATTGCGTCAATTTCCTCGAGTCGGCCGCGATTGATCAACGGTCCCATGCCAGTCTCGGGATCGAGACCATCGCCGAGACGAATCCGGCCCGCGCGTTCGACGAAGCCCTGCACGAACGCATCGTGAAGCGATTCATGAACGAAGAACCGGTCGGGTGTCACGCAAACCTGGCCGGAATTTGCGTATTTCGTGACGACCGACAGGTCGAGCGCGGATTCGAGTTCAGCGTCCTCATGGACAATCAGCGGCGCATTGCCGCCGAGCTCCATCGAGACCTTTTTCACCGTGTCGGCTGCATCGCGGATCATCTGCTGACCGACTCGCGTCGAGCCAGTGAGCGAAACCTTGCGCACTCGAGTGTCGGCCATGATCGGGGCATAGGTCGACTTCGTCCCGCCGACGACGAGGTTGACAGCGCCCGGCGGCAGACCGGACGCCCGCAGGCAGTCGACCATGACCATGGCGACGCCAGGTGTCTGCGACGAGGGCCGGAGGACGACGGAGCAACCGGCAGCGAGGGCGGGAGCGAGCTTGCGAGCCGGCAACGCCGCCGGAAAGTTCCAGGCCGTGAAGGCGCCGACCACGCCGACCGGCTCGCGCGAGACCTCGAAACGACCGCGAGGCACGCGGCTTTCGACTATCCGGCCATAGATGCGACGCGCTTCCTCTGCGTACCAGCGGAACTGATCGCAAGCGAGCCCCCACTCTCGGCGGGATTGGGCGATGGGCTTGCCGGTCTCCGTGGAGATCATGATCGCCGCCTCTTCCGTCCGTGCAACCATCGCGTCTGCCGCGCGATGCAGCGCGTCGGCACGGCCGAAGCCGCCCATGGCGGAAAGCGGCTTCAACGCTCTTGCCGCGGCGTCGAGCGCCTCGCCGGTCTCGATCGGCGTGGCAGAAGGCGCCTCGCCGATCGGCTTCTCGGTGACCGGTGAGATCACGGCGTCCGTGACGGTTCCGGCCTTCCAGGCGCCATCGATAAAGAGTCCAAAATGTTCGTACATGGTTCACCCTATCTCGCTGGTGCGGACAGTGCGCCCTTCGGCTACTGCTCGAATCGCGGCCTCGGCGAGGAGCAACGCGCGCCTGCCGTCTTCAAAGCCGACCTCGGCGGGCCAGCCTTTTTCGATTGCGTCGACGAAGGCGCCGATTTCGGCGGCGAAGGCCTCCGCGTAACGATCGATGAAGAAGTTCAGGAGCGGCGCTCCGGAGCCGGTGGCCGTCGCGCCATGGATTGTCATCATGTGGGGACGACGGTTTTCGGAAATCGCCATGCCGGCGCTGCCGAAGGCTTCGACCCGCTGGTCATAGCCGAAGACGGCCCGACGGGAATTGTTGATTATGCACTGCCGGCCGGAGGGCGTCTTCAGGACCACCGAGACAGTATCCCAGTCTTCGCAACGAGCCATGAGCTCCGGGTCGACCAGGCGCGAGCCCACTGCGGTCACTTCCGTCGGCTCCTCTCCGAGAACGAAGCGAGCCATGTCGAAGTCGTGGATGGTCACGTCCCGGAAGATGCCGCCGGACGCCTCGATATAAGCCGTCGGCGCCATGCCGGGATCGCGCGAGGTGATCACCACCTGATGGAGGTCCCCGATCGCGCCGGCATGCACGGCATCCCGCACCGCGCGGTGACCCGCGTCGAAGCGACGCACGAAGCCGAGCATGACCGGCGTCGCGGCGCCGGCGATCTTCTGCGCACAAGCCTCGACCCTAGCGAATGACAAGTCGATCGGCTTCTCGCAGAGAACAGGCTTTCCCGCCGCGACTGCCTGCTCGACGAGATCGGCGTGCGTCGGCGTGGAGGTGGCGATGAGGACCGCATCAACCTCGGAGGAAGCGAGCACCGCAGCGACAGAAGGAAATTTTCTTACGCCAAGGCGTTCGGCCACCTCATCGGCCGCGGGTTCGTGGACGTCGAAAACGCCCGCGAGGGCAGCTCGTGGATGGGCCGCGATGTTGCTTGCATGCATGCGGCCGATGCGGCCGCATCCAAGCACGGCGATACGAAGCATGAAAATTTCTCCCAGAGGTCTGCAATAGACATTGCATTTTTTTTAATTTGTCAATATTTGTTTCAAGCTCAACCCGGGAGGAAGCCGCATGTCGACCGTCCGCTGCACCATGGCGCAGGCTGTGGTCCGCTACCTTTGCAATCAGTTCACGATCGTTGATGGGGAACGGGCGGCGCTCTTCCCCGGCGTCTTTGCCATCTTCGGCCACGGCAACGTCACCTGCCTGTCTGAAGCGCTCGAGGCGGTGCAGGATCAGCTGCCGACCTGGCGCGGCCAAAACGAGCAGTCCATGGCGCTTGCCGCCATCGGCTTCGCCAAAGCGAAGCGCCGTCGCCAGATCATGGTCGCAGCCAGTTCGATCGGGCCTGGCGCGCTCAACATGGTCACCGCGGCCGGCGTCGCCCACGCGAACCGCCTACCGGTGCTGCTGTTGGCGGGCGACACCTTCGTCAACCGCCGGCCCGACCCGGTGATGCAGCAGGTCGAGCACTTCGGAGCTCCCAGCATCAACGTGAACGATGCTTTCAAGGCGGTGACGCGCTACTGGGACCGGATCGTCCATCCCGAACAGATCATCTCGTCGCTGCCGCAGGCGGTGGCCACCATGCTCGATCCGGCGGATTGTGGGCCGGCCTTCATCGCCCTGCCGCAAGACGTGCAGGAGATCGCCTGGGACTACCCTGAAGCCTTTTTCGCCGAGAGCGTGCACGCGATCGCGCGCCCTCGACCGGATCGCGACCGCCTTGCTGAGGCCGTAGCGCTGCTCAGGAAGGCCAAGCGCCCGCTGATCATCTCGGGTGGCGGCGTACGCTACTCAGGCGCCGAGGCACAGGTCGCCGCCTTCGCCGAGGCGCGCGGCATCCCACTGTGCGAGACCATCGCCGGTAAAAGCACTGTGACCCATGACCATCCCGCCCATGTCGGGCCGATCGGCATCGTCGGCTCCACCTCGGCCAATGCCATGGCGGCGGAAGCGGACCTGATCCTCGCCATCGGCACGCGGTTGATGGACTTCACCACCGGCTCCTGGACCGCCTTTGCGCCGGAAGCCAAATTCATCTCGATCAACGCCGCCCGATGGGACGCGACCAAGCATCGTGCGCTGGCCGTGGTCGGCGACGCGCTGGCGACGATGACCGAGCTCGACGCGGCGCTAGGCGGCTGGGCTGCGGACGCAAGCTGGGCCGAAAAGGGCCGGCTCGAATTTGCAAAGTGGAACGACGCCCTCGACGGCTATCAGAAGCCTACTAACGATCCGATCCCGACTTACGCGCAGGTGGTCGGCGTGGTGAATTCCAAGGCCGGCGAGCGCGATCTCCTTATCACCGCCGCCGGCGGACTGCCCGGAGAGGTGATGAAGAACTGGCGGGTGAAGGCGCCGCACACGTTCGACTGTGAGTTTGGCTTCTCATGCATGGGTTATGAGATCGCCGCCGGCTGGGGGGCGGCCATGGCCGATCCAACTCGAACGCCCATCGTCATGATCGGCGACGGAACCTACTTGATGATGAATTCCGATATCTATTCGTCGGTGCTCGCGGGGCACAAGATGATCCTCGTGGTCTGCGACAACGGCGGCTATGCCGTGATCAACCGCCTGCAGAACGCCAAGGGCACGCCCGGTTTCAACAACCTCATCAAGGATTGCCGGGTGAAGGAGCCGTTCGCGGTCGACTTTGTCAAGCATGCCGAGTCCATGCGCGCGCTCACCCGCCATGTCGAGAGCCTCGCCGACCTCGGACAAGCGCTGGACTGGGCCAAGACCACCGACCGCACCACGGTCATTACCGTCGTCTCGGATGCCTTCACCTGGACGCCCGGCGATGCTTGGTGGGATGTCGGAGTGCCGCAGGTGAGCGCTCGCGCCGAGGTGCGCGCTGCCGCTACAGCTCAGCAGGATGGCCGCACCCGCCAGCGCGTCGGCGTCTGACCTCTCATTGGGCGGCTCGACCCGCACCGAATTCCAACACCAAGCCCCCGGAGAGATGGAAATGAAAGCCAAACTCGGGATCGCGCCCATCGCGTGGTGGAATGACGATCTCGCGGAAATGTCCGACGACGTGAGCCTGGAAGAGTGCCTGCGGCAGGCGAGCGTGGCTGGCTTCACCGGCATGGAGACCGGCCGCCGCTTTCCTATGAGAATGGCGGAACTGGGGCCGATTCTCGCGCGCTATGGAATCAGTGTCTGCGGCGGCTGGTTCTCCGGCCTTCTGCTGGACAGCGACATCGAGCGCGAGAAGGATCGAGTCCGCGCCCAGATGGATTTCTTCATCGCGGCAAAGGCGCCCTGCATCGTTTATGGCGAGACGGCGCGCTCCATCCAGGGCGTCCGCTCGGCGCCGCTTTCCACGAAACCCAAGCTCTCCGAGGACGAGATTAGGGCTTACGGCCGCAAGATGACGGCGTTTGCGGAATGGTGCGCCGACCAGGGCATGCCGATCGCTTACCACCACCATATGGCCGCCGTCATCGAAACCGAGCCCGAGGTCGATCTCCTGATGGCGAGTTCCGGCGAGGCGCTTCCGCTGCTTTACGATGCCGGCCACATGGCTTTCGCCGGCGGCGACGTGCTGCGCCTGATCGACAAGCATCACCGGCGTATCAGCCATGTGCACACGAAGGACGTGCGTCGGAGCGTCATCGACAAGCTGGACCGTACTCGCGAGAGCTTCCTCGATGCGGTGGTGAAGGGGGCCTTCACCGTGCCGGGCGACGGCTCGCTCGACTTCGCAGCCATTGTGGGGCGCCTCGCCTCCTACGGCTACGAGGGCTGGTTCGTCGTCGAGGCCGAACAGGATCCCAAGCTCAATCCGCCGCTCGACATGGCCAAGAAGGGCCACAAGGAGCTCATGCGCGTGATGCAGTCCGTCGGTTACGAGGTCGCGAAATGAATAGCATCAGCGGCAAAATAGCTGTCGTCACAGGCGGCACTCAGGGACTGGGCGCGGCGATCGCGCAGCTATTCGCACAAGCAGGCGCTGCGGGGATCGTGATTGTTGGTCGTGGGCAGGAAAAGGGTCAGGCGATGGCGAAATCCATCACCGCCAAATCCCACGTTCCGGTCGAAATGGTGTCCGCGGACCTGAGCGACATCGAGGACGTACGGCGCATCATTCCCGCCGCCGACAAGCGGTTCGGCCGCATCGACATTCTCGTCAACGCCGCCGGGCTGACCGACCGCGGCAACGTGCTGAACACCAGGCCCGAGCTCTTCGAGCGCATGTTCGCGGTGAACACGCGCGCGCCCTTCTTCCTGATGCAGGACGCGGCGAAGGTAATGATCCGCGAGGGTATCGAAGGCCGGATCGTCAACATCGGTTCAATGTCGGGGCTCGCGGGACAACCTTTCCTCGCCCCTTACGCCGGCTCGAAGGGCGCTCTTGCGACACTGACGCGCCATGCGGGCTTTTCGCTGATGCGCCACAAGATCCATGTGAACCAAATCGATATCGGCTGGATGGACTCGGACAACGAACGCGCGCTCGTGCTGTCGGAAACCGGTGATCCCCACTTCATCGACCGCGCAGCCGCCGCCAAGCCCTTCGGCCGAATCCTCGACCCGAAGGAGGTCGCGCGCGCCGTCCTTTGGATGGCCTCGGACGACAGCGGCATGATGACCGGCGCGGTCATTCCTTTCGATCAATCGGTCTACGGCGGTTACGACGACGCGCCGACGCCGGTGGCCAAGCTGGAGGCATGAATGCGCACAATCAAGGGACCGGGGGTTTTCCTCGCACAGTTCGCCGCCGATGACGCTCCTTACAATTCGTTGCCGACGTTGGCGAAATGGGCGGCCGACAAGGGTTTCAAGGGCGTGCAGATCCCAACCTGGGACACGCGCCTAATCGACATGAAGCAGGCGGCCGAAAGCGACGCCTATTGCGACGAGCTGAAGGGCATGCTCGCCGATCATGGGCTCACGCTCACGGAGTTCGCCTCGCACATCACCGGCCAGCTCGTGGCCGTGCATCCTGCCCATGACAAGATCATGGACAGCTTCGCGCCTCAGCATGTACGCGGCAATCCCGCCGTTCGACGCGCATGGGCCGAGGAGCAACTGCGCTTCACGGCTCGCGCCTCGAAGCGGCTGGGTATCGACCGGCACGTCACCTTCTCCGGCGCCCTTCTGTGGCCTTATCTTTATCCCTATCCGCAATGGCCAGAAGGACTGGTTGGAGAAGGTTTCGACGAGCTAGGGAAACGCTGGACGCCGATCCTCAATGATTTCGACGCGCATGGCGTCGATGTCTGCTACGAAATCCACCCATGTGAGGACCTGCACGACGGCCATAGCTGGGAGATGTTCCTCGAAAGGGTCAAGGAGCATCCGCGCGCCAACCTGATGTACGATCCCTCCCACTTTGTGCTGCAGGCGCTCGACTATCTCGCCTTCATCGACCACTACCACGAGCGGATCAAAACCTTCCACGTGAAGGACGCCGAGTTCCGCCCGGACGGCAAGTCCGGCGCCTATGGCGGCTATCAACCTTGGTCGAAGCGAGCCGGACGGTTCCGTAGTCCCGGAGACGGGCAGGTCGACTTCGGGGCGATCTTCACCAAGCTCACCACCTACGGCTTCGACGGTTGGGCGGTGCTGGAATGGGAGTGCTTCGTGAAAAATCCCGAGGATGGCGCGGCCGAAGGGGCTCGCTTCATCGCCGACCATATCATCCGCGTTTCGGAGCGCGCATTCGACGACTTCGTGAAATCCGGCGCGGATCGCAGGACCAACCGAGCCATGCTCGGGCTGGAGGACTGATGAATACTCAACGACCCTTGCGTCTCGGCATGGTGGGCGGCGGACAGGGCGCCTATATCGGGAACATCCATCGTCTCGCCTCGCGACTCGACGGCAAATGGCAGCTCATGGCGGGCGCATTTGACGTCGACCCGCAGCGCGGCCGCGAATTCGCCATTGGCGAGGGGCTGGATCCCGCCCGCAGCCACGGCACGTATCAGGATCTTATTGCAGGCGAAGGATCGCGCGAGGATCGCGTCGACGCGGTGGCGATCTGCACGCCAAACTTCACTCATTACCCAATCGCGAAGGCGCTGATCGAGGCGGGCTTCGACATAATCTGCGAGAAGCCTCTGACCGCCACGCTGGAGGACGCTGTGGCGCTGGAGAAGCTCGCGCGGGAAAGCGGCCGTTTCGTCGGCGTGACCTACACCTATTCGGGTTATCCGATGGTGCACGAGGCGCGCGTGCGCGTGACCCGTGGTGAAATCGGCGCGGTGCGCACAGTGCAGGTGGAGTATCCGCTGGAATGGATGGCGACCGCCATCGAACAGAAGGGCAATGCCCAGGCTGCGTGGCGCACCGATCCGAGAAAGAACGGCCGTGGCGGCTCGATCGGCGACATCGGCACACACGCCTATCATCTGGCCGGGTTCGTCACGGGACTGAAGCTCGAGGCGCTCACGGCAGATCTTGCAACCTTTGTCGGCGGTCGGGCGCTGGATGACAACGCCCATGTGATGATGCGCTACGAGGGCGGCGCGCGTGGCCTGCTGTGGTCGTCGCAGGTCGCACTCGGCAACTCCAATGGTGTCCGGCTCCGCGTCTTCGGCGAGAAGGGCTCGGTCCAATGGTTTCAGGAACAGCCGAACGAACTTGTATATGCGCCTCTCGACGGGCGCGTGCAGGTGATCAAACGCGGCGCCGACGATCTGTCGGAAGACGCAAAGGCGCGCATCCGCACACCGCCTGGCCACCCCGAAGGCTATCTCGAAGCTTTTGCCAATCTCTACGCCGGCTTCTCGGAGGCGATTCGGGCCCGCCGGGAGGGCCGCAAGCCCGACCCGATCGGTCAGAACGTGCCGCTCGCCTATGACGGGCTAAAGGGCGTCGCTTTTGTCGAGGCCGTCGTCGACAGCCACGAAGCGAGCGATCAGCCCTGGCTCAAGCCGGCGGCCGTCTAAAGCGTCCGTCTATTCGGCAGTCTCGCGGAGCACGAGAGATGAGTGCCCCGCGGATAAAACGCGCGCGACCGTCGCGCACTGCCTCCACGAGGAAGCTGCCCGCTGCCTAGACGTAAGAGAGGCGCGAAAACGAGGCCGGAACAAGGAAGGAAGCAAGACCATGACCGAGATCGCCCACTTCATCGACAACGCCCGCGTCTCCGGCACATCCGGCCGCAGCCAGCCCGTTTTCAATCCGGCCACCGGCGCCGCGGAAAAGACCGTAGCGCTCGCCTCGCGCGCGGAGGTCGACCGCGCCGTCGCCGCGGCGGCCGCGGCCTGGCCGGGATGGGCGAAGACGCCGTCGCTGCGCCGAGCCCGCATCCTTGACCGATTCAAGACCATCCTTTGGCAGCGGGCCGACCAGCTAGCCGAAGTGATCTCGGCC
>Ga0210406_10002788_pt1 | contig 19617 bp, 17 predicted proteins | sample IncBWC30MmetaG_FD_155454 | JGI IMG/M metagenome (GOLD analysis project Ga0210406, IMG submission 155454) | Forest soil microbial communities from Barre Woods Harvard Forest LTER site, Petersham, Massachusetts, United States - Inc-BW-C-30-M | ecosystem: Environmental > Terrestrial > Soil >... | reverse complement strand
AGCTGGCCAGCGCGCACGGATTGTGGGCGAACGGAACGGAAATAGAATCCACATTTCATCCGTCGCCGCGCAGACTTAATTCTACCCGCCACGCCACACAGCCAGGAACTCAACAGCCCAATCGGGGGTAGCTTCCGTGACAATTTTCCTGTTCCGTATTCCGCTGGCAGCTGCGGTTACGCTGGCAGCATTCGCCTTGGCTTCATCCGCACCGGCGCAGCCAGCCGAGGAGGATCCGGCTCCCGCTGTTCCTCGCCCGCAACAATCGTTGACCGGTCCGTCTTCTTCCCAGCAACGGGAACTCCCTGACTCCTCTTCCAATGACGCCCAAACACAGGCGGCGCTGGCATTCACTGGCCGCGTGACGAATGAACACGGTCAGCTGGTGTTAAGAGATCCCGTGACCAAAATGACCTACAAGCTCGATGATCAATCCAAGGCAAAGCGGTTCGTGGGCAAGCAAGTGAAGGTAGTGGGCAAGCTTGAAATGAAGAGCAACATCATTCATATCGAAAGCATCGAACCCCTGTCGTGATCGCTTAACTTCTGCCTGAGCGCGCGATGAGTTCGTCTCCGAAAACGGAGAGTCAGGTCTCCTGACTCTCCGCTTTCTTCGAAACTCCAAGACTGACGAACCAAGAAAGACACTTCATCTTCTTATGCGGCGTGCACAAGTAACCTCAGCAGCGTCTGTATTCAAACGCGCGATCGAGTGGTGGCCATACGTATTTATCGCTGTGTCCGTCACCGGCTTGGCCTATCTCACGCTGCGCCCCGTTCCGTGATTGCTGGTCGCGGCGCTTCCGGCGCGTCGACAAGCGTCGTGCCTTAAGGTGTGAGTTCAATCTCCGAGCAAGCGCCATCGTTTTCTGCGATTTGCTAGACGGATGGAACGGATTCGTCGTGCAAGTCTACCGGGATCGACAACGAAAGCAATAACTTCTCGCCCAATCTAGGGCATACGCCGGATACTCACAAAGATTGTCGGCTGCTCATACTGAGTCTGGGACTTACAGGGAAAAATTCTCTACGTGTCGGCAGTATTGTCAGTCATCTGGCGAGCGTAGAAGCTCGAGTACTTCAAAACGCCTGGAGGATTTGGAATATGTCGTTACCTAAACTTACCTTGCTATCAGTTGTATTGTGTTGTGCGAGCTGGGCTGTAGCGCAGAGTTCACCGGGCGGAGCCGCGCCTGCAGGTGGTTCAGGCAGCGCTCGGCAAAGTTCAGCCCCTCGTTCCACGGCCCCGCCGACGGGCAGCGTTAACCCGCCGACCGGGTCCACAACTCCGCAAACCGCCCCTGGATCTGGCTCGCCAAGCGGTACCCCGAACCCCACTGCGCCTGGCTCCAATTCACCGAACAGTCCGACTCCGGGGAGCACCACGGAGCCCTCGACTGTGAACCCCAACACCACGACCAACCCTGGCACTTCGCCGAGCGGTTCTCCGTGCGGACCCTTGCCGGGAACGGCAAACGGAACGCCAGGTGCCGAACCGAGCACGGGATCGTCGAGTTCGAATCCTTCGGCCCCTGGAAACCAAGGCAGCGGCAATGGTAGCAACTCGCCGGGAATGAACCCAACGCCGGGTACGCCGTGTCCGCCGAGCGCCAGCCCCACCACCTCCCCGCACGCTTAAGTTTCGTCGCACAGCGGCGACTGAAGGTCTGAAAATTGAATTTTCTTGCGGGCCTTCGGGCCCGCTTTTTTGTTTCTGTTGTTTTGCCGATCGATCGATCCATCGATCCGTCGATCCATCGATCCATCGATCCATGGATCCGTCCCCATCAAAAAGAAAATGCGGGTTTCCGTTTCGCCTCGTTCTGGCATCAGAAACCCATGCACCCAGATCATCATCACAGCGAATATCAGCTCCGCATTCCGTCAGAGCCCGAACCGTTTCCTATCAAAGAACCGCCAGATCCACCCGAGAATCCGGACATGCCCGTGCGCGAGCCCGACCCCGAGGAACCGGGCCAGATCTGAGAGTCGGCTTGCCGGGCCCGCAACAAAACTTCAATCGCTCTTATTGAACGCCCTACAGTGAACGGCGGATTGCTTCCTCGGCGCGCTGATCCGACACTGATTCAAATGCTTCCGATTTCTCCGGGACGTCCCGCTCATCCCGCAGAAGCCTAATCACTCAAAAACTGGAGACAAACATGACACACTACGGCACCTTGAAGGACGCACGCATTGCAGACGGCTCTGACGATATTCGCGGTTCTCATCTATACGGCTTGAACGACGAGAAGTTAGGCAAGATCGATGATGTGATTTTCGACCACTCAAGCGGCAACATTCGATATGTAGTCGTCGACACAGGGGGCTGGCTCTCTAGCAAGAAATTTCTCGTTCCCGCCGACGGATTGCGTCCCTCGGCTAAGCATGAAAACGACTTCGAGACGAGCCTCGATAAGCGCCAAGTCGAAAGCTTCCCTCCCTACGATGAAAAGGACCTAGACTCCGCAACAAAATGGGCCGGCTATGAAGGACGCTACCGATCGAAGTGGGTTGCCGATCCCGTCTTGCATCGCGCGGAAACCGACCGCAACATCACTCCCACAACCCAGCAGACTTCCGGAAATCCCGTCTCCGAGCGAGCCCCAGCCCAAACTCAGGGATGGACGAGAGCCTCCAGGCCTCCAGCCAGCACGGCAGCGGAGAGGGCCGAACTCGAAGCCGCTTCTTCAACGACGAACCGCGCGGTTCCTGCTGGTACCGATGCAGTAGTGATCAGTAACAGTGCCGTCGGTATCGGTGGACGCTGGGATACGTTTCAGAGCCGCCTGCGTGAACGCCGCAAAGAAGCCGTCTCCGGGTGCAACACGTGCTCTCAAGAGTCCGCCGTAAAACGCGGCTCCGAAAGCGTCGACACCTTGCGGAAGGCTGTCTAGAATTTGACAGAGAACCTAAATGCGAAGGCACTCCGTTTTCGGGGTGCCTTCATTCTTTATTCACTATTTATGCACTTCGCAGACCAGCGAATGAATGAATTCGAAACCGCGAGGGGCAAATCGGCATCTGATCTGCGCCTATGATAGCGGGCAATCCCAAATCGTGTAGAACGATGGCAGCTTTTGCGGTTGTCGTGGTCTTGCTGATCGTGGTGAGCACGGCCTTCATCGCAATGCGGAGGAGAACGCCCCCCACAAGGCCGGTAATGCCCATGCACCCATCGATCTTTGTCTTGATGTCTTGATGTCTTGATTCTATCTTCGTCCTGAGGTTCTGAGTCCTGATCCTTTGCCCTGATCGGTGCCCATCGATAACGGCGAGGCCTTAGCGGCTGGGAGAGACTTTCCACAACTGAGCAAGCGCCCTGGCGGCATCGGTCAGCGCGCGCTTCTCGGCGTCGACCGAGGACGCCGCAATACCCGTTCCGGCGCGCTGCACAATCGGTGTTCGGTACTGTGAGATTTTGCCTGTCAGACCAACTTCGTAGATGTCGCGTACTGCGCATTCAAACAAACGTTTCAAATTCTTGGCGGGGGGGAGAGACTGTGCAGCGCTTTTGTTCGTCATTGAGAGGGCACTCGCTTTCTGCCGTTTTCAGCAATCTAAGCCGAACGCTCGCACCCAGCAATACAGCGTTGCATGCAACTCGGTCGGCTGGCTTTCTTAGCGATCGTCAGAAACTATTTAAGGTGTCAGGTCTTTCCGTTCCGGTGTCAGCGTCACCGACTGAAGGAGGGGGAATTAAGGCGGCGGAATGAAGCATGAGTAATGATCAGCGAGCGACCTCAAAACTGAGTCAATTAGAAGTGAGCGCCCAAGCAGGCTGCCGAAGCCCTCGGTGCTGGCTGGCCGAACGTGTTCCGGACTGCGAGAAGAGTAAGAGTAGAAGAGTTCGCTCGCGCGCTTGCTCGAACGTGCGCGCGCCACGGCCGCTACCTGCAAGAAATGAAATAGAAAGTTCTAGACTGCGGCTGCTTCGGACGGGACGCAGCTTCGGAGCGCGCGTAAGGCATACAACGCATCGTCGAGAACTACATCTTCTTCCATATGGTCTCCCGCCGTCACAAACAACGCTTTAATCCGGGCGAAGGATAGCTTTCTCTGCCGGTTCAATACGCTGCGGAACCTTATTGTGATCGGTTTCAAACAGCGCGGCATGGTATAGCATGTGCCAGCCGAGCGGGGGCGTTGAGCAAGGCATAGCAGTACTCATAATCGGGATCCATGGACCGGGCACGGCTCCAGGTAGCGGTTTTGGCGTCCGGTATTGAGTCAGGCTGCGTCTGGACAATAATGTCGTGCGGGAATAACGAGCTATCGGGTGAATTCCGTAGTTTTCACAGGCTTGAGGAAAAACTGTGGAAGAACGCCTAGGAGCGTCCTTCCACGTGCCTAGGCGGCCCGCTTGGACTTTGACCGCCTTGGTTGTCGACCCGGGGTTTCTTCTGTTTCTACCGCTTCCCCATCTCCTGCTTCCAAATTGATCTGCTCCGCCAGCTGGGTCAGCTTCACATCCGTTTGTTTCTCTTCCTGGAGGGTCTGCTCCAGCAGCGAAACATGTTCATTTTCGCCCAGCAGTTCCGCGAAAGCCCGCACCGTTCCGTAGCCGGCAATCTCGTAGTGCTCTACCCTCTGCGCGGCGCCGATGATCGCGGCATCCATCAGTGCGCCCTCGTAGTCCTCCGACAATGTCTCAGCTCCTTCTTTGACCAGGCCTTCCATGCCCAGACATTTTTTTCCGGTGGGTTTCTCTCCCAGCAGGTCGAAGATCTGTTCCAGGCGTGAAACGTGTTCCGACGTCTGGCGCAGGTGCTCTTCGAACCCCTGGCGCAATTCCGCATTCGACGAGCCCTTTGCCATCTTGGGCAGAGCCTTCACCAATTGAGTCTCGGCGTTGTAAAGATCTTTCAATTCGTTGACGTATAGCTCTCTCAATAAGTCCTGTGCCATGATTCTCCTCCTGTTTTGAGTTCAGCGATGTGAGCGGATTGCCATGCGCCGGGTTCTTTCGAAAACTATGTCTCTGATCCGCAGCAAACAATACCCCAGATGCTGTATTGGAGCTGTCGTCTGGAGCGGAAGTTACCGCGAGGCCGTTGCCGGGCCATGTGACTCAGTCAGTCGATCTTCTTTGGGATGCTCTTCTTTTTTGTGATGAAAATCGAGCCCGAAGTGCGGAGCATCGCGCGTGCCGCTGATCTTGAATGGAAGTTCGGTGCCGGCTCCGTGTTTGTGAAAGAAGGGATCGACCGGCTTCAGCAAAATCGATTTCCACCCCGAAGTCATCTGCGAGAGCTTCGCATCCATTCTTACCAGACCGTGGAAATCGAAGGTGTCTCCATCCAGAGTGTATTTGCCCGTCATATCCGCGTGCGTCCCGGGTATCAGAAAATGCAAGTAAGAGAACGAGAGGGCGCCTTGGCTCAGCCGGAAGGCACCCGCCAGGTCAGACGTTACACTCGGTTCTGCCTGCCCTTCGACGACTCCGCCCTTGCCTTGCGTGCGCAAGCTCAACGAATCGATTTGTCCCTGAACTTTTTCGTTGGTGAAATGACCCGCAGGAATGTGAAAGTTGCCATTGAGAGCGAGCCGATTGGCCATATCCTCGGCTCCGGCAGGAAGACTAAGCTTCGTTTTCATCTCGACCATACCTGTCATGATCGGAGGGTCAGTTTTGATCCCGAGTTTCAGCAAATCTTCGATCCGGGCGCGCCCCAGCACGACGTTGAGTTCAACATCGTGTCCCGGGGGATTCTTCATCCGTACTATCTTTCCGCTCGCCGTAAACGCGGAGTGCAGCAGTTTGGCCTTTACCGGATCCAGGTACGTATCGCCGTCGGTCCCGTCGACAATTGCGTGAAACTCGGTATGCAACGGAACCCGATGTCCGCTGACCGCAATGCTGAAATCGGGCGTATCGGTCTGCCCTTCCACCTCGATGCGCCCCAGCGTGCCGCCATATTTCCCCGTCGATGACAGAATTCCTCCGATGCCCTTAATGGTCCCCAGATCAGCATCGGTGAAGGAATAGTCACCGACGACGGCGCTATCGCGAGGGCTCTTTTCATTCCAGGGCCCGAACTGCCCCGTCGACTGGATTGAGCCCACAGGCTTGGGGTTCGTTAAGGTCGCCTCGAAGCGCAGAGGCAGACCCGGTCCAATGTCCCTCATCCTCAGGTCCCTGATGTCGAATTCCAGCGGAGCCTTGCCCGGCTTGGTTGTGTTGATAAGGAGTTTCGTGTCTGCGCATACAAAGCGATCTACGGCAATACTCATCTTTCGGCCGCTCTGCCTCAGGTTCCGCATCTGCTGCCGATTGTTTTTCGGTGGTATGTTGACGATCAGGCCACTCACATAAACGATATCCACGTGCATGGGCTCGCGAAACAGGTTGCGCAGCGCGGTCTGAAAGCGAAATTCCCCAATCTCCAGCAAGGGCTGCACGCCCGGTTCCCACGGATTCGGATCGGTAACCCCGTAGATCTTGAGCCCCTTCCCGTCCACGTGAATGCCGTCGGCAATCCACACGTGCAGTTCAGCAAGGTCAACTCTGCTCTTGAAACGAGCCGACAGCGTCTCAATCACGCGGGTTCGGAGGATGGGCTGTGAGCGCGCGATCACCAGGCGAACGCAAACCGCCCCAATGGCGACGAGGACGATCAAGATGCCAATGATCCAATGCCACTTGCGCGATCGTCGTTCCGATGGCATAGCTGACAAGGACTCGGCCGCCGAGCCTCTGGCTTGGCGGTCGGCATGCTCCCACTGCCTAACTGATAAAGCGTCTGCTTACCAAAATGGAATAGGGTTTTTCCTGCACGCGACGATGTGCTCCGCCGCTAGCGGCTGGCCGGGGGCACGACCCCGTTCATGTGCACGTACTTGACCAATTGGCCATGTGATCGGAGATATGCCACAACGCCGAAGTCAGCACCTCAAATCGAATTGCCGCCGGCATAGGGTCCCGGAAAGTTTGCGCGCCCAACGTGCCAGAAACAGCATGTAGGCCTTGGTCAGTGGTGTTTGCCGTCGGCCCTGGGCACTGCCTCGACGATGACGCCACAGGCTTTGCAGTCGACGCGGCGCATGCGGTAGAGGAGAAAGACCAGGTACTCCCAGATACCCCAGATAGGAATGAACTCGAACTGCCGATCCGAGAGGTGGTCGTAGCCGGGGGGCTTGCCGGTGACAGCCAGAACAGATCGCTCGGGAACCCGCTCTGGGGCGGATTCGGACTTGCAGGCTGCGCCGATCTTGAGTGAAGCGGACGTGTTGATAGACGAAGCCAGGGAAACGGTAGCACTGGTTGAGAAGCGTGATAATCGGCATGGTTTAATGGCTAAAGCATTTAGCTTACAACCCGCGACCGCGACCGGGATTGATGCTTACTGCAAAGACCTGGCCGAGTGGCCCAGCAGCTGGATGGGGCTGACTGAAGATCTGGTTCCGGGAGAAAAAAATGGTGGCCTACTTCCGGCCCTTCCTGGAGCATCTGGTCGAGCTCGAGTTGTCATGGAAAACCATGCGCAAACACGTGAACAACCTCTGGCTTCTAGGCGGCGAAATCATCCGCGATCTCCATGAAACTCTCGCACTGAGAAAGGTGCCGGTGGAAACTCTGGCCTTTAACATGATCGAGGATGGTGGTCCCATTCTCTACCACAACGACTCTGAGGAGCAGCAGCGGTGGTTGGAATCCACCTGCCGGAAGTTCTGCAGATTGCTGAAAGAGGGGCAAAGCTCCGCAGCAACCAAGAAGCGGTGGAAATGACGTATGAGGAAAATCCCCAAACCCCTAGAACGGGATTTCCCGCATACTTGGAAAGCACAAACCCCGCGCTTTCCACACTCCCACCGCACGGCTACTGCTGCTGTTCCCGATCAGAAACAATCAAAGCGAGCAGTCGAGCCACACGCTACATCCATGACCTACCCACAGATTCTTCCTAGGAGGCATTTTATTTTGTTGTCTTCCGACAGTGGGGAGTGGGTGTAATTAACGAATCAATTTTGTCGAAAGCGGTCGCTTCAGCCCTGGGGAACCTGCGCCAGGTTGACTAGGCTCCAAACGACATAAGCCGCCATCATCCCGACAACGCAGGCCGTTACCAGAGAGCGATAGCTCGTTTCCAGCAGATCCGCCAGCACTCCGGAGACGAAGAGGAACACGAACGGGATCGCCGCCAGCAGAAATCCCGCTCCCGCGACATGGGGATGAGCCATCCCCAATAGCACAAACAGCACCCCCACCAGTAACGGCGCAGTGTTGCCGAAGTAGCGCGTCCGCGGCCAAATGGCATAAGTGACGAGCGTGACCGGAAGTCCCAGAGCAAGCGCTGGACAAGCGCGGCCGATCCCAACCGCGACCTGCCTGTACACTCCGAAAAACGCGAATCCGCGCCACGTCGCCCCCCAGAACGAAGCCCTCCGCATGCTCTCCGCAAACGCGTGTGGCTGAAGGAAGTACATGGCGAAAAGTAGGCCAAATCCTACGACCGAAGCCGCAACCCAAATCACAACTCCTGCCTTCCTCCGCACCGGAGCGACGTATAGCAGAAAGCCCAGCGTCATCGGCACGAGGACGATCAGCGAGAACTGCGCGCCGACGGCGATTGCGAGCGAAATTCCAAGCAACACAATTCTCCGCCAGTTCCACAGCACAACTTCGCGCGGAGCGTAAAGCGTGTGTGCGACCGCGATCGCGGTGAAGATGGCGCCAAACGCTCCCCAAGCCGCCACGATCTCGGGTTCGGTGTGCCACACCGCGCTTGCCTGCAGCATGGAAGGAGAGAAGCAGTAGAACGTAAGCGCGACAAACCCTCCAGAATTTCCGCAGAGTCGCCGCGCCACATACCACAACGACGCACCCAGAAACACTCCGCAAGCCAGAAACGGAATCCTCGGAAGCCATCGCCAGTAAGCTGCCGAGTCGCTGCCAAGGTCCTGCGGCCAAGCCAGCAGCGGCGCCGCCGAAGCGAGGTAGAGCAGTGGTGAATGCTCCGTATCAAATCCGCCGCTGTCAACACGGAAAGGATCCGGCGCAATTCCAGCGGGATCGAGCAGAGGCGCGGCGGCGATGCCTCGTCCGTGCCACTGCTTCCACCCTTCTCCAATGCGGACCGCCTCTGCGCCGTCTGGTTCACGAGCGGTACGCATTTCAGCATGCACCAACCACAACGCCTGTGCGAAAAAGCAGAGGAGCAGCAGTCCCGCGAGAAACTGCGGACGTCCAAACCGTTCGCGCGTGAAATATCGCCGCATAAGGTCGAGCCGAGTGTTTTACCATGTTTGCGCGAAAGATTGCGAAGAACCTTCCGCCATGAGCGAACCTGAGGCCAACCCGGAAAGCACTGCCGCGCCGAATCCGGACTCAACGCCCGTATCTCCCGGTTTTGCCGTCGCAACCCAGCCTTCTTACGCCAGCACGCTGTTTTTCGGTCCTGATGGCCTGCGCCCGGGCTGGGGATTCGCCATCTATGTCGCGACGTTCTACATACTGCAGAAGGTGGTTGTCGACCTGGCGTGGGCGCGCGATCTGGGCGCGCGCGGCCTCTGGTCGATGATGCTGGAAGAAACGGGTGACCTTCTCGTCGCCGTCATTCCGGCAGTGATTCTCTCGCGAGTCGAACGCCGGCCCTGGAGCGCCTATGGCTTGCGGTTAGACAAGGCGTTCGGACAGTTGTTCTGGATCGGTACGGTGTGGGGATTCGCCGGGATCAGCCTGCTGATGTTCGCCCTCTACGGATTGCACGCCTTTACGTTCGGCTCCATCGCACTGCACGGAGCGCATCTCGTGCGATTCGCAGCCTTCTGGGCAGCGTTGTTTCTGTTGGTAGGGCTATTCGAGGAATTTCTCCTGCGCGGCTACACCCAGTTCACGCTCACGCGCGGTATCGGCTTCTGGCCTGCGGCAATCGTCCTGTCGTCGATGTTCGGATTGATTCACCTCAAGAATGAGGGAGAGCAATGGAGAGGACTGCTGGCTGCGGCATTCATCGGACTGTTCTTCTGTCTGACCCTGCGCCGCACGGGCAATCTCTGGTTTGCTGTGGGCTTTCACGCCGCCTGGGATTGGGGCGAGACCTTTTTCTACTCCGTGCCTGACAGCGGTATGGTCGCTCCCGGTCACCTGCTGCGTTCCTCCCTTTACGGCCCGGATTGGGTGAGCGGAGGATCGGTAGGCCCCGAAGGCAGCGTACTCTGCTTGGTGGTGGTGGCGTTGCTTTGGATTGAGTTCAGCAGGATGCATCCGGAAGTAAAATCCAGCATCGCGTCGCCGCCACTGCCGACTAGGGGAAAATAGGCTCTCGAGGTTTCAGGTTGGGAGTGGAAAGCGTCAAAAATTCTGGGATGTAAGTCGGGTTCTCTTGGACACCCTATACTGACCTCATGCACTCAGACGCCGACCTGCTGACTCCGTTGCGGCGTTACTGGGGATACAATTCGTTCCGCCCGTTGCAGGAGCGGATTGTGCGCAGCCTGCTGGCCGGACGCGATACCTGCGTCGTGATGCCCACTGGCGGTGGCAAGTCTCTTTGCTACCAGTTGCCCGCTGTCGTGTCCGAACGGACCGCGGTGGTGATTTCTCCCTTGATTGCGCTGATGCAGGATCAGGCGGCGCAACTGGCGCAGATGGGCATTCCCGCGGCGGTCCTGAACAGTTCCGTCAGCAACGAGCAACAAACACAGGTGATTCGGCAAGCGCGAGACGGCGCTTTCAGGCTGCTGTATCTGTCGCCTGAGCGACTGCAGCGCGCCGATACACTGGGATGGCTGCAGCAGGTGCCAATATCTTTCTTCGCCATCGACGAGGCGCACTGTATTTCTGAGTGGGGACACGAGTTCCGTCCGGAGTACCGGCAGTTGAGCCGGCTTCGCGGAAGGTTTCCGGACCGTCCGCTCGCGGCCTTTACCGCGAGCGCTACCCGCCACGTACGTCACGACATTCTGGCGCAACTCCAATTGCGCAATCCCGATAAGTACATTGCCAGTTTCCATCGTCCGAACCTGCGGTATCTGGTGCGAGAGTGTGACAGCGTCGAACACAGCGCGCTGCTGGTGACCGCGTTGCGCCACTACGACGAAGGCAATGTGATCGTCTACTCACCGACGATTAATAAGGTGGAAGAGACCGTCGATTTCCTGGAAGACCGGGGAATTGCGGCAGTGGGCTATCACGCCAAGATGGATGCCGCCGACCGCCGTCGCAATCAGGAGCGTTGGATGTCAGACGAAGTGCGTGTGCTCGTGGGTACGATTGCTTTCGGGCTGGGAATTAACAAGGCGACCGTCAGGGCGGTCATCCATCTGGCCCTGCCCAAATCAGTGGAGCAGTTCTATCAGGAGGCGGGTCGCGCCGGGCGCGACGGAAATCCCGCCGACTGCATCCTGCTGTGGCGGAAGCAGGATGCAGGGCTGCTCGGATACTTCGCGAACCAGGTTCTGGATGCGGCGGAGCGCGACCGGGCGTGGCAGAGATATCACACGATTCGTGCCTTTGCGGAATCCGGGAAGTGCCGTCATCACCAGATTTGCACGCATTTTGGCGAGATTCCACGGTGGGCGTCATGCGAGGCATGTGACGTTTGCGGGGCCGCGCCGGAGTGGCTGACGGAACTGATCACGCCGGCTGCGGTCCGCCGTTCGGTCGTCAAGAGTTCGGGGAGCACGAGTTCAGGCGAACGACGAGGCGGGAGAACTGTGGTGGCAGAAGGCGATCAGAAACTGAGAGAGTATTTGCGCGAATGGAGGCGGACGACAGCCAAGGAACAAGGCATGCCCGCCTATGTGGTGCTGCACGATAGTTCGCTCGATGAGATCTGCCGGTTGCAGCCTGACTCGGTTCGAGAACTTCTAAACATAACCGGAATTGGCGAGCGTAAAGCGGATCTGTACGGGCAAGCAATTCTGGCGGCGTTGCGAAGATATCGTGACGGCGCCCGAGCGGCCGCATTGCCCGAGAACAAGACTGCTCCAGCTCTCGAGACGCTGCAACTCCTCGCTGCGGGCAAAAGTTTCGCGGAGATCGCGGAGATTCGCGGGCGGCAGGTTTCGACGGTCGTCAATGCGGTCGCCGGACTGATCGAGAAAGGCGAGTTGGAATTTCGCGCGGAGTGGGTGGATGGCAATCGGTTGTCGGTGATTGAATCCGCTTGCGCGCGCCAAAACCTGGCAGCCTTGGTACGATTTCGAACATTGAAAGATGCCTTGCCTCCGGAGATTACTTACGAAGAAATCCGATTGGTGGTGGCTCGGCTGCGCTATGAGGCGAATAAGAAGGCGAAGTCCCTTCCGGCTTGAAAAGGCCAGATTTTCGGCCTCAAACGTGACTTTGCACTCGCAGGCGGTTCCATGGGTGTACAATCCCATTGGGTTCTGAGTTTCCCATCAAGCCTCATCCCGACAATCCGTAGGTTGCCAGTTCTTGGCATCGCTCGTGACCCTTCCGTGCGGTGGAGTACCTTCGCCCTCCGAGGAGGGGGCATTCGTGAGAATTCTACTTTATAGCCCCGACAACGGGGTGACCCGCAATTTCATGCCGCACCTCTGGATGTTCCTACTTCAATCTTTAACTCCGCCGGGACATGAGGTCGTCCTGATTGACGGCAATGCCAAGCCCATGAACGAGGTTCAGATCGCGCAGTATGTCCGTGACGAAAAGATCGATTTGGTCGGCATCGGCGCGATGACGCGCATGATTGCCAAGGCATATCGCATCGCGGATGCGATTCGTGCTACGGGAGTGAAGGTCGTGATGGGTGGGCCTCATGTGACTGAATTGGCCGACGAGGCACTGGGTCGCGACGGCGGTCCCCGCCATGCCGACGCAGTTGCTTTAGGAGAAGCCGATGAAACCTGGCCGCAGATGGTCAACGACGCGGCCCGCGGCGAACTGAAGGAGATCTATCGGCCGGTGGATGAGACCGGTAAAGAACGCAAGCCGTCGCTGAAACAATATCCCGTGATTCCGTGGCAATCGATCGATCTCGATCAATTCAACCTTGTGCCCCACGCCGCGAAGGCGTTGCTGCAGAAAGTGGGAGAAGGCTGGGGAACGTTCCGTATCGTCCCGGTCGAATCAGGCCGAGGCTGTCCTTACGGCTGCGAGTTTTGCACGGTGACTGGATTCTTCGGCGACTCGATTCGATTTCGCACCAACGAAAGCGTCGTCAACGAGTTGCTGCTGTTGAAAGCGCGCGGCCGCAAAGAAAAGGGGCAGATGGCGGTGTTCTTCATCGACGACAATTTCGCCATCAACGTGAAGCGCACCAAGTCCTTGCTACGCGACATCATTGCCGCCGGGGCCCAAGTGAATTGGGTGGCGCAGATCAGCGCCAACCTCCTGCGGGATGAGGAACTGGTGGATTTAATTGCAGCGTCCGGCGGTAAGTGGGTCTTCATCGGCATGGAGTCGATTGACCCAGCGAATCTGAAGGATGTGAACAAGGGATTCAACAAGCCGGGTGAGTATGCGGAAGTGCTGGAGAGACTGGCGAAGCGCAATGTTTATGCGATTACGTCATTCATTTTTGGCATGGATAACGACACGACCGGGGTGGCCGAGAGAACTCTGGCGCAAGTGCGCACCTGGCCGCCGGGGCTGCCCATTTTTGGACTGCTGACTCCGTTGCCGGCAACACCGCTGTACAAGCGGCTAGAAGCGGCGGGGCGACTCACCCGGGTTAAGCACTGGCAGGAATTCATTCCCTTCGCCATGGCTCACACTCCGCTGAAGATGAGCATGGAGGAGGCTCACGAGGAAGTGAAATACGGATGGGCGCATGCTTATAGTCCGGAAGCCTTGGCCCAGGCGGTCGATGCGCTGGATGATCAGCCAGTCGGCTATCGCATCAACATCTTCCTCGCGCGGCTTTGTTTCCGCGGAATCTATTTCCCGATGCTGGGGAAGCTGGCGTGGCTAAAAGTGGTGACCGAGAACCGGCACACGATCTTCAAACTGGTGACGGAATCCGTGTTTGGGCGGCAGCCGCGGCGGCCGCGGAATCCCGACAGCGAGGTTGCGTATGAAGAGGCGCCGGAATCCCAGGTGAGCGCGTAGGAAGCGAAGCCCAATAGATAGAGGTCAAAACAAAAGGCCGTCAACATTTCTGTTGACGGCCTTTCTCTATGCTGACAACGAAAGGAGGTCAGCCTCTTCGTGTGCTCTGGTCCGGCGGGCTGCGCCCTGCCGGGAGCGCCGAGGTGGCCGTCGCCACATGAAGATCAACGAGTTCACAGCTGTGCCAGTTGCTGGGCAGCGTCGCGACCCGAGCGAATACAGTCAGGGACGCCGATGCCACGGTAGGCATTGCCAGCCAGGGCTAGGCCGGGCAACTGCCGGCGAAGGTTTTCGATGCGGTCGAGGCGATCGAGGTGGCCGACGCCGTATTGCGCCATGGCAGACTTCCATTTATAGACCCGAGTGAACCGAGGCTCGGCTCGCAGGCCAAGGATTTGCCGCAATTCATTGCGTACGATCCCAATAAGCTTGTCGTCGGTGAGCTGCCAGACTTGCTCGGCATTCCTCCCAGCAAAAAAGCAACGTAGCAGGGCGCGATCTTCAGGAGCGCGGTGCGGAAATTTGTTGTGAACGAAAGTTGCAGCCAGCAAGAGCTTGCCTTCGCTGCGGGGTACAAGAAATCCGAATCCGGGGGGAAGAGACTGACGGACCTCGAGATCGTAGCCAAGGCCGACGGTGATCGAGGAACTGTACTCGATGGCGGCGAGTTCGGTGGAAAGCTGGGGACTCGCGAGGCGAAGCACAGCGGCTGCAGCGGGAGCGGGAAGGGCGACAATGACACCGTCGAAGTGGTCCGATTGCATGCCTGCAGAGACGACCCAGCCACCGGCTTCGAATTGCATGGCCTGGACGGGCGCGTTTCTCAGCAAAGAGGCTGGGGGCAGCCGCGAGGCGACTGTCTCGGTAAGGTGCTGCATGCCATCCTGGAGAGAAGTAAAAAGCGGCGACGCGGCCTTCGGCGGCCCTGCCGGCGTTTTCCTTCGCGCCGCAAGCATGGCACGGCCCAGACTGCCGTGAGTACGCTCCATATCGGCAAAGCGTGGAAGAACGGCGCGAACGCTGAGGCTCGCAGCTTCTCCGCCGTAAACGCCGGAGAGCAGCGGATCGGCGAGGCGGTCGACCATCTCGGAGCCGTAGTGGCGCTCCACGAACGCAGCCACGGACTCGTCGTGCTCGGCGGCACGCGGCGGATGAAACAACTCCTGCGTTATGCGCAGCTTGGTCTTCCATGAGAAAAGCGGGGACAGGCCCGTGGGGAGAATCTTTGTGGGGACCATGAACATCAGCCCGTCGGGCATAAGGACCAGGCGGCCCTTCGTCAGGATGTAGGTTTTGCGGTCGGCGTCGTTTGAGCCGATGAGCCGATCGCCAAGTCCTAGCTCTCGGCAGAGATCCGTGGCCCAAGGCTTTTCGGTGAGGAAGGAGTCCGGTCCGGCTTCGACGAGGCATTCGTCGATGTGCTCGGTGCGGAGAACGCCGCCCAGCCGCGAGGTTGCTTCGTAGAGGGTGTACTCGACATGGGCGCCCGAACGTCGCTGCTCTTCCAGGGAGAAGGCAGCAGCGAGGCCGGAGATGCCGCCTCCAACGATGGCGATGCGGGTCATGGAGTGCGACTTCCAGCTTTCGTTTCTCGCCCTCCGGAAGCCGGGTTGCGAGAGCCGGTCGCCGGGCCAGAATACTCTTGTACGAAACGCGCGAGATTCTTGACGTTTTCTACGGGAGTCTCTGGCAAGATGCCGTGGCCGAGATTGAAGATGTGGCCGGGGCGTCCGGCGGCTAGGCGGAGGATGTCTTGCGCGCGTGACTTTAATTCCTCCCAGTGGGCGAAGAGCAGGACGGGATCCAGATTGCCCTGCACGGCGCATCGATGACCAAGGCGGGCCCAGCCCTCGTCGAGCGGAATACGCCAGTCGAGGCCAATCACGTCAGCTCCGGTTTCATTCATGGCAGGAAGGAGAGTAGCGCTGTCGGTACCGAAATAAATGATGGGCGCTCCGGTTTTCTGCAACTGCTTCACCATACCAGTGACGTGCGGCAGCACATAGCGGCGATAGTCCTCGACACTGAGGCATCCGACCCAGCTGTCGAAAATCTGAATGACATCGGCGCCGGCCCGCACCTGATCGGCGGCATAAGAGGACGTGACGACAACCAATTTGCGCATCAGCGCGTCCCATTCGAGGGGAGAGTTGTACATCATTTTCTTGGCGTGAATGTAGTTCCGCGAGCCGCCGCCTTCGATCATGTAGCTGGCGAGGGTGAAGGGCGCGCCACAGAAACCGATTACGGGGATGCGTCCCGCGAAGTGCTTGGCCACCAGGCTGACCGCTTCGGAGACATAGCCGAGTTCGGTAGCGCGGTCGGTTCGAAGCTCCGCGATGTCCTCCTTGCTGCGAACCGGCTTCTCGATGACCGGCCCTTCGCCCGCCGAAAAATGAAAGGGCAGGCCCATGACCTCGAGCGGCAGCAGCAGGTCGGCGAAGATGATGGCGGCATCGACGCCAAGGAACTCGGCCGCAGTAATGGTGACCTCGGCTGCGAGCCTGGGTTGTTTGCAAATCTCCAGAAGCGAGTGCTGCTTGCGGACCGCGCGATACTCCGGCATGTAGCGTCCCGCCTGTCGCATGAACCAGACGGGCGTGTGGTCGACAGGTTGGGACTTGCAAGCGCGAACGAAGCTGGAATTTGGGGCAGACATGAAAAGACGAATTTAGCACCTTTTCGAGGGCGGCGCCGTGATCGCGGTCTGCGGGATGTTTGTGCGAAACTGAGAGGAAGAACTCTGAAAGAGGGTGTAGGGCCGGGAATCGGGGTCGAGAGGGCTCAGGACAATATGGCGGTGGCTGGAATTGTGAAGGAGAAAGTCGAACTGAATGTATCTGATGGCACCATGATGTGGGCCTACCTGGCGCGTCCCGCGAGCGGAGGTCCGCATCCCGGCTTAATGGTCTTTCAAGAGGCGTTCGGGGTTAACGGACACATTCGGGACGTGACCGAGAGGTTGGCCGCCCAGGGATACGTGGCGATCGCGCCCGAATTATTTCACCGCACAGCGCCGCCGGGATTCGAGGGTAGTTATGCGGACTTCCAGGCAGTCATGCCGCACATGCGGGCCATGACGAACGAGGCTACTGAGGCGGACGTGCGGGCTACGTTCGAATGGCTGAGTTTCGACTCGCAGGTGATGCCGGAAGCCATTTCCTGTGTGGGATTTTGCATGGGAGGTCGCGTTTCATTTCTCACGAACAGTGCGGTTCCGGTGCGAAAAGCCGTTTCATTTTATGGAGGAGGAATCGCTCCCGGGTTGCTGGATCGCGCCTCGAAGACGCACGGACCGTCTCTGCTGATTTGGGGTGGATTGGATAAGCACATCACGCCGGAACACCGGAACGCGGTTGCGGATGCCCTGAAAGCGCACAATAAGGTTTACGTCAATGTCGAGTTCTCGAACGCCGATCATGCGTTTTTCTGTGACCAGCGGCCATCCTACGAGCCGTTTTCCGCGCGGCAGGCTTGGGCCCTGACGTTGGAGTTTCTGCGCTCGTGAGGAAATGGGGGCTTGTGTTCGCCGCGATCGCGCTCGTGTCTGCGGTTGCTGGCTGGCAGATGCCCGGCCGCGGCCCCGAACCGCGTGGCAATTTGTTGCCACCGACGTTTTATGAGAGTGTTCTGCCCATCTTCGAGGATCGCTGCCAGAGTTGTCATCGCGCCGGGGAAGTTGCGCCCATGCCGCTTGTGACCTACGAACAGACGCGTCCGTGGGCGGGAGCGATCGCGCATGCGGTCGAGAGCAAGATGATGCCGCCGTGGTTCGCCGATTCGCGATACGGACGTTTTGTCAACGATGCTTCCTTGACTCCCGAGCAGATTGCGACGATTACAGCGTGGGCTCGAGCGGGGGCGCCGGCGGGGGATTCCCATGATGTGCGGGCGCCGCGAAACTGGCCTGAAGGATGGAATATTGCGAAGCCTGATCTGGTGGTGAAGATGCCAAGGCCGGTGCAGATTCCCGCAGGAGGCGAAGTCGAATACACGTATGAAATTGTGCCGACGCATTTTGCGGAAGACCGGTGGGTACAGATGTCGGAGTTCCGGCCGGGCAGCCCCGCGCACGTGCATCACGCGGTGGTGTATATCCGCCCGCCTGATTCGCAATGGCTGCGGCACGCGCCAGTGGGCGAGCCGTTCACGGCGTCGGCGTTGAACGATCCGCTCGAGCGGCGTGAGGCGCACGAGACCACTAGCGATCTGCTGCTTGTGTATGCGCCCGGCAGTTCGCCGGACCAGTGGCCGGATGGAATGGCGAAGTTTGTGCCTGCAGGATCCGACTTTGTATTTCAGATGCATTACACGACGAACGGGTCGGCGGATCAAGATCAGACCAGCCTCGGTTTGGTATTCGCGAAGACACCGCCGAAGCAGAGGGTCATCACTCTGCAGTTGAACAACCATGCGCTGATCATTCCACCGGGTGCTGATAATTTTCGCGTGGAAGTCGAGGGCACGCTGCCCAATGACGCGACGCTGCTAAGCCTGTTTCCGCACATGCATCTGCGGGGGAAGCGCTTCGAGTACGACCTAGTGCATGACGATGGCAGCATCGAAGTATTGTTGCGTGTGAACTATCACTTCCATTGGCAGCTGAGCTACAGGCTGGCAGAGCCGCGCTGGTTGAAGGCGGGGACGCGTCTGCGGGCCATTGCCTGGTATGACAATTCGAAAAATAATCCGCACAATCCTGATCCGGGGAAAACCGTGACATGGGGCGATCAAACTTCCGACGAAATGATGGTGGGATTCTTTGATGTGGCGGTGGCGGCAGGCATGGATAAGTGGAAGTTTTTTGTGCGGCAGGCGTCGGGCGCTCGGAAATAGGTGCGGAGTTCATGCTGAGCCAGTGTCGGCTTTGACTCATGTTTGAATCGATCAGCCCGCCGACTCGTCCGAACTGGGTTCTGCGAATCGTCATCCTGGCGTTGACCGTCGCGGCTGCGACAGGTTTCGTCTCGCTCTGGCGGATGACGCAAATGCCATTGAGTCCGTACAAAGGACCACTTCCTCCCTGGACCGAGGTGCAGTCGGAAGTTGCTAGCCGCCTTTCAGGACACGTCAGGTATCTCTCAGCGACGATCGGCGAGAGAAACGTGCACTCTGCGGGATCTTTCGAAGCCATCACTGACTATCTTGAGCAAAACCTCGTCCACGCCGGTTACACCGTTACAGAACAGCCGTATAGGGTCGAGGAGCAGGTGGTGGCCAATCTCGAAGCACAGCTTGTTGGAAGTGAGAAACCCGAGGCAGCAGTTGTTGTGGGCTCTCACGATGACAGCGTAGGGGGAACCGTAGGGGCGAATGAAAATGCTTCGGGCGTGGCTGCCACATTGGAACTTTCACGGCTCCTCAAAGGGAACAAGCTGCGCCGGACGGTACGGTTTGTGTTTTTTCTAAAAATGAGGAGCCACCGTATTTCCAGACCGAGCCAATGGGCAGCTTGGTGTATGCGCACCAACTGCGGCGCGACGGTATCCCGGTGGCGGGGATGATCTCGCGGGAAACTTGGATTTTATTCTGATGCACGTGGCAGTCAGAAATATCCCGCACTGGTTAGTCTTTTCTACCCGAGCTGCGGCAATTTCATC
>Ga0210406_10002787_pt1 | contig 19618 bp, 15 predicted proteins | sample IncBWC30MmetaG_FD_155454 | JGI IMG/M metagenome (GOLD analysis project Ga0210406, IMG submission 155454) | Forest soil microbial communities from Barre Woods Harvard Forest LTER site, Petersham, Massachusetts, United States - Inc-BW-C-30-M | ecosystem: Environmental > Terrestrial > Soil >... | reverse complement strand
GACATGACATTGACTTTTCCGTCATCGAGGTTGATCCGCGCAACCCCTTCCGCCACCTCGCAGCCGACCCTCTGAGTCATTGACCTCTCCTTGGGCCTCTCCTTGCCCGTTACGGCTCGACTGTGCGAGGCTGATGTAGACCAATCAATATAGTCCGTGTGCCATTGGGAGACTTCCATGCCGGCCGTTCCGAGGCATCGCCAACCGATCATCAACGCCGCAGTCACGCTGTTCCGGCGGCAGGGATTTGCACGCACCGGATTGAATGACATTGTCGACACCAGTGGCGCACCCAAGGGGTCGCTTTATCACTACTTCCCCTTCGGAAAATCCTCCATCGCCGTGGCCGCGGTTGAGGAAGCGGGCACACGCGTGGCCTCGACTCTCGAAAAGCTGGCCGCGGAGTGCGGTTCGACCGGCGAACTCCTGCGCGCACACGCCCGGCTTCTGGTCGGCTGGATGCGCAGCTCGGGATTTCGCAACGGCTGTCCGATCACTACCGTGCTGCTGGAACTGGCGCCGCACGAACGCGCGGTCACCGACGCCGGACGCAAGGCTTATGCGGCGCGCATATCGACCTGAGCCGGAAGCTGGTCGAGGATGGATTCATCAGGACGCGTGCGGACGCATTGGCCGTGCTTTGCACCTCAGCGCTCCAAGGCGCGCTGATCCAGGCGCGCGTCGAGCGCAGTGGCAGGCCGATCGAAGTCACGGCGGCGGAGCTGGCGCGGCTATTGGAAGCGGAAACGAAAGAGTGATGTGCTATGGCGATCACGCCTTCTCAAGCCTGAACATCGGCGCGTAGCTCGGCTGGATGGTGAGACGCCCGACCGGCATGACCGGACGCTCGTCCTCGATCGCGAAGGTGAAGCGGTGCAGGATGGTCGCCAGCACGATCTGCGCCTCGTAGAGCGCGAAGGCCGCGCCGATACAGATGCGCGGGCCGGCGCCGAACGGCATGTAGGCGCCGCCCGACGTCCAGGGCGATGACTGCCCGGCAAAGCGGTCGGGCATGAAGGCGGTCGGATGCTGCCAGTGCTTGCGATGGCGATGCAGCACCCAGGGCGCGACATATACTTGAACGCCGCGCCGCACCGGCTCGCCCAGGATCAAATCATCCTCGACCGGCTCGCGCACCAGGATGGGAGCCGGCGGATAAAGCCGCATCGCCTCCAGCAGCACCAGCCGCAGGCGCGGCCAATGGTTGAGATCGTCGAGACCCGTGACCCGTTCGGGCGGAAACGCGGCCACCTCGGCACGCAGCCGCGATTGCTCGGCGGGATCGAGCGTGAGCAGATACGAGGCCCAGAACAACAGGCGCGCCGTGGTCTCGTAGCCCGCAAAAATCATGGTCGCGCATTGATCGCGTATCTCATCGTTGGAGAGCGCCTCCCCGCTCTCGGGATCGCGCACCGCGATCAGGAGATCGAGCAGGTCGCGATGAGCTGCATCGTGCGGCGCTTTTCGTCGCGCGGCGACCAGCTCGTCGACGGCTGCAAACCATCGCTTCTGGAACGCGCGTCGCCGCCCCAACGTGAAGGCAAACGACGTCTCGGATGTCGCAAAGGCGTCGAACAGCTGCGGGCGGCCGGGCCCGGTAATATAGTGGCGGACATGGCTGCCGATGCGATCGCGCTCCTCCTGCTTCGGCAGCGAGAACAGCGCGCGCAACACCGCGTTCAGAGCCGCAACCTGGTACGCATCGGAAAGATCGGCGCTGGCCTGCCCTTCCAGATCACGGACCAGATCATTGGCGGCCGCGATGAAGTGAGGAAAAAGGATGCTCACCTGTCGCGGCGAAAACGGCGGCGACAGCAGGCGGCGTTGCCGGCGCCACTCGCCGCCTTCGGCGAGAAAAACACCCTGGCCGACCAGCGCGCGCATGATGCGCGCCGTCATGCCCGGGCGAACATAATTCGCCGCGTTCGTCGCCATCATGTAGCGAACGCCCTCGGGGTCGTTGACCAGAACGCTCTCGATGCCGAGGGCCTTGTTGCGGCTGAAGGCCGTATCGAAGGCATAATCGGGGAATATCGCGAGGCTGTTGCGGATACTGCCCAGAAGGAGTTTTAACGGAGGCAGGTCCTTCGGATGGACGGGCGGAGCCGGCGGAACGACGAAAGATGTCTTGTCGAGCATGGCAGATCCGGCGCAATTGAACTTCTCTGGTTTTTGATGTGCCAGAGCCGGCAGCCGATGTATTGAACGGATTGGACATCACGCGTCGATGCCGAAAGGTGCGTCAGGAAGCACGGCCATGACTTCGACGACTACCACTTCGACGACTGCCACCTCGACGACCACCTCCGAGATCCTATGGCCGCGTCCGGCGAGTGCGGGCTGCGTCTTCTGCACCATCGTCCGCGATACACGCGGCTGCGCGCTCGATCAGGCCCAAAGGTTCAATTTCTTCCCGGCGTCGCCACTCTGCTGCGTGACCTTCGTGCTCGCGGGCGAATTTCGCGTGGTTGACCGGCCGGAGGCGATGGAGCGTCCCTGGACAGGGCCAAAACTGCCCGGCATGGCCTTCTCCGGAGCGCAGCTCGGACCACTCATCACCTGGAATCCCGGTGAGACCCACGCAATCGTGATCACGTTCTATCCCGATGCGTTCTCTGCCATGACGGGACTCGACCTCAGCTCCTTCACCGGGCGCATCGTGCCGGCCGAGGAGGCTCTGCCGCCATCGGTCCTTGAGCCCTGCCGTGGCTTCTTCGCTGCCGTTCCCTGCGAAGGGATCGAACGAAGTCTTGCGATCCTCGAGCACAGGATCGAGACGCTGTGGGCGGACATGCGGCCAGCCGAGGCGAAGTCGGCGAAATGGATCGAGGAATGGCGCAAGAGCGTGGTGCAGAGGGCCGCGCAAACCGGATCGGGGCGCAGCACGCGGCAGATCGCCCGGCGGGTCAAAGCATGGACCGGGATCAACGAGCGGGACCTGCAGGGCCTCGGCCACACCGAGCAGCTCTATGCCAAGCTGCATGCGGCGCTCGAAGAGGGCGATGTCGACTGGGCCGGTCTGGCCGCCGCGTCAGGCTTTGCCGACCAGGCCCACATGATCCGGCAGATGCGCCGCCACACCGGCTTCACGCCCGAGCAGTTGCGCCAGAGCGCCGCCAGCGACGAAGCGTTCTGGGGTTACCGCCTGCTCGGGCAATATTTCGAGATGCCCGAAGACCGGTAGATTTCGGCCGCTGGGTACTGGCCCGGCAAAATAGCCAAAACTGGCAGTTTTAATCAGGCCAGATCGCGACTATCTGTGGAGCGATACGGAGAACCACCATGTACACGCCCCCGGCGTTCAAGGACGATGATCTCGACAGCATCCGCGCTACCATCCGCGCGGCGCGTCTTGCCAATCTCGTCACGGCGACCGCGGACGGCCCGATCGCAACGCCGCTTCCGCTCTTTCTCGACGAGAGCGAAGGCGAGCGCGGCGTGCTGTACGGGCACGTGGCGAAAGCCAATCCGCAATGGCGCGCAGCCCCGATCGGCGACGCTTTGGCCATCTTCATGGGGCCGGAGGCTTACGTCACGCCGTCCTGGTATGCGACCAAGCAGGAGACCGGAAAGGTGGTGCCGACCTGGAACTACATCGCCGTCCACGCCTATGGACCGGTGGAGTTCTTCGAGGAAGCAGAGCGCCTGCTCCAGGTCGTCACGCGCCTGACGAACAGGCACGAGCAATCCCGTGCCGAGCCCTGGGCGGTCAGCGATGCGCCCGGCGATTTCGTTGCCGCACAATTGCGCGGCATCGTCGGCCTGCGCATTCCGGTGACGCGGTTCGAGGGCAAGCGCAAGATGAGCCAGAACCGCCCTGAGACGGATCGCGTCAGGGTAGCCGCCGGCCTTGCAGCCAGCGACAATCCGCAGGACCGCGAAGTGGCTCCCCTGATTCCGCTTCCGGGCTGACGGTTAGGGCGCGATGGCTCTGCGGAACAATCATTGTAGCCCGCATGAGCGCAGCGATATGCGGGACCTTCCCCGGGTCTCGCTTCGCTCACCCGGGCCACGATCAATTTAGAAATCGATCTGCGCTGCTTCACCGTCGCGCAGGCTCGCCGTGATGCCGGCCGCGATCCTGGCGGCGATGTTCGAGCGATAATGAATATAGTCGATGAAATTGGCTCGGTCGCGCGTCAAGGCATTGTCGATGCGATAATTGATGAAGTTGCTGTGCGGCCGGCCCGCGATGGTGCGCTTTAAGGCGGCGTTGCACGCCTTGCGATCCGCAGCTTCCGGCGTGCCCGGCTGCGCCACCGTGGAAGCGACCGTCGGCGGCACCAGCACGACGACTGGAACATCGCCCGGAAGCTGCTTGATCACCTCGTCGAGCTTCGACACCCAGGGAAGGACATCGCGTAGCGCCGCGCTCTCGGCCGGCAGCGGATCGGCCGGACGGTTCGTGTCGCGGAACTCACCGATCGGCCAGGTGTCCTCGGAATCGAAGGTGCCGGTGGGATCGCTGCGCTGGCGCTTGCCGAGCCCGATCTGCACGCGCTGGATCGCGTGCTCGATCGCCGCCCCCGAGAACAGCGCCCCGGCATAGACAAGCCGGCTTCTGCCATAGAGCCAATAGGGAAACGGCCGCGGCTTGTTGTTCTGCTCGTGCACGCACCAGGACGGATCGGCCCCGATCACCAGCGCACCGACATGGCCGTGGTGCCGCAGGAAGAAATCCAGCACCGCAAGCTCCTCGCGGGGACTGCCGCCCACGACGGACAATTGCACGAAGTGCAACCCCGTGGCTTGCGACAACGCGGTCGGATTGATCAGGAGCGCGGTCGAGTTGCCGATGATCGCCGAGTCGAAGCTGGCATCGCGTGCGCGGCTTGCGTTGGCCGTCAGCGTGTTGCGGTCGGCGACGCCGTTGATGCCGAACAAGCCGAACTTGCCGCTGTCATAGGGATCGACCGCGATCGTGAAGGCGAACAGCAGGGATGCGCAGATCGCGAGCGTGACCAGGCACGCGCGCAGGCAGCGGCTCCAATCGGTCGTGTCGTCAGAAGTTGAAATAGCCGAATCCGGCAACGTTGCGTTCTCCGAGATCGAGCAGAATGACAAACAGGGTAAAACCGCCCAGCACGAACAGCCAGGGCCGCGGCCGTTTCGTCAGCCAGGCGATGATGTCCTGGCTCGCCGGCAACAGGAAGGCGATCAGCGGCACGACGGCGAGCGACAGCAGGTGCTTGCCACGGTCCAGATTGAGGGCGTAGCCGAGCCCCTGGAAGATGTTCAGCGCAGCTTCGAGCGACGTGGCGCGGAAGATCACGCCGGTCAGCAGCACGAATATCACCGTCAGCGCCCAGCCGAACAGCGCCGGCATCCGCGGACCGTGGCGGCGCCAGAGCGCGGCCACGACCAGCGCAACGCCATGCAGCGTGCCCCACAGGATGAAGGTCCAGTTCGCCCCATGCCAGAGGCCGCAGAGGATCATGGTGATCAGCATCGCCGCCTGCGATTGCAGCGGCAGGAATCGCCGCGGCAGGACGCGCGCATTGACCAGCGGGAAATAGACGTAGTCGCGCAGGAAGTTCATCAGCGTGATGTGCCAGCGCCGCCAGAAATCCTGGATGCTGGTGGCGTGGAACGGCGCGTTGAAATTGAACGGCAGCTTGATGCCGAACAACAGGCCAAGCCCGATCGCGATGTCGGAATAGCCGGCGAAGTCGAACAGGATCTGGATGTTGAAGGCGAGCGCAAGCCAGGCGTCGCCATTGGTGACCACGCCAACCTGCGCCTGCAAATAGACCGGATCGATGTTGTGCGCGATGCGGTCTGCGAGAAAGATCTTCTCGACTAGACCAATGGTGATGAAACAGATCGCGACCGCGAACTCGCGCTGCCAGCCCGGCACATAAACCTTGCGGCCGAACTGCTCCATCACCTCCGACCAGCGCACCAGAGGACCGGCGAGGAGCTGCGGGAAGAACGCGATGTAGAGCGCGTAGCGGTCGAACGCATAGAGCGGCGCCCGGCCACGCCGAAGATCGACCAAATACATGATGTGGTGGAAGGTGAAGAAGGAGATGCCGAGTGGCAGCACGATATCGAGATGCGGCACCGGCTCGCCCGCGAGCCAGCCAAGATTGGACGCAACGAAATTGGTGTATTTGAAGAAGCCGAGAACCAGCAGATTGAGCACGATCGCCGCCAACGGGATCGCGCGCAGCTTGAACCGCCCGAATGCGAAAGCAGCACACCAGTTGATCGTGATCGAGGCGATCAGCAGCAGCACATAGGGCGGATTGCCGTAGGCGTAGAAGGCGAGCGACAGCAGCACCAGCACGCCGATGCGGGCTTGTGGATAGGGGTCCGCCAGCCGGAAGATCAGCAACGACGCGGGCAGGAACACCAGCAAAAACGGGTAGTCGTTGAAGAGCATGGTGCCTTACGCCGATCCCGATCCGTCGCCCGACAGTATATCAGACCGAGCCGGTCTCGAGGTCGGCCGCCGCGCCGGAGGCCGAACGCCGCGCGCGGCCGGCGATTTTCTCAGGCGATGGAACCTTGACGTTCCATGCCAGTCCCAGCGCCGCGAGCAGACGGATGAACAGGAAGCCGGGATCGAACTGGAACCAGCGCAGCCCGAATGCGGCTGAATAGGGAAAGGCGTGGTGGTTGTTGTGCCAGCCCTCACCCCAACCGAACCACGCCATAATGGCGAGATTGCCGCTGTGATCGTCGCGGGTGACGTAGGGGCGCCGACCGAACGTATGCAGCACGGAATTCAGCGCCGACATGGTCTGCTCGACCACGAACATCCGCACCACGCCGCCCCACAGGAAACCGGTGATGGCGCCCCAGAGGCTGCCACTCACCAATCCGCCGATGGCGGTGGGAACGAGCAGGCCGAGCAGCACCCAGACGTAATAGAGGCTGTTCACCTTCACCAGCGTGCGCGCCGCCATCAGGTCTGGCACGTAGTGGGCGACGTTCGGATAATCATGTTCGATCATCCAGGTCAGGTGCGCGTGCAGGAAGCCGCGCAGCCGGCCGCCGAAGCCGCGGCCGTGCAGGTTCGGCGAATGCAGGTCGCCTTCGTGATCGGACAATTCGTGATGGCGCCGGTGCATGGCGGCCCAGGAGATCATCGGCCCCCTGCCCGCCATCGATCCCATGATAATCAGCAGCGAGCTGACGGCCGTGCTGGTCGTAAAGGCCTGGTGGGTGAAGAGACGGTGATAGCCGACCGTCAGCCCAAGGCCGGTGACGAGCCACAGGCCGAAGAACAGGCCAAGCTCAAGCGTGCCGATCGGGCGATAGAACAAGAGACCGAACGCGACGAGGGTTCCGACAAGGGGCAGGACATCGAACAGGAGGAAATGCCGCCGCTGCAGCTTGTGAAAATGCCGGCTCTTGATGATCCGGAGATCGCGGTTCCTTGTCACGGGGAGGCAGTTCCGAAGTTCCAATGCACTGATGACTACACAGCCCTCGGAGTCGCCGCAATGGCCCCGCTGCCACAACTTCAGGCAATTTACGGCTCTCCGAAGCGCAACCTCCGATATACTGCACCCAGAATGTTCGAGTAGTCGTCGGTCCAGACGCGTTCGCCTTCGGTCGGCTCGGTCTCGGCCCATTTGTCCGAGGACGCGAGCTTGCCGACATCGGTTTCCTCGCGCGCGGACACCACGACGTCGGTTGCGAAAATATATTCGTCGTCGCGGCCGGAATCCTCGTCATAGACCCAGCTCTTCAGCTCATTGGCGTCGGCAATGCCGACCACGACGCTTTCGAGCTCGAGATGCCGGTTGGAAACGTGCATCACGACAGCGCCATGCGGCGCGAGCTTGGACTTGTAGATGGCCATCGCCTCCTGCGTCGCGAGATGGATCGGGATCGCATCCGACGAATAGGCATCGACAATGATGAGATCATAGATGCCGTCGGGTTCCTTGGCGAAGGTCAGCCGTGCGTCGCCGATCACGGGCTTCACGTCAGGCGCGCAGTTCTGGATGTAGGTGAAATATTTCGGGTCCCTTGCGGTATCGACCATGGTCTGGTCGATGTCGAAGAATTTCCAGTTCTCGCCGGGCTCGGCGGCGCAGGTCAGCGTGCCGGCGCCGACGCCGATGACCGCCACGTGCAGCGGAGCGCCCTTGACCTCGCGCATCGCTGATATGGCCTGACCGATGCCTCCGTCTTTATGGTAGTAGCTGATCGGCTCCGGCCGGCCCGTGACCGGCGAGCCATCGTCGTTGAGGAATTTCTGCGCGCCGTGGATCGTGGTTCCGTGCATCAGCACGTGGTACTGGCCATGCGGCGTCACCACGATCTTGTGTACGCCGAAGAAGCTGCGCGCGGTGACGACGCGGCCTTCGTCGGAAGGATAGACACGGATCAGAACCAGCGCCACCACAGCGGTGGCAAAGATCTTCCAGCGGCTCGCGTCCAACAGAAGGCCAATTACGCCAGCGAGCGCGCCGACACCGCCCGCGACCCAGACACGATGATCCTCCAGCCAGGTGGGGATTGTTCCTTCGCTCCAGGCCGGAGCGATCAGAGCAACGGCAAGTACGGCGAGGAACGGCCAGTACCAGCGGCTCCAACGAGGCCACCATTCCCGGGCGACTGGACGGCAGAGAGCGGCAAGCGCGAGCAGGATCGGATATTCGGCGACCCAGGAGAAGGCGAAGGGCGCAATCAGCCCCGCAAAAAGCCCACCGAGCATGCCGCCGAACGACAGCGCGACATAGAAGCCGGTGAGATATTTCGCCGCCGGCCGCGTCCGCGCCAACTCGCCATGGCAGGCCATCGCAATGACGAAAAAGCACAATTGATGCCCGCCGATCGTGAGCAACAGGTTCTGCTCGCCGCCGACGGCGAGCAGCACGATCACGCCCGCGATTGCGAGCGGCTGCAACATCAGCATCCATGTGTGCGGCAACAGCGGGCGCGACTGGAACACCAGCACCCAGGTCAACAGATACAGCGACAGCGGCAGCACCCAGAGCAGCGGCGCGGCCGCGACGTCGGTCGAGATATGCGCGGTGACCGCGATCAAGAGGCCTGACGGCACCGCGGCCAGAAAGATCCAGCGCGCACGGAGCAGCCAGGTCGGGGCCGGCGCCTCGGTTTCCTCGGTTGCGAGATCAGCGGCGGCCCGCGCCGGCGAGCGCAACAGCAGCGCGCCGCAGCTGGCGATCAGGAGGATCAACAGGCCATAGCCGCCGGTCCACACCAGGTTCTGGGTGTGCAGCGTGAACATCGGTTCCAGCAGCACGGGATAGGACAACAGCGCGAGGAAGCTGCCGATATTGGAGGAGGCATAGAGGAAGTACGGGTCGGGGCCGGCGGGATGGCCGGTACGCACGAACCAGGCCTGCAGCAGCGGATTATTGGCGGCGAGCGCGAAGAACGGCAGGCCGATCGAGACGGCGAACAGGCCGAGCAGCCAGTACGCATAGCCGGAGTTCGGCGGCTCGCCCCAGCCGTTCGCGATCGACAGTGGCAGCGTCGCGATCGCAATCAGCAGCACCACGAGATGCACCGCGACCGGAATGATGCGGTTTTTGACCTGCATCAGGAAATGCGCATAGGCGTAACCGGCCAGCAGCAGCGACTGGAAGAATACCATCGCCACCGACCACACCGCAGGCGATCCGCCGAGCCGCGGCAGCACCATCTTGGTGAACAGCGGTTGCACCGAGAACAACAACAGCGCACTGACAAAGATCGCCGACGTATAGACCACCAGCACCAGGCGGTTTCGCGCGGCAGACGGCTCCGCGGCAGCGGCGGGTTGATCGAGGACAGTGGCAGGCGAACTCATGAATGCTCCGGCGGCAGCCCCCGGCGGCTGCCGGGCGGTGCAATGGAGCACATGGCCATTGAACGGGCAATGCGCGGCGGCGTTATCGATTGTTCACTTCCTGCTGTGCGGAGTGCTGCGAGTTCGCTATGTAATTTGGCCCGTCATTCCGGGGCGCGCGCAGCGCGAACCCGGAATGACATCAAAATATCGAAGAGCGATTTCTTGAACCTGTCATGACAGAGACCGACGTCGTCATCATCGGTGCGGGGCATAACGGCCTTACCTGCGCGGCCTATCTCGCGATGGCCGGCTTGCGCGTGCGCGTGGTCGAGCGGCGCAAGGTGGTCGGCGGCGCCGCGGTGACCGAGGAGTTTCATCCGGGTTTCCGTAACTCGGTCGCCGCTTATACGGTGAGCCTGCTCAATCCGAAAATCATCGCGGATCTGAGGCTCGCCGATCATGGGCTCACAATCGTCGAGCGCCGCGCGCAGAATTTTTTGCCCGCGCCCGACGGGACCTCACTCCTCACCGGCGAAGGCCGCACCAAGGCTGCGGTCGCGAAACTCAGCGCGCATGATGCGGAGGCGCTCGACGGCTTCTCGCGGAGACTTGAAACCATCGCCGACGTGCTGCGCGAGTTCGTGCTGCGCGCGCCGCCCAACCTCGTCGAAGGTTTCGGCGCAGGCGCGATCCGCGAGGCCTTCAACGCGCTTGCCACCGCCAACATCCTGCGTGGCCTCTCGCTCGAGCAGCAGCGCGACCTGCTTGACCTGTTCACGCGCTCGGCCGGCGAGATGCTGGACGAGCGGTTCGAGCACAACCTGGTCAAGGCGGTGTTCGGCTTCGACGCCATTGTCGGCAATTATGCGAGCCCGTATGCGGCAGGCTCCGCCTACGTGATGCTGCATCACGCCTTTGGCGAGGTGAACAGCAAGAAGGGCGTGTGGGGCCATGCCATCGGCGGCATGGGCGCGATCGGCCAAGCCATGGCGCGCGCCGCGCGCGAGGCCGGCGTCGAGATCAGCTGCGAGGCCGGCGTGCGCGAGGTGATCGTCGAGAAGGAGCGCGCTGTTGGCGTCGTGCTCGACAATGGCGAAACCATCCGCGCCGGATATGTCGCCTCGAACGTCAATCCGAAGCTGCTCTATACGCAGCTGATGCCGGCCGGTGCGCTGACGGAGGATTTCCGCGTGCGCATGCAGCGCTGGCGCAACGGCTCCGGCACATTCCGGATGAACGTGGCGCTCTCAGCGCTTCCTTCCTTCACCGCGCTGCCCGGCAACGGCGATCATCTCACCGCCGGCATCATCATCGCGCCTAGCCTGACCTATATGGACCGCGCCTGGCAGGACGCCCGCGACCATGGCTGGAGCCGCGCGCCCGTGGTCGAGGTGCTGATCCCCTCGACCCTCGACGACACGCTGGCGCCTGAGGGCGCGCATGTCGCGAGCCTGTTCTGCCAGCATGTCGCGCCCGAACTGCCCGACGGCAAATCCTGGGACGATCACCGCGAGGAGGTCGCCGACCTGATGATCGCCACGGTGGATCAATACGCGCCCGGCTTTGCGGCAAGCGTGGTCGGCCGGCAGGTCCTGTCCCCGCTCGACCTGGAACGGCAATTCGGCCTGCTCGGCGGGGACATCTTTCATGGGGCGCTGAGCCTGAACCAGCTGTTCTCGGCCCGGCCGATGCTGGGACACGCCGACTACCGGGGGCCGCTCAAGGGGCTCTACCATTGCGGCGCCGGCGCCCATCCCGGCGGCGGCGTCACCGGCGCCCCCGGCCACAACGCCGCCAAGGCGATCCTGGCCGATCACCGCGCCCTGTTCAAAAGCCGTGGATAGGCTGTGGATGGCCTGTGGATAGCGGCGCGCCGGCAGGCGGCTGCCGGCCATGGCTTTGGGAATTTAACGAGCGGGAACAACGAGGTAGGTGAGTAAGATACAACCGGAGATGCCCGCTTTCGATCTATCCGGGAGAAGCGATAGCCGCGTGAGGGGGTTTGGCCGCCCACGCGGGTCCCATTCGGCTCAAAGAGACTTACTTGAGCGAGGTTGAGATCGACGTGAAATTGGTGCTGAGCGACGTTCCCAGCCCGTTCACGACCGCGATGATTGCGAGCGCAATGCCCGCCGCGATCAGGCCGTATTCGATCGCGGTTGCCCCCTGCTCGTCGATAAGAAACTTCTGAAAAAGACCCTTCAACTTGACCTCCACTGCCGCTTTCGCCGGAGTTCTGCCGGCTCCGTAAAGTTACGGAACAACATCTAAGGTTGAGTAAACCAGGAACCTTCAATTTTTGGCTAGGATGCAAGCCGATTAATCCTCAAATTTGAGGGAAATCGGCGGTGTTTTGCCGGCCCGGCGCGCGGCGGCGATTGTGCGCAATCGGTCGAGAACCCTGTGGAGAGCCGGTGGAGAAATTGCCGAGAAGGGCGGGAAAGAGCGGCGCTGCGGGTGTGGAAAATAGGGGCTGATACCTGCGGGAAATCGCGGTATGTCCCGCGCGTATCCCCTGAATGTTCTCCCTGAAAGCCGTTGAGCGCCTGTGAATAACCCCCTCACCCCCGCCACCCACCGTGTCAGCTTTGCGATCGGCGATGAGCATGCCGCCAAGGGCGTGGTCGATGTGCTGACCGAGATCTTCTTCGAGGGCGAGGCGGCGGTGGCGGCCTTCGAGCGGCCGGACGGCCGCTGGGATGTGACGGTGCATTTTGCCGAGGCGCCGGACCAGACGCTGATCCGCCAGCTTGTGGGTAACGCGGCGGGCGAGGAGATCGCGAAAAGCATCGTCTTCGACACCATTGAGGCCAAGGACTGGGTCAAGGCCAGCCTGGAAGACCTGGTGCCGGTTCCGGCCGGCCGCTTTGTCGTGCATGGCGCGCATGACCGCTCCCGGGTGGCGGCGAACAAGCTCGGCATCGAGATCGAGGCAGCGCTGGCCTTTGGCACCGGGCATCACGGCACCACAAGGGGCTGCCTGCTGCTGCTCGATCACGTCCTGAAGGCCCGCCGGCCGGTCTCCGTGCTCGACCTCGGCACCGGCACCGGCGTGCTCGCCATCGCTGCCGCCAAGGCGCTCCATCGCCACATCTTCGCCAGCGATATCGATGCGCCCTCGGTCCAGGTCGCGCGCGAGAATGCCCGCCTCAACGGGACGGGCGATCGCGTGCAGGTGGTCCGCGCCACCGGCTTTGCCGCGCCGGACTTCGCCGCAAACGGGCCGTTCGACCTGGTGCTGGCCAATATCCTTGCCAACCCGCTGCGGCAGCTATCCGGGCCGATGTCGCGGCATCTGGCGCCCTCCGGTCAGGTGATCCTTTCCGGGCTCTTGAACCATCAGGCTCCCGCCGTGATCGCGGCCTACCGCGCGCGCGGGCTGGTACCGGTACGGCATCTGAAAATCGAGGGCTGGAGCAGCCTGTTATTGCGATCGAGGCGATGACCGCGCGGGCCTGCGGCGATTGCACACTCTGCTGCAAGGTCATGGCGATTGAGGAACTGGACAAGCCGGCGGGTAAATGGTGCCGCCATTGCAAGCCGGGCTGCGGCTGCCAGATCCATGACGGCCGGCCCGGCGAATGCCGGGACTTCAACTGCCTCTGGCTGGTCGACCAGCGCTTTGGGCCGCACTGGAGGCCGAACAAGTCAAAGCTGGTGCTGACCACCTCGGCAGACGGCATCGAAGTCAGGTGCGATCCCAGCTTTCCCAACGCCTGGCGCAAGGAGCCCTTTCACGGCGAGATTCGAACGCTGGCGGCCTCCGGCGAGGCGCATGACGTCACGGTGCTGGTGATCGTCGGGGAGCGGATGATTCTGCTGACGCCCGACCGCGAGTTCGATCTCGGCGTGGTCGGTCTGGATCAGCGAATCGTACGGGAATTCCGTGGCGGCTGGCTCGTCGGCGCGGCCGTGGTCAAGGCATCCGATCTGAAACGCGATTAAGCCCTGTTCCCTTAAGTCTTGCTATCTTGGGCTTTGGGCTTCTTCCGCGCGGAAACGGTGCGTTCTTTTGACGTGCGGCGCTTGCTGCGCGCCTCAGTCAGACGATCGAGCATCGAGGAGATCACGCCACGCTGTTTCTTGTCGGTAGCCGGCGCATTGGCAACGCGACGAGCCGGGGGCGAAAGCTTCTCAAAGGTAAAGACAGGCATCGGTGTATCCCCTCGCCATTGAGTTGATCCACTCTCCTGAGATTTCCCCGGCGCCATCTCGTTGGATGTACGCTGTATGACAGCAAATCGTTCCATCCACATGATTGCAAGCGGATTCTTTCATTCGGGCGGCCTAATGCCGTTTTTCATGAGAATGGTTACGTTGCGGGCAACGCCCCGTAATCCTAAAGTAGATCGGCCATGTTCGAAGCCCATTTCCAGACGTTCGACGAGCCCGAAGGCGGCGTTGCGCTCAGCGCGCGGCTGTCGGCGCTCCGCGAAGAGCTGGCGCGCCGAAACCTCACTGGTTTCGTCATACCGCGCGCCGATCAGCAACAGAATGAATATGTCGCGCCCAGCGAGGAGCGGCTGGCCTGGCTCACCGGATTCACGGGATCGGCGGGCCTCGCCGTCGTGCTGGCGAGCGAAGCCGCGTTGTTCGCCGATGGCCGCTACACCTTGCAGGCCGCCAAGCAGGTCGACGGCAAGGCGTGGGCGGTCGAGCCGCTGGTCGAGCCGCCGCCGGAAAGCTGGATCAGCCAGCATCTTAAAGCTGGCGACCGGCTCGGCTTCGATCCCTGGCTGCATACGTCCGCCGCCGCCGAGCGGCTCGCCTCGGCTTGCAGCAAGGCCGGCGCGGACCTGGTCGCGGTCGAGAGCAATCCGATCGATACGATCTGGACGGAGCGGCCGCCGCCGCCGCTGGCGCCGGTTTCCGTGCACGGTTCGCGCTATGCCGGCGAGGCGGAAGCCGACAAGCTGACACGGATCCGCCAGGAGCTGCAAAAGCTCGGCGCCGACGCGCTGGTGCTCTCCGACAGTCACGCGGTGGCCTGGACCTTCAACATCCGCGGCGCCGATGTCGCGCATACGCCGCTGCCGCTGTCCTATGCGCTGGTGCCGAAGGACGGCCGGCCGACGGTGTTCATCGATCACAGAAAACTTTCCAATTCGATCCGCGACCATCTCGAACAATCCGCCGATGTCCACGAGCCGGACGCGATGGCGCCGCAGCTGATGGCACTGGCGAAATCAGGCGGCATCATCGCGCTCGACAACGCCACCGCCGCCGATGCGCTGAGCCGGCTGATCACGGCCGCCGGCGGCAAGCCAATCCGCGGCAGCGATCCCGTCACGCTGCTCAAAGCCGTGAAGAACGAGACCGAGATCGCGGGCACGCGCACGGCGCATCACCGCGACGCGGTGGCGCTGGCGCGCTTCCTCGCCTGGATCGATCGCGAGGCGCCGAAGGGCACGCTCACCGAGATCGATACGGTGGAAGCGCTGGAGACCTTCCGCCGCGACACCGGCGCGCTGAAGGATGTTTCCTTCCCCACCATCGCCGGCACCGGGCCGAACGGCGCCATCGTGCATTACCGCGTCACCCGCAAGAGCAACCGGCGGATCACGCCGGGCGATCTGCTGCTGATCGATTCCGGCGCGCAATATGAAGACGGCACCACCGACGTCACGCGCACCATCGCGGTCGGCGAACCGACTGCGGAAATGCGCGACCGCTTCACCCGCGTGCTGCGCGGACACATCGCGATTGCGCGCGCGGTGTTTCCCGACGGCGCCTCCGGCGCGCAGCTCGACACGCTGGCGCGGCAATTCCTCTGGCAGGCCGGCATCGATTTCGAGCACGGCACCGGCCACGGCGTCGGCAGCTATCTGTCGGTGCATGAGGGACCCGCGCGCATCTCAAAGCTCGGCACCACGCCGCTGAAGCGCGGCATGATCCTTTCCAACGAGCCCGGCTACTACAAGACCGACGGCTTTGGCATCCGGATCGAGAACCTGGAGCTGGTGATCGCGGCCGACGTCACCGGCGCTGAAAAGCCGATGAACGCCTTCGAGACGCTGACCTTTGCACCGATCGATCGGCGGTTGATCGACGTGAAGATGCTGAGCCAAGCGGAAGTCGATTGGCTCAATGCGTATCATGCCGAGGTGCGCGAGATCGTGCGTGCGAAGCTCGATGAGAGCGACAAGCTCTGGCTGGATGTAGCGACGGCGCCGCTGTGATTCCTTTCACCGTCATTCCGGGGCGATGCGAAGCATCGAACTATGGTGCGCAATTGCGCACCTGAGAATCTCGAGATTCCGGGTTCGGTCCTGTCGGACCGCCCCGGAATGACGAACATCAAAGCACCCCCTGCCCGTTATTATAACAGCCGCGAAATCGGCATGGCGGCATGCCGAAACGTCCATGTTCGCACGCGCAGCAAACGGTAGTGTCGATTCAAGCCTTCACTTGAATCGGACCATAACGCGCCGCGCATGCATGGAGTAATCAAACCGCCGCCCGCACGCGAGAAGAACCTCGCGACGTCGAAGCTCATGCTGACGCTGCTCGTGCTGATGACGGGCCTCGCGCCGATTTCGCTCTATATGCTGGTGCCGGCGCTGCCGGTCATCGCGACGACCTTCGGCCGGGACATCTCCGTCGCGCAGATGACGGTGTCGCTCTACATGGTCGGCATCGCCTGCTCGCAGCTCATCATGGGACCGCTGTCGGACAAGTTTGGCCGGCGCCCGGTGCTGCTCGCCGGCCTTGGGCTGATGGTCGTCGCCGGCGTCGGCTCAGTTTTCGCCGAAACGCTGCCGCAGTTGATCGCTGCGCGTTTCCTGCAGGCGCTCGGCGGCGCTTCCGGCATGGTGATCAGCCGTGCCATCATCCGCGATCTCTATCCGCGCGAACGCGTCGGCGCGATGATCAGCCTCGTCGTTGCCGCGCTGATGATCGCGCAGATGGTGAGCCCGCTGACCGGCGGCCTCCTGGAAATCACATTCGGCTGGCGTGCGATCCTCTATCTCATCACGGCGGCATCGCTCGCGATCACCATTCTGGTTGCGCTCGCGCTGCCCGAAACCCGCGGCGATCGCGCCGACGGCAGCGGCTTCCGCGGCGATCTCGGCAAGCTGATGGGAAGCCGCGCTTTCATCGGCTATGTGCTGTGCCAGGTGCTGGCCTCGCAGATCATCTTCGCCTTTGCCGGCGGCGGTCCCTACATCGTAGTGACGCAGATGGGCCGCAGCAGCGCCGAATATGGCGCGTGGTTTGCCACCACCGCCTTCGGCTATCTGCTCGGCAATGTGCTCTGCGTGCGCTTCGCGCCGCGCCACTCGCTGGAAAGACTGATCTGGCTCGGGCTGGCGCTGCAATTCGGCGGCAGCGCGCTGAACCTGATCTGGAGTTTTACGGGCGTGAATCAGACGCCGCTCTGGCTGTTCGGCACGCAGATGATCGTCATGGTCGGCAACGCCTTCGTGATGGCCAATTCCGCCGCCGGCGCGATCAGCGTCCGCCCCGAAGCCGCCGGCACCGCCTCGGGCGCGATGGGGTTCCTGCAGCAGGGCATCGGCTCGCTGGTGTCGCAATGCGGCGCCTATCTCGGCGGCCACTCCACCACCACGCTGCCGCTGACGTCGGCGATCTTCGCAATCTCGATCCTCTGCGCCTCGACCATGATCTTCCTGGTGCCGCGGCAGCAGGTGATCGTCAGCGAGGAGCTGATCGAGCAGGCGGAGGAGGAAGAGAGCGGGATGCTGTGACGGCGTCGTCATTGCGAGGAGCGAAGCGACGACGTGTCCGCCGAAGCTCAACGAGCGAAGGCGGAAGCAATGCATCTATCCGTTATGCCTAGACATGGATTGCTTCGCTTCGCTCGCAATGACGAGACAACAGCGAAACTTATCCCCCCACCAGCTTCAGCCACTCGTCTTCCGTCAGCACCTGCACGCCGTGCTTCTGTGCTTCCGCGAGCTTGGAGCCGGCACCGGGGCCGGCGACGACGTAATCCGTCTTCTTCGACACCGACCCGGCGGCCTTGGCGCCGAGACGCTCGGCCATGGCCTTGGCTTCGTCGCGGGTCATCTTCTCCAGCGAGCCCGTGAACACCACGGTCTTGCCGGCAACGGCCGAATTGCTCTTGGGCTTCTCGGCGTCGAGGATTTCGTCGAGCTCCTTGACCAGGCGATCGACGATGCCGCGATTGTGGCTCTCGGCGAAATAGGCGCCGACCGCCTTGATGACGGTGTCGCCGATCTGGTCCAGCGCGTCCATCTCGGCGATCGCTTCCTCATCGCCCTTGACGACCTTCAGGCCGGCGTCATGAAACGACTGCCACGAGCCATAGCCGCGCGCCAGCGCCAGCGCCGTGGTCTCGCCGACATGGCGCATGCCGAGCGCATAGATGAAACGCTCCAGCGAAATCTTGCGCCGCGCTTCGATCGAAGCAAAGAGATTGCGCACCGAGGTCTCGCCGTAACCCTCGATCTCTTCCAGCTTCAATTTCGCATTGCGCTTCGGCAGCGTGAAGATGTCGGCGGGCTCCTCCACCCAGCCTTCGTCGAAGAAATATTGCAGCTGCTTTTCGCCGAGACCATCAATGTCGAAGGCGCGGCGCGACACGAACAGCTTCAGGTGCTCGATCTTCTGGAACGGACAAGCGAATTCGCCGCTGCAGCGAAGGCGTGAGCCCTCCTCGCCGGTCGCGGTCTCCTCGCGCACCACATCGGTGTGCAGCGGACACGGGCACTTCTTGGGGAAATGAAATTCCTTCGCGCCCTTTGGCCGCTTGTCGATCACGACGTCGACCACTTGCGGGATCACGTCGCCGGCGCGCTGGATCACCACCGTATCGCCGATCCGGATATCGCGGCCCTCGCGAAGCTCTTCACCGTCGCCGCCGATACCCTTGATGTAGTCCTCATTGTGCAACGTCACGTTCTGCACGATGACGCCGCCGACCCCGACCGGCTCGAGCTTGCCGACAGGCGTGAACGATCCGGTGCGGCCGACCTGGATCTCGATGTCGCGCAGCACGGTCATGGCGCGCTCGGCCGGGAATTTGTGCGCAATCGCCCAGCGCGGCGTGCGCGAGACGAAGCCGAGCCGCTCCTGCCAGTCGATGCGGTCGACCTTGTAGACGACGCCATCGATGTCATAGTCGAGCTCGGCGCGCTGCTCCTCGATCTTGCGATGGAAGGCGATCAGCTCTTCGACGGAGTGACAGAGTTTGGTCAGCGGATTGGTCTTGAAGCCGCAGCGCTCGAACCAGTGGATCATGCCGCTCTGCGTTTCCTCCGGCATGTCGCTCATCTCGCCCCAGGCATAGGCGAAGAAACCGAGGGGGCGCGAGGCGGTGATGGAGGGATCCTTCTGGCGCAATGATCCCGCCGCCGAATTGCGCGGATTGACGAAGACGGTATCGCCCGCCGCCTTCTGCCGCTCGTTCAGCGCCAGAAACCCCTTCTTGGTCATGTAGACCTCGCCGCGCACCTCGCAGACATCGGGAATGTTGCGGCCCTTGAGCTGCTGCGGCACATCCTTCAGCGTGCGGATATTGGCGGTGACGTCCTCGCCCTCGGCACCGTCGCCACGGGTCGCGGCGGTAACGAGCTCGCCGCCTTCATAACGCAGCGACATCGACAAACCATCGATCTTCGGCTCGGCGGAGAAATCGATGTTGTTGTCGGGTAGTTTCAGGAAGCGTTCGATACGCCCGGCGAAGTCGACCACGTCCTGCTCGGCAAAGGCGTTGTCGAGCGAGAGCATCGGCAGCGCGTGGCGGACTTTCTTGAAACGGCCGGACGGCGCGGCGCCGACTTTCTGCGAGGGTGAGTCCGCCGAGACGAGTTCCGGAAAGCGCTTCTCGATCGCATTGAAGCGCTGGCGCAGCGCGTCGTATTCGGCGTCGGTGAC
>Ga0210406_10002786_pt1 | contig 19619 bp, 15 predicted proteins | sample IncBWC30MmetaG_FD_155454 | JGI IMG/M metagenome (GOLD analysis project Ga0210406, IMG submission 155454) | Forest soil microbial communities from Barre Woods Harvard Forest LTER site, Petersham, Massachusetts, United States - Inc-BW-C-30-M | ecosystem: Environmental > Terrestrial > Soil >... | reverse complement strand
GCCGTTCGCGATTTTTGGATTGTCGCTCCTGTTCGCGTTCCTGATACTCGCGGCGCTCTATGAGAGTTGGACATTGCCGTTCAGCGTGCTGTTGAGCGTGCCGATTGCTGTGTTCGGGGCATTTGCGACCCTACTGGTTCGCCGCATGATCGACCTGCTGGTTTTCAAGCAATACACGGGGCTCGGTCTGGAGAACAACGTTTACGCTCAGATCGGCCTGGTGATGCTCATCGGCCTGGCCGCCAAAAATGCGATTCTGATCGTCGAATTCGCAAAAGCCGGATACGAAAAGGGCGAGTCACTCTCCGATGCGGCTCTCGAAGGAGCTCGGTTGCGCCTGCGCCCAATTTTGATGACCTCTTTCGCGTTCATCCTGGGATGTGTGCCGCTTTGGCGGGCAAGCGGTTCTGGCGCGGTCTCGCGCCAAGTGATGGGCACCGCCGTAATCGGTGGAATGACAGCTGCCAGCGCGATCGCGATTTTCATCATTCCGGCACTGTTTTATATGATTGAGCGGCTCGGAGGGGCAAGAGTCGAGGGATTCAAGGCCACACAACCCGGAGCGGCCGGCTTGCCGCCGCCTAGCCCCGGACACGCCGATTAATCCGGTGGAATGAAACGGAGAATCATTTGCGCCCGATGACCATAGAAAACGGCAAGTCCCAATTCGGCGACGCGCGCCCCCGAACGGTTTGCTACAGCAGAATCCGGCGCCGCGGATTGTCGCGTGGAATATGCCGCTCGTTGGCAGCCGCGTTTATTTCGGCCGCGCTTATGCTCTCCGGATGCGCAGTCGGTCCGAATTACGCTCGCCCCAAAGTGAATGCGCCCGCGGATTTTCGTGGAGCAGAGGGGGCAGCGCAACAGGCTTCTTATGCGGATTTACCGTGGTGGGAAGTTTTCAAGGACGAGCAGCTGAAAGCGCTGATCAAGACTGCTCTCGCGAATAACTATGATCTGGGCATTGCGGTCTCGCGTGTTGAGCAAGCGCACCAACTCGCGAACGTAGCCCGCGCTCAATATTTTCCTGCGGTTAACTATTCCGTTGGCGCCAGCGACGGCAAAAATGAATTCCTGGGTGGTGTAGTGCCCAATGTAGTGCCGGAGCTGGGAACAACCAAAGGCGCGTTTCTGGCTGCGGGGAGCGTTGCGTGGGAAGCCGATATTTGGGGACGGATTCGCCGGCTAAATGAATCCGCGCGCGCGCAATACTTATCCACCGAGGAAGCGCGTCGCGGAGTGATGCTGACGTTGACGAGCAACGTGGCGCAAGCCTATTTCCAGCTTCTCGGCTTGGAACTGCAGCTGCAGATCGCCAAGGAAACCACGGCGTCGTTTAGCGACACTCTGAAGCTGTTTACGCAGCGCTACGAAGGTGGAGTGGCCTCCTTGCTGGATACTTCTCGCGCTGCAGCCGCGCAAGCTGCCGCTGCAGCCGCCGTTCCGGAATTTGAACGCCAGATTGCATTGCAAGAAAACCTGTTGAGTGTCCTGCTGGGCAGCAATCCGCAGTCGATCGCACACACCGCAAAACTGCTCGACGAAATTGTTCCGCCGGAGATCCCCGTGGGATTGCCTTCGGCGCTGCTGGAACGGCGCCCGGACGTACTGACTTCCGAGCAGCAAGTGCGAGCCGCCAATGCGCAGGTGGGTGTGGCGACGGCAAATTTCTTTCCGCAGTTTGGATTGACAGCACTGCTCGGGCAAGCGAGCACACCGCTTTCCAGAATCACCGCGGGCAGCGCCAATGTGTGGAGCGTCGCGGCGAATTTCACTGGGCCGATTTATGAGGGTGGAGCTCTTCGCGCGCAGAAGCGTCAGTCGGTGGCCTTCTGGGAGCAAACCAAGCTGCAGTATGAGCAGACTGCACTGAACGCGTTCACCGATGTTTCGAACGCACTGATTTCCCGACAGAAATTCGAGGCCATCCGCGTCGAACAAGCTCGCTCGGTAGCGGCTTACCAGGAAGCTGTGGCGGTCGCTTTGCAACGCTACACGGCCGGGAAAGCCAGCTATTTCGAAGTGCTCGATGCGCAGATCCAACTATATCCGGAGCAGAATTCCCTGGCACAAACTGAGATCAATCGCCGCCTGGTTGTCGTGCAACTCTACCTGGCGCTCGGCGGCGGCTGGAATCTGACGGATTCCGATTGGCAGAATCAGACCATCACGCCGGGTTCAACAACAGGTACGGGCGCGCCCAAGGCGACTCCGGGCACCAGCCATTGAGCTAGCGCTTCGAGGCGCTGACCGGCATCATTTTGCCGTCTTTCATCACGTATTCGAGGCCGCCCCACATCACGCGATTCGATGCAAATCCAGCCAGCCAAACCGCGAAGTTCAATAGATCCCGCACCGGAATGAGCCACAAACGACGCCGCAGAACGTCGTCATTGATTCCCCAAATGCCCACGACCCAGGCCATGAGGAATCGCAAGACGAGGTAAGCAAGAAGATAGGCAACAGCCACCCATGTAGAAGGAGCCACCGCCGCAGCCAGCAACGCCCACGGCAGCCCGTGCGTAAAGAGCAATCCAACAAAGGATGCGGGACGGGAGAGACGCACCGTTCTGGCCCAGCGGACTTGATGATCCCAGAATCCCTTCGCGCCTTGTGCCGGATACATGGTCCAGACAGGCTCGCGGCACAACAACACCTTGCCTCCGGCGTGGTGCACGCGATTGCCGAGCTCATAGTCATCGGCCAGCAGGTTTGCGATGGCTTCGTAATCGCCAATTTTGGCCAGCCAGGATTTGGTTGTTCCCACCGAAGCGCCCAGAGCGAAAGTGATCCCTTCTTTCCATTCCGCGACTAGGGCACCCGCAAAAAAATCACTGGCCGTGCCGACGGCCTCAAGCTCCGCCCAGAAGCTTTTCTGCGCGATGGCGCGATAAAAGCAGCTGGCTACGCCAACCGCGGGATCAGCGAAGGGCGCAACCAGTTCACGGATGTAGTTTGGGGCGACGCGAACGTCGCCATCGGTTTGCAGCAGAATCTCGTATTTCGCTTCGCGCTGCAGGAGCGCCAGATTGTTGATCTTTCGATTTGAGCCAATCTGCGGCGCATTGGAGAGGATGCGAATGCGACGCTCCGGAAAGTCCTTCATGATTTTCTCGATCACCGGAACGGCAGTATCGGACATTTCGTTCACGCAGAACAGGATTTCGTATTCGGGGTAGTTCTGCACACAGAAGCTCGCGAAATTCTCGTACGAGCCGAAATCCACGCCTCGCACGGGCTTCAGCAAACTGACGGGCGGGTTGAACGTGGGGAGTTGTTTGGCTCGTTCTCGCCAGAAGAAACGGATGGCCGCGATAATTGCCGTGACGTAATAGCTCAGCGGGGCAAGGGCCAGCAAGAGAACGGCCCAGCGCCAGATGGCAAAGTGAATGTTCATGCCGGTAAGTGCAATCTATTCTGCATCGTCAATTGGGTACAAGCGGGCAATGCGCAGCAAGTGATTTAACCCGTGGCGAGCACCAGAATTACGCCCAGGAAGACCATGCCCACGCCCAGCCAGCGCCGCGCGGTAACTTCCTCTTTCAGAATGTACTTGGCGCCCAGCACGCCGACAATGTAGTTCGCCGCAGACGCCGGGATTACCAGGCTAATGGGCGCCCACGACAACAGGATCAGCAAGGAGTAGAAAGAAGCCGCAAGCAGGGGCAATGCGAACCACACCCAACCGCTCCTCACGGCCCGCCACAGAAAACGCAGCAACGCGCGCGGGCGAAAGCTTTCTGGTTCGCCAATCTTTTTCATGCCGTAGGTTACGGCAATTTCTCCTCCCGTCCCGCTGCAAATGAAAACTATCAGCATCAGGATAACTTTGATCATGGCGCAGCCTGGACCGCGCCCGTGGTGCTGGGTTTGGTTTGGCCGACCAACAGGACTCCCAAGACGATCAGAGCCACACCCACCCAGCGTTTGGCCACCACAACCTCACGCAGGATCAAAACCGCCAGGATGGTCTGCAGCGCATATCCAAAAGCGCCCGCAGGCATCACGTAGCTGTAATCGGCCCAGCTCACCGCGGTCATGTAACTGACGGTGTAACCGATCAGGAAGAGAATGCCAAGCCAGATGATTGGATTCTGGAGCGTAGAGAGAAAAGCATGCCACAAGCCGGGGAGGGTAATGTACACCGCGCCCATCTGCGACATGCCGCGCTTCAATAGCAGATCGCCGGTGCTGGCACACAGCACCATCAGCAAGACCATCAACATGGTCTTGAACCGTAGCCTATGCTCGTGACTCATTCGGGAAAGTTAGTCGTTGCCGCTGCTGGTCGAAGATGCGCCAGCGACCGGCACCATCGTCTTCGGAGCAGGGCCGCCTTCGCGCGCCCATTTCAGCCGCTCCGCGCGGAGCTTCAGGAATTCCGTTGCCTCGTGATACAGGCGCTTGCGTTCATGACCATCCCACAAGGCTTCTTTCACGATGCGCCAAACGACCTTCGGACGGAAGTAATACTCATCGTAGAAGCGGTTCACACCCGCCATCATTTCGGCCTTGTTCAGATGAGGGAATTCGATGTGCGGCAGCTGGTGTCCGCTAGCGTCGGCCAGTGCTTCCACGCGCAGGAAGCCTTCTTTGGCCATCTGGTCGTGCAGCTCGGTTCCGGGCATGGCGTGTGCCAGAGACACCTGGATTGTTTCGCAGTCGAGTTCCTTGGCGAAATCGATGGTCTTGTTGATGGTCTCCTTGGTTTCACCAGGCAGGCCAATGATGAAGTCGCCGTGGACCTTGATGCCGACCTTGCGGCAATTTTTCATGAACTCACGGGCCATCTCGACCGTGGCGCCCTTCTTGATGTTCTTCAGGATTTGCGGGTCGCCGGATTCGAAGCCGACGATAAAGAGACGCGCACCGCCGTCCGCCATGGCCTTCAATTCTTCATACTTGCTGTGGCAGCGCGCGGTGCAGGACCACTGGAATTTCAGAGGCTTGAATTTCTGGCTCAGTTCGATGGCGCGATCCTTGCGGATGTTGAAGGTATCGTCGTCGAAGAAAATCTCTTTCATCTGCGGGAAGTAGCTGAGGGCCTTTTTGACTTCCTCCACGACGTTGTCCACCGAACGCGTGCGCCAGGCATGTCCGGAAATCGTCTGCGGCCACATGCAGAAGGTACAGAGGGCTGGACAGCCGCGGGAAGTGTAGAAGGAAATGAAAGGGTTCAGGAGAAACGGGACATTGTAGCGTTCGATCTGCAAATCGCGCTTGTAAATGTCAGAGGCGAAGGGCAGCGCGTCGAGTTCCTCCGTGTGGAGCTGCGGACGCGGAGCATTGTGGACGATTTTGCCCTCCTTGCGGAAGCTGGCGCCAAGGATCTGCTCTACCGGCTTGCCGTGCGCATAATCGGCAACGGCGTGGTCGAATTCCCCGCGCATCACGAAATCAATGTCTTCGCTGGAATTCAGGGTCTCGTCGGGCTTGATGTGCCCGTGAGGGCCGACGAAAGCCACCTTAAGCGAAGGGTTGGCTTCCTTGATTTTGCGCAGAAGCTTCACATCGCTGTAAAAGCCGACGGTCGATGTGTACAGTACCAGGAATTCGTAGTCTTTGCAGATTTCCACGGTTTGCTGCCAATTGATCTTGTGTGGGGAAGCATCGAGCAGGCGGCTGCCGGGAATCAGTCCCGCCGGGTAGGTCAGCCATACCGGAAACCAATACGACTCAATCTCTCGCGTCGCGGGCCACCGCGAACTTGCCCCGCCGTCAAAGTTTTCGAAACTCGGCGGATTTAACAGCAACGTCTTCATTACATCTGGCATTCGGCACCCTCAGCCTTTGCAAAAATTCGGGTTTGCAAGCAATCGCCCCTGGGCAGCTACACACCTGCCAATCGAGTGTCGGGGCCTTGCATCCCTGACTACCGCAGCTAATAGTCTAACCGAGTTGGCTAGCTCGGGACACGGCTTTTTGCCAATGGAGCGAAACGCGCATCCAAAAGTTAAATACTGCATTGAGTGGGACTTGCAAGCTGGCCGGAGAGCGTTCTTAGTGCGCGCACTCGTCCGTTGCCTGGCTCAATAACTCCCAGATCCGATCCAGCCATTGGCGGTGCTCCGGCTTCATGAGCACGGAGCGGAGGCAAGTTAGACGATTTTGGTCCACTTTGACGCCGCCCAGATTCGCCGCAAAGAACGCCACCGGTAGTTCCGCAATGGCCAGATGGAGATTCTTTCTGGCAGCCGCTGCAAAGATGCTTCGCGACATCGTGGAGGACGCACTGACAGTGTCCGAGCGCGGGGCAAACACGGCAATGTCCAGCTCTGGGGGAAATGCAGCAACGAACCGCGAGTCCGCCACGACCCTCTGGTGGAAGTCTATGGCCGCTTCCCTGCACTGCTCGAGTCCCTTGGCAAACTCCCCGGCCTTGTTCAGGGGCAGCAACTTTTGTGTAGCCCAAAGGGCTACGGCGGCGGCGCCGGGACGCGAGCATTCCAAGCTGATCTCCCCGAGATGCAATTCGCCGGAACTGAAATACGTGTAGGGTGAATCGTGGCGGTACAAACGACCAACAACCGGATCGCGAAACAGGACGCATCCGCATCCATAGGGCTGCAGTCCGTGCTTGTGCGGATCGATAACGATGGAGTCTGCTTGCGTGATGTGATCGAAACTCCTGCGCGTTTCCGGGCCGAGATTTTCCGCTAATCCAAAGTACCCGCCATACGCCGCGTCGGCATGCAGCCGGAAATTGTGCTTGGCCCGCAATTCCAGAATTTCCGCTAAAGGATCGACAGTCCCGGTGGCGGTCGTTCCCATCGTCGCCACAACTGCTCCAACATCCCCGCGTCGCAAACGTTTTTCTAGAGCGTCCACGTCCATGCGTCCACGAGAGTCGCAAGGAATCGTCTCGAACGGCAGTTGCAGTACGGAGGAGATTCGCTGGTGAGTGTAATGAGCCTGCGCGCTCGCGAGGATGGTCTTCCCTTGTTCGAGCCGCCCGGCTACCCACAACGCTTCGAGGTTCGCCATGGTGCCGCCGCCGGTAAGATGACCCAGATGTTCGCTCCAACCAAACATTGCGGCGATCTCCGTTACGGCTTCTTGCTCCATGGCAGAAGAAGCGCGTCCCCCATCAAGCGCATGATTGTTGGGATTGATCCATTGCGCCAGTCCGTAGGCAAGCCGCGCTACCGGGTGTGGAGGCTTAAGCATCTGCCCGGCATAGAGCGGATGGAAGTAAGGAAAATTGTCGTGAAGGCGTTCGGAGGTTTCCGCTAGCACCGCGCCGATTCTTTCCACGCCCGGCGGTTGCGCGTCGTTCGCAGGGAGGGCGGCAAACCCAGCATCCAGTTTCTCAAGTGCTTCACTTAGAATTTGCAAGCTGGCTTTTTCCAGCATGTCCTGGTCCTCCGTCGAGTCACCGAGACTTCTGGCTATTGCAAGACCGTGTCGACCTGACCCGCGGTTTTTAGGAGTTCCAACTGGGCCTGCTGGCGGCGAAAATTCGCATCCAGATACGCCATCCACTTTTCATTTTCATCCAGGCGAGCGCGTTCCATGTCGCGGAGATTGGCTTTGCCTTCCCCGAATTGCGATTGCAGAACGGCGACATTCTGCTGTGCCAATTGCAACTCCAAGCGCGCGACTTCTTTCGCCGCGTCGGTCTGCCGAACCTTGCGCGACCGTTGCCGGACTTCGGCGCTCACCTGCGTGCGGGTATTCGACAGATTGATTTTAGAGGCATCCAGATTGGCCTGCGCCAAGGCAATACTGGCGCGGGTTTTCGAGCTGAAAATCGGCACGTTGATGTTCACGCCGGCGTTCAGATTGTTGTAGCGAAAATTCTGGATGAAGTTGGCGTAATTTTTGAAGTTGTATTTCGCCAACACGCTGTAAATGGAAACCAGTTCCAACGTCGGCCAATAGCCGCGTTTTTCCCCTTGCAGCCGGAACTCCTTGGCTTTCACGTCGGAAACCGCAAACGCAATGCTGGGACTCGACTCCGAGGCCATCGCCACCAGGTTCGCCCCTTCCTGCTCCGCCGCGCCCGGCAAATCCTCGGCTGCCAGATCTATTTTCTGGTCCGCCACCATTCCCATTTGGTTGCGCAAATAGACTTCCAGTTCATCCTGCCGACCCTCGAGTTGCAGGATGCGTTCCACCACTTGCGCGCGCGTCAGTTGCGCCTTGGTCACTTCCACGGGCAACTCGTAGCCTTCGCCCTGCCGCTCCTGGGTGACTTGGACAATTTTTTCGGCGCTGTCTTTCTCTTTCCTCAAAAGCTCGAGCGAGTGCCGCACCTTCACGAGTTCCAGATAAGACGTCGCCACTTGCGTGACCACGGCATTGCGCGTTTCTTCCTGTGTCGCACGTTGCGCCCTGGCTTCTTCCAGCTGCTGTTTCGCCAAGCCCTTCAGCGGCCCATTCAGAATCTGCTGCGTGTAGGTGACACTGAACAGCGACGGCGGTCGGCCACCGGGAGTTTCCGGCAGTCCGTACGTATAACCAGCGCCGGAGCCTGCGTACAGATTGGGGAGAAACTCGGAGTGCGTCAGATTCGCGCCCTGCTCAGCGATCTGCACGCGCAGCCGGGCCAGTTGAATATCTTTGCTGTTCTGCAGCGCCAATTCGACGGCGCGTTTCAGCGTGAGAGCGACGGGAACGCCGCTCGAAGCAGGCAGCTGCGCGACACCTTGTGCTTTGAGCGCCGGCACACTGGCGGCGATCCATAGTATTCCGGCCGTCGCGCAACGTTTCCAAGGCATGGTCGCCTCCTGCGAATTCTATCTTCAGCTTCGGTCGCCGCTACTCGTAACGCAGAGATTCAACGGGCACGAGTTTGGCCGCCTGGCTCGCGGGCAGCCACCCAAAAAACAATCCCGTTGAGCAGGAAACCAGAAATGCTACGATGACGCTCGCACCGGAAATCGGCACGCGCAAGTTCCCCGGCAACAATTGCTGAACAAATACAGGAATAGCGATGCCGAGGAGGATTCCAATCACTGCTCCACCACCGCTGATCAGAAACGCCTCAATCAGGAATTGCCATAAGATCTCTTTCCGCGCCGCGCCGACCGCCTTACGAATTCCGATCTCGCGGGTGCGCTCCTTCACCGTGACCAGCATGATGTTCATGATGCCGATACCGCTGATGAGCAGCGCGATAGCCGATACGGCCAACAGTAGCACGGTCAACGCCCGCGAAATCGTATGCGCCGCGCTCAAAATCGCGGTCAAGGTGCGTACATCGTAGCCGGCCTCGGCAGGGTGGCGGCTCTTCAATAGCCGCTCCATCTGGCGTTCCACGCTTTCCACCTCGTCCGGACTGGTTGCCTGGGCCAACACCTGCTGCAGGATTTCCGTGCCGGTGTAGTACTTCATCAGGGGAAACGGAATCAGGACCGATTCGTCCTGCAATTCGGTCAGTCCGTAGGTCGCGGCGCGTTCGCGGAAAACGCCAATCACGGTAAAGGTCAGTTCTCCCATGCGAATGGAGCGGCCAATGGGATTGTCTACGCCGTAAACGCTATCGGCAAGTTTCTTGGTGATCAGGCAAACTTTGCCGTGCGTTTCCGCGTCCGCGCTGTCGAAGTAGCGTCCACGCAAAATGACCAGGCGGCGAATCTGCTGATAGCCGTCGGTTACGCCGATCAGGCTCACGGGCCGCGTTACGCCTTGAACGACGACGGTCATGGGCATGTCCGTAAAGCCCGCCGCCGTCGCCACGTCCGGTATGGTTTCTTTCACGGCGGCGACATCTTGCAGCGTCAAGCGGTGGCTCAAGGGCTGGACCTTATCCGGCGTCTTCACCATTTCCGCCCACACCAGGTTCGAGCCGATGGCTTCGATCTGGGAAATCACGTAGCGCTGGCTGGTCAGTGCCACGGTTACCACCAGCACGATTGAGGCGCTCCCGATAATGACGCCGATAGAGGTGAGAATCGCGCGCAGCTTGTTGCTGCGCAGCGCATCGACTGCCACGGTCATGGATTCGCGAAATTGCATTCACTTCCCGAGCTTCTTCAATGCTTCCTGCGCTAATTTATATTTCGAATTCAGTTTCAGTGCTGCTTCATATTCGCTGCGGGCCGCCGGGACATTCTGCTGTTTCTCAAACATCTGGCCCAGCCAGTAATGGACCTGCCAAGGCATCGGATAGTTGGACTTTGGCGCAGCCACACGAAGGTATTCACGCAACAATTTCTCCGCGTCGGGCAAATTTTCACCCTTCAAGATAAAGGCCTGCGCACGATAGAACTTTGCACGCGGGTCGGCAGGCGCGGCGGCCTCTCCAACGACCGCAACTGTAATGAGCTTGTCGGCCTGGCGGCGCTGGGAAAAATAGTCGCCAATGTTGTAGATCAGCTCCGCCGACTTTGGCTTGCTCTCTAGAGCCTTGGCGAAATCGGCGTCCGCGGTCGCATAGTCTTTCTTCGCGGCTCTGCAATTTCCCGCCGCATAGTGCCCCTGAGCCGGATCGAGAGTCATCAACTTCTGGATGATGGGCTGGGCCTTGTCTTCCCCACCGCCCACCACGCCCGGCGCGGTGCAGTCGTATTCGACTAAATCCTGCGCCGCGTCGAAATTCTTTTCGTCTAATTGCACCGCGGTTTCAAATGCCTTCTGAGTCTTGCGCGCCAGCGGATACGCGCTGAACATGGACACGTGGTCGGCCTTGGCACCATAGGCTTCGCCCAACCACCGGTGATATTCCGAATTTTTCGGATTGATGGCTACGGCTTTCTCGCCACTGCTCACAGCTGCGTCGTACTGATTGACTGCCAGATAGGACTTCGTCAGCAGTAGTTGAATGTCGCCGTTTTGGGGATCTTTGCTTTCGGCCGCTTTCAGAAGTTCAATCGCCTTGGCGTACTCGCCCTGTTCGAAAGCCTGTTTGGCTGTGTCGAGGGGCGCGATCTGTGGCATCGCGGAAATCAGGGAAACCACGCTTGACCAGATCAGCGCGATCGTAAACAGTCTATAAGCCCGCATCGCTCCCACCCTTCAGATTCGATGTGTCCATATTTACGATTTTCACCGCCATGCCGTCGCGGAAGTCCGCGTCTCCCGGCAGGGCCACAATTTCGCCCTGTTGTAAACCGCTGACAACCTCGTAATTGGTGGCGTCAGCGATTCCCACTTGAATGGGGCGCCTCTCCAGGGTGTCCTTGTTGACTCCGCCACCCCTTTTGACCACGAAGACAAAATTCTGCCCGCCGACGCGTTCGACCGCGCCGCGCGGAATGGCCATGACGTTCAGGCGCTCCTTGGAATTGATGCGAACATTAACGTTGGTGTTGGGCAAAAGATCGAGCTTGGAATTGTCCACCGAGCAGAGCAGTTCGCCGACGCTCCTGGAGTTACGGGGCACGACCTGCTTGGGGATCACTTCAGTCTGCCCCTGCCAAACGCGATTGGGGAGCGCGTCCCAGGTGATCTTGACGGGCTGGCCTGACTCCAGTGCACCCAACTCCGGCTCGTCAATGAACGCGCGCACCCGCACCTTGTGCAAATCCGCGAGTTCCGCGATAAGGTCGCCGACCTTCACAAAGTCGCCGCGCTTCACCGGCAAGGCGTATAGCGTTCCGTCCACCGGGGCGGTGATACGGCCCTGCCTTACTTTGTCTTCGAGCGAGGCAACGTCGGATTTTTCCTGCTGCACCGACAGCTCCCCTTGCGAACTGTCCAGATTCACGTGACGCTCAAATTCCTGCTTCACCGCGGTCAGGCGGTTCACTTCCGCTTGCATCTTTGTGATCGCCAGTTCATTCGCAGCCAGTTCGTCTTTCGTGGCCGCGCCCTCCGCCAGCAATCGCTCGAGCGAGTCGTGATTTTTCTGCAAGCGAGCGAGATCGGCTTGCGCCTTCGCCAGATCTCCGTTTACTCGCGAAGCTTCATCAGCGCGGCCGCCGGCCTTGGCTGCGCGCAAATCATCTTCCGCGCGCAATAATTTTGATTTCGCCTGCGCCAGTTGCGCCGCCGCATCCTTCACGTTCAGTTCCACCAGGAGCTGGCCTTTCTTGACATTCTGCCCCTCGGAAACATGCACGTGGTCCACAAAGGTGTCCAGCTGCGCGCGAATACTATACGGCGAGATGGGCTCCACTTTCCCGTTGCTGCTGATTGACGACACGATGTTTTGCCGCTTCGGCGTCATCGCCGAGATCTTTGCCACCGGTTGCCGGCCGCTCATGCGCACCAACACAAACGCCACAATCCCTGCGACCAGCAGGAAGATCAGCACCCGATTCCGTAGCTTTCTCTCCATAGAATCCTGAAGTTAGCCGTCCCATCAACGCGCACCGCGTTCCCCATACCGGGTGGCATGCTTCGCGCGAAGGTCTATAACTTGTGCTTGGCTTGCGAGCCGTAACTGCTGGGGAAGACGCTTCCTAAGGTAAAGTCTATCAGGAGGTTAGCTAATTTCTCTACAGAGTTCCGCCAGCCCTGTAGCGTGAGATGCCCGGCGATTTGCCTTGGATGCCACAATGCCCTGCCCCTGCTTATGCTAGAATCGGCCCATGAGCAGCTCATCCCAAGGGGCTTCGACGGAAACTGTCAAACCGGCCCAACCCGCCACGCCTCCGTCCGACAGTTTTATCCATCGCGTCTGCATCCAATGCAACAACATGTTCCGCGTTCCCGCTGATAAGTTTGATGCCAGGCAGTGCCCCAATTGTCACAAGGGTTAGCCTAAGTTCTCCGCTCGATTTCAGTTTTTTCATACCGGGGTTTCGTGTAACTTCTGTGTGGCCCGCTGCGGAGTAACCCGCAGATGGCGGTTTGCCTGCTTCATGAGGCATTTTCAATGATCGAAACTCGTGGCCTGACCAAAGTGTTCCGAGACAAGAAACGCGGAGAGATTCGCGCCGTCGATAATGTGAGTTTTGTGTGCAATCCCGGCCAGATTTACGGGTTACTGGGCGCTAACGGAGCCGGCAAGACCACCACCCTGCGCATGCTGGCCACCATCCTGGAGCCGACCGACGGCACTGCGGTTGTCTGCGGGCACGACGTGGTCGATGAGCCGCAAAAGGTTCGCGCCAACGTCGGCTTCCTGTCCGCCGCCACGGCTCTCTACCCGCGCCTCACGGCACAGGAAATGGTGGAATATTTTGGACGCTTGAATGGGCTGGACGATTCGACTCTCAAGAAGCGCGTCGACGACATCTTCCGTCGCCTGGACATGAATTCGTTCCGCGACCGCCGCTGCGACAAGCTTTCCACAGGCATGAAGCAGAAAACTTCCATCGCCCGCACCTTGATCCACGACCCGCAGGTGATGATTTTCGATGAACCGACCATTGGCCTGGACATCATGACCGCGCGCACCATCATCGGATTCATCCGCGAATGCCGTGAGCGCCGTAAGACCGTAATTTTCTCAACGCACGTGATGAGCGAAGTGGAAAAGCTCTGCGATACCATCGGCATTATTCAGTCCGGAAAACTACTGGCCGAGGGCTCGCTTGAGGAACTGCGAGCGCGTCATAACGAAGCAGACCTGGAAGAAATATTCGTGAAGATTGTGGCGCCGTTGTACGTTGAGCAGGAGGCCAACTGACATGTCTCTGCGAAACGTTGGCATCGTGTACCGTAAGGAACTGCGAGAAGCGCTTCGCGACCGGCGCACCTTGATCTCCACGCTTATCGTGCCCCTGATTCTGTTTCCGCTGCTAACCGCGGGTTTTGCGGCATTGGCAATTACCCTGGTGGGCAAGGCCAAGGAGGAGGTTCCTCGCATCATGATCCTCGGGGGCCAAGACTCCCCGCGGTTTCTCGAGGGCCTGCGCAAGAACGACAAAATTGTGGTTGCGCCGCTGGCCGGCAATTGGAAAGACCAGATCATCAACAAAGACATTCGCGCGGCCGTGGAAATCCCGCCGGGATTCCAGAGCGATGTCGCGCAGCAGAAAGCGACCGCGCTGAAGATTTATGTCTACCGGGGCGACATGAAATCTTCGTTCGGCGCCGACCGCGTGCAAGACTACTTCAAGACGTACAGCGATAGTGTGGTGAAGGAGCGTCTGGCCGCTAAGAACGTGCCTGATTCGGCGCTTAAACCCTTCGACGTGAAACAGGAAAATGTGGCCCCGCCGGAAAAGGTGGGCGGCGCGACCTTCGGCGGCCTGATCGGTTATATGGTTATTCTGCTGTGCCTGACAGGCGGCATGTATCCGGCCATGGATTTGACCGCCGGCGAAAAGGAACGCGGCACCATGGAGACGATTCTCTCCAGTCCCGTCTCCCGCGTGCATCTGGTACTGGGGAAATTCTTTCTGGTGCTTAGCGCTTCGCTAGTTACCGCCGCTCTCTCCGTGACGTCTATGGGGGTATCGTTTTGGGCGGTGGAGCGTTTCCACGCGTTCGACAAGGCCGGAAGCGATGCGGCGGAGCTTCAACTTAGTCTTGGTCCTGGTTCTGTCCTTTCTGTTTTCGTTATGGTTCTTCCGCTGGCCGTGCTCTTTTCGGCGGCGTTGATGACCATTTCGCTGTTCGCCAAAAGCTACAAGGAGGCTCAAAGTTACGTCACTCCCATGATGATGGTGGTCATTCTTCCGGCTGTCGCGGCGATGCTGCCGGGCGTCGAACTGACATCCAAGCTGGCCCTCGTACCCATCCTGAACATGAGCCTGCTGTGCAAGGAACTCGTTACCGGCACGTATCACTGGAATTACATCGCCATCATTTTCTCGTCGACGTGCGTTTACGCGGCTACGGCGCTGTTTCTCGCTGTGAAAATGTTTCAACGTGAAGATGTATTGTTCCGGTCCTAGATCGACCACGGAAATCCTGGAACTTTTCGCGATGCGTTTTCGCGATGCGTTTTCGCGACGATGCGGGTTTGCGCTGGTCGCCGCTGCTTGGAAAAACTCTGTTCGCGCCTTTCAGCTGGATGCTGGTGTCGCGCGGCGAATCGCTCACCGGATTCTCCGCCTCCATCGGCAAGCCGGTAAGCTACTTCCTCTTGGCCCTTATCGCCGGGCACACAACTTATGCGGGAGCGGCGAAAGAGGTATTGGAACACGTGTTCGGAGCGCGCCCGGGAATCGTCATAAAACTGAAAAGCGCAACCGCGCCTGGCGTAGTAGAAGCCTTTACTACATTTGATGAAATCGCTGAAGGGGTGGCTGAAGCTCGCATGTTGGGTGGCATCCACTGGCGTACCTCCAGTGTGGGTGGCAAGCGGGTCGCTCAACAGGTCGGGAACTTTGCCGTTTACCATTTCCTGAAACCGAAGAGTGAGGACTGTGACGACAAGCGATAGCGGTGTATCCACATTGTTGCATTTGGGAGAGTTTCTCCTTTCAATCAAAGCGAGCGTGAGGACACCTGAACCAGTCAGTACCCTATTGGGTTCCTGTCGTGGACAGGCGCAGCACCCCTTCACTCTGCGACCCAATCGCTAGCACTCCTGGCTGTGTCTCGACCAGCCCTGTAAATCGTCCTCGTTCCGGGTCTTGATCGACACGCTGCCAGGTTTTTCCAGCGTCGCGCGAAACGTACATTCCTCCCTCGCGCAACGTCGCGATCAGGAGATTGGTTGTCCTGAGCCAGCCTTCCAACTGGCCGGCGGGCAACCCCGCTTCGCGACGCTCCCAGCGAGTACCACCGTGGCTGGATTGATAGAGCCCCTGAGTAGTTCCTAGAAAGACGCCCAACCCGTCGGGCGTTGCAGCGATATCAATCCACCGCACCTCCGGTCCTATAACCGGCAGATCGGTCCATACCGCCGTTCCGCCGGCGTCGTTGGACACGCCTAACTCTCCGTCGGCAGCGACGGCCAGGACTTGCGCATTCTCCGAGACCCAAATCGCGTTTGCACCCGTAGCCCGAGCGAAGGCCCGCAAGCGCAAACAATTGCCTGCCGGAGGGCACCGGAACAAGCCCTGATCGGTAAACGCGAACAGATCGCCATCGGCAAAGGCGAGCGACTTGCCCGCTACTCGTAGTAGCGCAGGCGATGCTGGTCGCTTGGTCTTGCCGCTGCTCTTCAAAACAGTCGCCGATCCGGGCGCCAGCCGAAGCTTCCACTCTTTCCATGATTCTGCCGCATCGTCGCACAGCCACAGGGACCCATCTCGCAATCTCACCAGCCAGCCCCACGGCGTGCCGTAAATCCGTTCGACGCTTTCCGGTTCAAGCTGCAGCGCTTTCGTCGTTCCACCTTTTGTCAATGCAACAGGCGCCCAGTTCGCACCCGCGTCCTGGCTTTCGAGGAGGCGCGCGCCACCTGTTTGCAGCAGGATCAACAGATGATTTGGTTGCTTCGGATCACCGGCAAGTTGTGTGACGACAGGATGCGTGAAGCCGGCATTTGCAGTAGAAAAGGTCTCTCCGGCATCGTCGCTGACCAGGATGCCTTGTCCCTCCGTACCGATCAGGACTCGCCCGGCTTGTGCGGCAGTGGCGCGCAGGACCACCACGCCATTGATCACCCATTCCTTGGGAGTGGTTCGCTTCCAACTCTCTCCCGCGTCACGCGTCACCCACAATCCTTCCGTGGTCGCGGCGTACAAGGTTTTGGGCTGCGCGGCATCCTGCACGATGGTTTGCGTGCGCCGCGCCGCATAGGGAATGCCCTGTAGCTTGGTCCAAGAGCCGCCCTGGTTCTCGCTGCGATAGATTCCCGAACAAGCGCTCAGATAGACGCGCTGAGGTTCAGTGGCATCCACGCGAAGGCTCATGATGTCGGAGTCATCGATTAGCCCGGCGATGACCGGGTTCCAACTTTTTCCTCCATCGACGGTCTTCCAAGGCAGGTGATAGGTCCCCGCATAAATAACGTTGCTATCGCGCGGATCGATGGCCAGGGAATCCAGGCGCCGCAATTCTTCGTCGCCCTCCGGAGAAATTCTCTGCCAACTTTCTCCCGCATCGTTCGAACGAAACACGCCGCTCAAGGTTCCGGCTACAAACTCCTTGGGGTCCCCGGGCGCAATCTCCAGCGCGCGCACGGCTTCACCTTGCAATCCCGCGAGGCTCCACGTGCGCCCTCCATCGTCGCTGCGAAACACACCTCCACCCGCTCCGGCCTCCTGATACCACACGGCGGCGAACAGCCGGCCAGTCGCGCCCGGCTCGCTGACTAGGCGCGAAACGACCGCATCGGTCCGCGTGCCAACACGCCCTCGCAATTCCCAATGGCTGGCGGCAGCTTCGCTGGCAAACACATGCCCGTCCGCAGTGCCTGCGTAGACGACCTCACGAGCGCCGGTTCCCAGCGACACCACCATGCCGCCTTCCGGACCCAGCCGCTGCCAGCGCTGCGCTCCGGCGGTCGATCCCAAGCACAGGCACAACAGCAGACCCGCGATGCAGATTCGTGCTTTCACGACTATTCCCCGCTGAGATATCGCCCACAAAAAAACGGGCTCTCCGAATACTTCTCGGAGAGCCCGGTTGATGTTTTGTCTTCAAGGCATGCCACGAGCTACGCACACTCGTTTCGCGCCCCGAGTTTCTTAGTACGTCGCGCCTTCCGGTACGAGCACGAACTCGACGCGACGGTTGTCCTTTTCGGAGCCCTTCTCGGTCGATGCCGTGCCAGTGCGAGTGCTGATCCGCGAAGCGTCGATACCTTTCTCGACGATGTACTTCTTCGCGAGTTCAGCGCGCTGTTCTGCCAGCTTGGCGGCCTTGGGTTCCTTGCCATCCGCATAACCCACGATCACGAGTTTGGCGTTGGGGTCGCTGTTCAAGCGGAGGGCCACGTCATCGCCCACGCGCTTGCAAGCGTTGTCGAAGCGGGATGCGCCCACCTTGTTGTAGCCGCAATCGCCGACCTTGGTAGCTTGCGGTGGCGGTGCCGGTTTCTGAACGTCAACGTTGGTGGTGGCGCTGGTGCTGCCGCCCTGACCATCGTCAGCCGTGCAGGTTACCGTGTAGCTGCCTGCCGACAGACCGGTGGAGTCAAATTGCGCGCTTGCGCCGGTGCCGGAAATCTGGCCGCCCGAAGCCGAGTAGCTGTAGGTGATTGGATCGCCATCGGGATCGCTGGCGGTGGAATTGATGGCTACGCGCTCGCCGGCAAGAATCGGGTTGCGTTCCGGTGCGCAGGAGATGACCGGCGGACGGTTTGGCCGCTTGGCCACTTGCACGTCGGCAGAACAAGTAGCGGTGCCGCCGCGGCCGTCGTCGACCTTGGCGTTCACCGTGTAAGAGCCGATCGCCAGTCCGCTGGAGTTCCAACGTCCGTCGGGGCCGGTTCCTTCCACTGTTCCACCCGTCGCCGTATAAGCGTAGGTCAGCGGATCGTTGTCTGCGTCGGTGGCATTCACGTGGATGCCAATGACGTCGTTAGAGCCCTGATAGACCGAGGGCTTATCCGCGGAGCAAGCTGCAACTGGCGGATGATTGGGCTTCGGCGGCGCGGGCGGATAGCCCCAGCGCAACACCAGTCCTGAACCGATGCGAAAGTTGTTTTGCCGACCCTGTGGGTTCATCAGCGGTCCGGTGAAGTTCGTCATCAGGTAATCCGCTTGAAAGAACCGCCAGGACAAATTCTTCAGGAGTACCACGTCCACGCCGCCTCCTGCCGCCAAGGCGAAGGTGCTCTGCGTGGTGCTTCCTGTAACCTGCGGTCCGCCCCGTGCGGCGCCAACCATGAATTCGACGAATGGCACGAAATGATCAAATCGCCGCAAGTTCAACCGGGGACCGAACAGCCAGGTCTGGAAGCTGCCGCTGATACTGGTGGCCGTGTAGTCGGTTCCGTTGAGCACGAAGATGCTACGAGAGAAATGGTAGGCGCCATACTCGGCGTTGAGGCCCAAATACTTATTGGCATTGTAGGTGAACGATCCTGTGGCCCCGAAACTGTTCCAATTCTTAAACGAACACGGGCAGAAGTTCACGTACTGAAACATCCCCGCGATTTCATACTTGGGCGTCAGAAGGCCCCAAGCATGACGGTTCCACGGATTGTTGTCCCAATCCGAGAAAATATCCGCTGGCCTGGCTGCCGCGGCTGCCGGCATCGGGAACAAGCTGCTCGATGCTGGGGCGATACTGAAGTCGCCCGCTGTGGCGTTGGTTGTTGCGGTATTCTCCGACGAAGTATTGCTCTTACTTGCTGTGCTCGCATCTTTCTGCTGCGCACAGAGTGGCAGAGCAAACAAAACGCCCATTGCCACAGTTGCACACCATTTGCGCATAGTATTCCTCCCTGAATTCGATCCTAAGAAACCCGTGTATCTCATGCGTCTTCACCTTTAAGCTTCCCGCTGCGCTGGACGGAAGACGCATGGCAGTACGCAGCGCTCAACTTGTTCTTCCTCTTCAATGGGCGGTATTGCGACTGAATCTCTCGCGGGACGCGAGGTACAGATCGACACCAGCCGCAGTGCCCCAAAGCATATTCCACAAGTTCATCATTCTGCAAGTGTTTCCTTGAACTTCCCCACGCCCTCCTCCCGATCCTGCGAAGCGCCATTTTCTGCATTCGCTGGTTTCTTTGCGTTACACTATTTTTCCTCCTATGAACTCCATCGTCCCGTTGGATCTGGATTGGCAAGGCCGGCCGCGTGCCATTGCCCCCGCGCTGCTGCTGTCCCAGGATTTTCGTGCGCTCGTCGACCCGGGTCCCGCGTCGACCATCGAGAATCTTCGGGAGCAGCTTGCTGTTCACCATTGCTCCCTCGGTGACCTGCAAGCCATTTTTT
>Ga0210406_10002785_pt1 | contig 19623 bp, 25 predicted proteins | sample IncBWC30MmetaG_FD_155454 | JGI IMG/M metagenome (GOLD analysis project Ga0210406, IMG submission 155454) | Forest soil microbial communities from Barre Woods Harvard Forest LTER site, Petersham, Massachusetts, United States - Inc-BW-C-30-M | ecosystem: Environmental > Terrestrial > Soil >... | reverse complement strand
GCAACGAACTGTAGCCTCTCATCCATGACCGAACACTCCTTCCACGGCATCACGCCCTCCTCAAAAAAAGAGGAAAGTGTAACCTATGTGTCCGGTACAAACTGTTACCTATGTGTCGGGTCGCTCATCTAGCTCCAACTACCTTTGCGGTTTTACGATGAGTTCCCAGAATTCCTTCGCGGTTTCCCCCGAGTTCCGTCCACTCACCACGCTCATTGATCCGCAACACAGTGTCGGTTCTGATCTCTCCCAGGGCAGAGCCCCAACTCATCCCGCTACCTCTTCCAACAGTCTCGTTGTGGTTTCAAGAAAACGGCCATGGTTAAATGCACGCAGGTGCTATGTTCTGCTCTCGTCGTCGTCGGACGATTACTCCAAATGCCTGTAGAACCGCTGGCCACCAGATTTTGTCCGGCCCACTCCCTCAATCACCATGATCAAGCCGTCGAGTTTGTACTCTACTTCCTGCGTCTGAATCAATCCAGCCCACTCACCCGGCCCCCGCAACAAGCGCGCCTCCCCGGCCCATATTCCCACCAGAAAGCCGAGCTTTTTCATCGCCTCACGCTGAGCTTCAAGCTCCAGAACTCGCGGTAGCTGTGTCACAAAACGCGCTCCAGCGCCATCACCGATGAATTGTGCTTCAAACAGTGCCCAACACAAATTCTATATGCCCGATGCGCATCCCGGGCCAAATTTCCCCGCCTTAGCGGCCTGGTCTCCGAGGTCAATTGCCGCGCTACTCTAAGCGCATGAAAAAGTCGGGCGCAAGGAAGTTTATCGGCTAAACCTCGTACTCGCGCGCCTAGCGGCATCCCCACCTGTTCGAAAGGCCAACGTGACCGATTGGAGTAGTACTCTCTCTCTTCGCCTCTTCACGGCATCGCCGCTGTGGCCAACTGGGTGTGGGGCCACATCCAGCAGCCTCTTCTTTGACCGGAATCTGCAACCAGGAGCACCTATGAACAAAACGCTTTCTGTTGGCGCAATCTTGCTTTTCGGTGTTTCGATTTCTTTGACCTTCACCTTGGAGCCGGCGAACGCACAAGGGCCCGCAGGCGTGGGCGCCACCGCCGCCGCTCAGGATAGCGCGCATTCCCCGCACTCCCTCAATCCCATCAAGTGGATCAAAAAAGATTCCAAGGATTCCGCTGCGGCGCCCGGCAGCAGAACCGACGCGGAGAGAAAGCTCACTCCTGCCTTGCAATCGCAGGGAGTGTTAGCCACCAACGCTACCGCTACTGATGCCTGCGCTCCGTTCTCCGCATTGGATAGCTGCCTCGCTGCGCTTCACGCCAGCCACAATCTCGGCGTGAACTTCAATTGCCTCCGCGCCGACGTGACAGGTGTGCACACTAGTGCGGACACCTCTGGCTGCAAAGTTGCCGACGGAGACAAACCGCAAGGCCTGAACAAGGCGATCCACCAACTGAAGCCCGATGCCGACGCCAAGCAAGCTATCAAGGACGCCGAGCAGCAAGCCAAAGACGACCTGAAAGCCATCGGCGGCTAGCTCCCACGCTAGGGTGTGAACTGCCTGCTCTATCGGAGACCTCACTTTAATCCTGCCGTTTCGTCATCGCCGTAACTTTGAGGACGAGACCTAATCCACCAGGAGTGCGTACGAGCGGTTTGCAGCACTGAAACTATCCACATTTCCCTCACGTCTCTCACCTTGGGACGCTCACGCGACCAACTCTTCCGCACCCCGTTTGCATCAAACTGTGCACCCTCACTGCAGAGCGCAAGGAGCCTACCTATGCCTACTCGAGTCGGCCTCTCCGCAGCGGTTCTGGTCCTGGCATTGCTCCCTCTGGCTTGGCCCCGATCGGCTTTCGGGCAGGATAATGCTGCCCCGCCACGCGCTTACCAAAGCCAGGTGGATCTGGTCTCCGTCTACTTCACCGTGCGCGACGACAACAAACACCTTGTCAGCGATCTGCCGCAAGACAGCTTCAGCGTCGCGGAAGACGGCCAGCCGCAAGCCGTCAAGTTCTTTGCTCACCACAGCGACGTAGTCCTGAACGTGGGCGTGCTCCTCGACACAGGCACGAAGATGCCCTGGATTCTCGGCGAAGAAGCGCAGGCCTCTGCCCTCTTCCTGAAACACGTCGTGCGCCACACGGACCTCGGCTTCCTGGTGAGCTACAGCTCGCGCGTCGATATTGTGCAGTTGCCGACCTCCGACATCGGGCTTCTGAAGGCGGCGACCGCCACCATTGGCAGCGCGCAAACCCCGAGTGCCTATCCGGACGAAGGCTCGGGGCCGAGCGTCTCGCTCCCCGGCGGAGGCACGGTGGGCACCAACGGCAAACGTCCCTTGAATCAGGACCGCCAAGCCCACCTTTACGACGCCATCCGTGTTTCCACGCATCGTTACCTCGAGGGCGAGGTGGGGCGCAAGGCCGTGGTCGTCGTCGCTCTCTCCGGTGATTCCCACAGCGAATCGACGATGGCGGACGCTCTGCAGGTGCTGCTCGAAAACGACGTGATCGCGTATGTCCTGCAGATTTACGATGGGTCAAAGCATGACAATTGCGATGTGCTCCACATCTACGAGAAGGACAGCCACGGCGAGTCCCTGCTCAAGAAACTGGCCGAGGCCACCGGCGGCCGCATGCTCGAAGTGCGCGGTATCGATAAACTCGAAGCCGCGCTCGACGAAATCTCCGACGAGCTGCACCACCAATACAGCCTCGGCTACTATCCCGAAAACAAAAATTGGGACGGCAAGTTCCGCAAGATCGAGATTTCCGCCGCCGAGAAAGGTTACAGGGTCTACGCCCGCAAAGGCTACTACGCCAATCAGCCACCACCAAAAGCAGCGGCAACCACCAACTAATCCTCGGTTGCAAATCCGCGCTTTTCTCGCAGCGGTATTAGCGGGGATTGGGAGAAACTCGGCGTATGATTTGACGGCGCGTGCGCAACAAAGGAATGCTCTCATGCACAAGGTTTTTTTGGCGTTGCAATGGTCGGGACTATTATTCCGACCGGAACTGCCCATTTGATGGATGGTCTTGTCCGGATTTGCAAAGACTTTTCGTTGTGGTTGCACAGATGAAGGAGAATGCGGAACTGGTCTCAATATCTGCACTGCAAGAGAAGGGATTCGGTAAAGAAGTTAGATCGAGTGACTGTGGTCGAGTTTGGCGGAGAAACAGTGGCATTTGATGCCTTCCATCCGGCAGGGTATGTCATCGAGGGACGCTACATGACTATATCTAAACTTGGACATGCGCACACGTGAAGTAAAACCGAGCTTGCGATCCCAGATTCGCCAAAACCCTACGGCAGCAACCCAAACACCGCAACGCTGCTCCCCGTCCCGATATAAACCCGCCCATTCACTACCATCGGCGTAATGAAGTGTCCCCCGACGGCGGAAAAGTGATCGCGGCTATTAGCGGCCTGATTCGAATCGTACAGTTCCTTCCCCAGGTTTGTAGCATCGTAGGCGAACAGCGTTCCGGCTCCCCAGTCCAACGCCCACACAATTCCGTTCGACGTGCCATTCGCCGAAATACTCGCCACCGCTCCATTGCTGCTAAACACATGGCTGCTCTGTGACGATGGCGAAGTGCCCAGCTGCGCCTTCGTCACTGTGAAAGCCTTCAACATGTCGCCTGTCGGACAAATATAAACGGTCCCGTTAAAAAAGATCGGTGACGAGTGATTTTGGTTCGAGCTGATCTGGATTTGCTGATACACATCGTTCTTCGTGGCGTTGAATTGCCCCATATTGTCTCGGTCCACCACGTAGAGATTTCCATCTTTGCCTGCTCCCAACGCCAGATGCCGCGTGATTCCATTCGGGTCCATCATGTCCGGCAGCAGCAGCGGCGCCGCCGATCCGAAATCCACATCTCCGTTGTCCTCGGCGATGGTGTTGTACGGTGTGAAATAATCCGCCACCTTCAGTCCACCGGAATTCGTCAGCCGCACAAACGAATTTCCGTAGCTGTTCGTTCCCGGCGTGTCTCCAAATCCATTGCCGCTGATCACGTACACGCTTCCAGCAGCGTCCGCCGCGGGCCCCCCTCCGCCCATCCACATCCCGCCACCATGGTTGTTGGGAACCAGATCGATCGCCCCGGTCCGCGTCAGCGTATCGGCGCTGTAGGCGATCACCCAGGCGGAATATGCCCCGCAATCGCCGTCCAGGCCCGACCACGCCGTAAAAATGTTGCCGCCGCTTTCCAGCAGCGCCGCCCTGTCGTGGTGCACGTGTGGATCGAAGGTAACCGTGCCGCCTTGGCTGTTTCCGCCAGTTCCCGGATACGTCGCGGTAATTGTCACGGGGCCGCCAAAAAGTTCTTTGCCTGTGGTTAAGTCCAACGCATGCAGCCGATGGATGATACTACCGGCGGCCGACTTGGACATGGCCTCCACATAGATGGCATTGCGTCCACGGTCGATCACCGGTGTCGCCGTAATGCCATTGGGATTGATGTTTCCGCACGGCAGGCTACCGGCGTCTGCTGGCGCTTCTCCACTCGCCAACACAGACGATTTCCAGAGGATCATCGCGTTAGAGCCGCTGATGCTGTCCGCATCCACCGCATACACGCTGTCGTTTTCCGTCGCCACGTACAGGACGTTCTTCGTACCTTGCCCGGAAATCGCCAGCTGGCTTAGATAAAGTGTCTGGCCGTCGATTTGCCCATCGACGCTGAACTCTCCCACTTTTCCGAACGTCATCGAATTCACGTTGCTGGGTGTCAACACCGTTTCTGCGGCATTTACTCCGCTTCGCGAAATGTCATAGTGATGCGTCACCACGTCGGTCGATCCTGTGGGATTTCCGGTCACCGTCAACGTCGCCATGCTGCTGGTAATGCTGCCCGCCGTGTTGCTCACCTTCACCTGGAACTGCTCGCCGGAGTTTGCCGCGGTCGTTGGAGGCGTCATATAGCTCGTTGAAGTTGCGCCGCTGATCGCCGTGCTTCCCTGCATCCACTGGTAGCTCAGAGGTGCGCTGCCAGTGGCCATCACGCTGAAAGTCGCGGTTTGTCCCACGGTTACGCTGACATTCAGTGGTTGAGTGGTGATAGTCGGGGCGGTCATCATCGGATTGCTTCCCGATCCCGAGCCCGTACACCCGATCGCTCCGAGCGCCAGAGCAGCAGCGCTCAGGAGAAGCGTAGCCCGATGAAACCTGGGAACAGGTAGGTGCATGGGATTTAATCCAGATACGTTGGCATCCTGCTATGGGAGCCGCGCGGACCTCTAGAGTTAGCCCAGCCGATGGATTTGTCAAATGAAACCTCCAGTGGGGTTTCCTCCCTAACCCGATTCTTGATTAGGCAGACCGGCTATGAGTACGTCCGGACGCCGCTTGATTTACTCAGATTTCGACGGCGCCCCGGTTCGGAAAAACATGTCTCGAAGTTTATCCGGTCCCATAACCCGCTCCAACTCCCTGAACGCAAAGAAGGGAATGAAAGTTAAGAAAATGATCACGCTGCGGGCGAGTAGGTCGTCGATGCGCACTTCGCGGAACGCCCCAACAATAGCTTTTCCATGGATCAGCCGCTTGATGACTTCTTCAACGATATGAAAGGCGAACACTAGCACACCATAGACGAACGCCTTATAGGCGCATGAATAGAACAATGGCTTGGCTTCATGTTTTTTGCCAAAGTGCACGGCTTCCCCGATGAGAATGATCTTTGTGATGATCAATGCGTTGAGCAGCGCAGCCCCGTAGGTGAAATATGAGATTTCGAATTTCTCGAGCAACAGCATGCTGTAGGTCGCCAGCGCGCAAAAGAAAGCAGCCAGGTACAAAAAGACGTAGGTGATTTCCTTAGCCTCGTGGACCGCTTTCTGCTTCAAGCTGGTTTGCTGGGAATTTTCCGCACTCATGCCACCCTCCCGTTTTCATCAGCGCTGCGCCTGACGGTGAGTTAGAAGAAGCGTTTGACAAGACACTCGAATTCCAGGTTACCCCACTGTGCGCCGCCCTCTCGCCCTCTAGAATTGTCAAAATTGACAGTATTGACCGTTCTGATCGCTGCGTTTACCAGAGCGAACACGGATTGCTCGTTCCAATTCTGGGGCACGCGCGATAGTGATATGCTGTCACTATGGCCCAGGAGCAACGTCAACTCGAGGACCAACGTGGCCTACGGTTTCCCTTCAAGGCGGATGCCGAAGTCGTTCTGCCAAACCACTCTGACAAGATTCCTGCCCGCGTCGCGGAATTGAGTTTTCGCGGATGTTTCCTGGAGATTTCCGCCGCGCTACAGGAAAAACAGCGCGTCCGCGTCAAGATCTTCCACTCCGATGAGTTCTTCGAAGCTCCAGCCGAAGTGATTTACGTGAGGCCTACCGGCGTCGGCCTAGTGTTTGGCAACATGGAGCCGCCTTTTCGAAAAGTCCTGCAAGCCTGGATTCTTACCGCACTGGATGTTCAGACAAAATCAAAGCGCCGGTAGCAGGACATGTTGATCCTCGCGCCTCTGGTCCGCATGCCTGTTTTAGCGCCTCGTTAGCAAACAAACTCGCCAAAGCCAGTGCGTGGCAGCCCGCTGTGAAGATCTTCCACGATCCGCACGCCAGTCGCTTGGCGGGCCATGGACCACTCTGCAGGCTTCGCTCCTGATCTGACTGAACCCGTGCCCCACGGGATTGACAGCCCTGGCAGAGCGCAATATAAAGGTCTGCGTTCGCCACATCCTTTCATCCCGACCGGAGGAACCTTTCTGTTCGATCGCAGGCATTTATTCTCAATGGCCGGACGCGGCGCCGTCCTTGCTGCAGCTCCGTCGCTAAACGGCGCCATGCCAACAACTCCTTCGCCTTCCGCTGAAGTGCTCGCCAATGCCGGCATCCTCAGCGTCAAGGCCTTCGGTGCTACCGGGGACGGCCAGACCATCGACACTCCCGCAATTGACCGTGCTATTGAAGCCGCGGTTGCCGTGGGTGGGGGCACCGTTTATTTTCCCGCCGGAACCTACGCAAGTTATTCGATTCATCTGAAGAGCCAGGTGTGCCTCTATCTCGATCAAGGCGCCACGATCCTTGCGGCGTCCACCCAGCTGCAGGGCACAACCACCGGAGGTTATGACGCTGCCGAACCACAGGGCCCTTGGGGGCCCTATCAGGACTACGGCCACAATCACTGGCACAATAGTCTGCTCTGGGGCGAAGGCATTCACGATATTGCCATCCTCGGCCCGGGGCGCATCTGGGGTAAGGGCCTCAGCCGCGGTCACTCCAACGATACCGACTTGCCCGACACCACCAAGCCTGGCGTGGCCAATAAAGCGATCTCCCTCAAAAATTGTCACAACGTTATCTTCAGGGATTTCTCCATTCTTATGGGTGGATGGTTCGCTATTCTCGCCACTGGCGTCGACAATCTCACCATCGACAATCTCAAAATCGATACCAACCGCGACGGCATCGACCTCGACTGCTGCCGCAATGTTCGTGTCTCCAATTGCGCCGTGAATTCTCCGTACGACGATGGCATCTGTCCCAAGAGTTCTTTTGCCCTCGGTTATCCGCGTTCCACTGAAAATCTCACCATCAGCAATTGTTTCCTCACCGGCAGCTATGAAATCGGCACCATGCTCGACGCCACCTGGAAGCGCATGCCCGAGAGCTTCAACGTTCGCGCCACCGGCCGCATCAAGTGCGGCACCGAATCCAACGGCGGCTTCCGCAATATCACCATTTCTAATTGTGTCTTCGAGTACTCACGAGGAATTGCCATTGAAACCGTTGACGGTGCGCAGTGCGAGGACATCAGCATCACCGGCATCACCATGCGCGGCACGGTTACCGCGCCCCTCTTCCTACGCCTTGGCCAGCGCATGCGCGGACCAACAGATGCCGCTGTGGGCACTCTGAAGCGCATCCTCATCAGCAATATCACCAGCTTTGCAGCGGCCCAACTGCCTTCTATCCTCAGTGGCGTACCCGGATACTTCATCGAAGATGTGAAAATCAGCGACGTCTATTTGCATCAGGTTGGCGGGGGCACTGCGGAAATGGCGCGCTTGCAGCCTCCGGAGCGCGAGAAGGAATACCCTGAGCCAACCATGTTCGGCCAACTTCCTGCTACGGGTTTCTTCGTCCGCCACGTTAAAAACCTCGAGCTCAGCAACATCGAGATCGCCACGCAACAGCCCGACCTGCGCCCTGCTTTCGCCCTGATCGACGTCGACGGCGCGGACCTCTTCCGCGTGCGCACGCCTAACTCGCCTTCGACTCCAAGCTTTGCACTCAAGCAAGTAGCGAACTTCCGCCTGTTCGGCAGCCAATTCCTCCCCGACAAATCCGCCACCAACATCCCCGAAGATTTGTTCTGACCATTTCCTTCTCTTCAGGCTATCAGCTGTCATCCCGCGCAAAGCGACGGATCTGCTTCTCCTCGCTTCGACTGATTGCTAAAGACTGAAAACACATCACGTGGTATTCGAACCCGATCTGCCCCCACCTCGGATGACAACGCGCCGTATGGCCCCGAGCAGTCTTGCTCGGATTCTTATCGTTGGTGGACCCGAGGCGCCTCTTCGTCCCTCTAGTTCTGGGAGATTCGTATCCTCATCCTCGACTCCCATGGCCAGCACGTTCGGCTCTTTTCGCCCAAGCCTCCGGTCCCCACTCGCTTCCGCTGCTTCTGTGAAGCAAGCGGAATGGCTTTGCGGAACTCTGCGCGCCGCTCAGGTGTGTTCGCATGGTTCGGAACTCAAGTTGGCTGCTAGAATGGACGACCGTTGGGTACCTGGCATTGTTGCGTCACGACAGACGCGTTAGCGGGCCTCCTGGAGTTCCGGAGGCACCCTGGCGCAACGTCGTGCTTAAGAACCACGACGAAGTAGCCGGACGCTTGAACAGCTCGCAAGACTCAATCTGCCCGCCATGGGCGATCCACCCAAGAACTGGGATAGGCCTTGCCGCGGTGGATTGCATTCTCAGAGCTACCACCCCGAAGGCCCACATTCTCGATGCTGGGCCGAAACTTACTCGCGGGTCTTGCCGTGGTTGTGCATGGATGGATACCGAAGATTGCCATCTCGCAAAACGAAACGGTTTCGCCATGACTGGACCGATCACCTCTCCTGTAACGAAAAACGTCATATGTTGGGGCCACGCTAAAGATTACCCCTTTGTTGTCTTCACTCTGCAAAAACCGTCGTGAGGAACAAAAAGGGACAGCCGCCGATGGTAATATTTGCAATCTAGGCCATTACCCAGGCGTGGTAAACGCGACGGAGGTGACTGTGGCAAGCGCATTTCTTTCTAACGACAGACGGTCGGGTCGCATCGCAATTGTTGAGCAGCACATCCGACTTGAGAACGAACATGACCTTCAAGGTGTTCTCGGCACCTTCGGTGACGCCGCACGGTACGATGACGAGCCGTGGGGCGAACACATACGGGCAGGAACGGAGTCTGCCTGTTTTACGAGCAGTTGATGAAGGCGCTGCCCGACTTGCAGATTGAAACACAGCGACAACATGTCACTGACGACGCCATTCTGGTTGAAGTCGTCATTCGCGGTACACACCTAGGCGGGTGGCGTGGCCTTCCTGCGACCGGGCGACGAGTCGAGTTCAAGCTATGCGGTGTGTACACCTTCGACGTCGATGACCGTCTCGCCGGGGAAAGAATCTACTACGACCGGGGCACGGTGTTGCGACAGCTAGGCGTTTTCCACGAGCCGCAAAGCGTGTTGGGACGAATCTGCATTTTGGCGACTCATCCCTCCACAATTGTGCGTGCTCTCGCGAGGACACTCCTGCGAAGGTGACTGAGGATTGGCCTTGGCAGACAGTCCAATGTGAGGTAGAAGACTATAAGCACATCGCCGCTTCGAACACTCATTTACATCGCTCGACCTATTTAATATATCTGGATAGCTGACCGACTGGTGGGATGAAGCTCTTCGCGGCGGGCGCGCTTTTTCTACGAGTGATATTCAGGAGGTTTGGAAATGGTACGGAGACGGACCTTCGTGGAGATGCAAGCTGAGCAGGCAAAAATGACCGAGAGCTGGAAAGCGGAAGGCCGCTTAAGCGAAGCGTGGGTTGTAGCAGACCCGGAAATCGTCGAACTTTTTTCTGCGGGGGTCGCCTTCGGCATGGAGGTGGGACGCCGTGGACGCACCGACCCTGCTTATTCACCCGACGAGTGGCGCCGAGCAATGCGTGAAGCTGTGGAGAGAGCAGCTACTCTCGAAGACAAGCTTGAAAAGGCCACCGGCGCAATGCTCAACGAAGAGAAAGATACCCATTAGTTCTCTTTCACTCCCGATAGGGTGCACCGGGGCTGGCCTACCCTTTGCCGATTTTGCAAAGAGTAGGTCCCCTGTTCCCTTGTGTTAACTACCCTTGTACGAATCCCAGGTCTTCAATCATTTTCTGAAGCGGACTGCTCGAACAGAATCGTGTTCCTGGGGTCGTCGTATCGGCGCTTGGATCATCAAGTACCAACATAGCTGCATCGCGGCGTACACGCTTTCCTCTACTTTTTGACCACTACGTCTACTTCACCCGACTCTTCTTTCACTTTCGCCGTGCCGCAACTTGTCGGCTTGCCACTCGCATCGAAACGGCAACCGAACAACCCCGCTTTTTTTTCGCCGCATTGCCCCGCCTTCACCGCCACCACGTACCATCCCGACCCCGACGGCTTTCCCGCGATATTTCCCTGAGTGTAAATTCCCATCAGCACGTCCCCATTTTGCGAGCTCCCGTCGGCACACTGGTAAGCGTCTTGTTTGTACGTGTAAAGGATTCCGCGCTTCTTATCGAAGAGAAACTGCGTGTCCTCTTCCACTCCATCGCCGTCGATGTCCACCAGGTCCGTCCAGTACGCCGAGGGCCCGGAAGCTTTCACCGACGCCGACCCCACACCTATAGTCGTTTTTTGACTTTGATTTTTTGCCGCTGGACTCGGCGCGGGATTCGCCGCCTTAACCGCCGCCACCGGACCCACATTCACCGTTGGCGTCGGCATGGGTCCCGGCGGCAGTCCCTGCCCTGACACCAGCGCCGCCAAGCCCGCAGCTACCATTCCCGCCACAGCCATCGTGCCCGTCCAAATCCATTCCCTTTTCATCTCACACCTCCTGTGCTCCTTACTCTACACCGGTAAGTTCGCTTAAGTCCCAATCAGTCAACGGCCGCTAGATATTCGGAGACATAGTCCGTCGAATCTTGCGAGAAGAGTTTTGGTGCTCCTCAGTCATGTACTCGACGGCGTCCTCCCGGCCCATGCGCAAGAAGCGGTCCCAGTCGCCATCGCACGTACTGCGGAGACTAGCGTCCAACGGAACTGCTGTTACATCGCAGAGCCACACTAGATGATTTCTAAATCGACGTTGGACGCCTGGCGGACTTCAATTGTCGGTGTAGGGCTGGTAGAAGTTTCGTCTGTAAGCTTCGCAGCTTCGGCGCCGGGCATCGCCGACATCTTTGACGAGGGAGAAAAGTCTGGAGGGCTGGTCATGCCCGTCGGCGATGTCGCCTCACTTTCCAAAAATCTTGGTTTTCTCTGGGACGATAACGAGACTGCACGCCTTCTAAGCATGGGAGCTCGCGAACGTGTCGAGCAGGCGTTCTCCCTGCAAACGTTGGGACTCAGCTTCACGAGTTCCTTGGAGAACGAGGTGCTCTCAAGGCATCAGCCTGTCCGCCAATTCGTCAATGACGCGGTGGAAGGTCATACACTCTCCTGAAATCGTTGTCCTTCTCGCAGCGTTCCCGTTCCTGCTGCGGTGCATCTTCTGGCGCCACTCTTCGCTCATGAAAGTCGAAGTTCCTAAACTTACATGCGTACTCGTCTGCACCGACAGGCATTTTTTCCTTTTTACTTAACATTTGAGCCCCCGCATTGAAACGATTGAGCAATGATCTTCGTGCAAGGGACTCACACGGAAAAATGAAAGTCGGCAGCAAGCTAAAGACAAGCTAAGACGACTTGAGGGGAGGTAGACCTGTCAGTGCGAAGATCGAAAACGAAAGTTTGGTCGATGGTGGGGACCCTCAGGAAACGGTTCGAGTTAAAGGCCTTATCGGCTTTGCCGATAGCCAGACAACGTACAGAAGATTGGCGCGGTTCACCGTGTTGTGGGGTTGCATGTTCCGTCACGGAAACTCACGGTTCACGACTTCTGATATTATGGGTTCACTATAATTGATGTGTGTCGAAACGCCATTGCACAAGCCGCGCCAAGTGGCGCCTCAAGACTGGAAAGCCTGCGGAGGCCCTTTCTGCGCATTACCGACTCGACTGCGACTTCGGAACCGCAGTCATAATTTGCTGGGAGCAAGGCGGCAGCGAACCGATCTATGTGTGTGAAAGTCACGCGAAACAGCTGGGGCGCTCTCGCGAGCATTGCCCGGACGTCCGCATCATAACGACTCAATTAGGCCATAACAACGATCCGATAAAATGCGCGGATCGAACCCAAGTTCAAGAGCTCGCTGGCACAAAGCCAAAGGGCTCCGCTTCGACGGAAGCTGCGCGAAATCTCGCGGATATGAAGGTTGGGCGAGCAATAGCCGATCGATCTGTCAGATCCCCTGCCCGTGACTTTACACTTGGAAATTCGGCGAAGGCTATGGTCGACGAAGGTATTTGGAATATGGCAACCGGAGACTACCAGGCTTACAGGACCGCGCTACAGCAGGGGATGTCGGGTACAGAGGCCGCGCAAGCCGCTGGCGGGCAGTTGGCCGTTATCCATCGTAAAATCGGTGATTACACTCTCAAATTGGAAGCTGTTCTCTCAGAATCAAAAGCGACAATCAACGTAGGAGAGGCCATAGATAAACCACTCGAACAAGCCATGCTTGAAATCATCAGTAATGTCACAATGAACGACTTGGAAAAGGACACCGCCATTCAGCAACTCGGCACGCTTCAAGAATGGGTTAAGAACGGTCTGCAGGGAGATATAACACCCCTCCAAACGAACCGAATCATGCTGGCTATTGGTGACCGCCTAAACTGGGGAGGAACTACCGGCGTTTCGGAGGAATTCAAGGCGATCTATCGGGCGCTATACGGTAGCCTGAAAACTGCAATTTGGACCGCCGTTCCTGAAGCGCGAAATCTTCACGATCGGCTCACCAACTTGTACGCGGCCAAATCTGACCTGGAGTTGATCTTTTCTGACCGTATCCCGTCCTGATAAGAAATCTTCACCGGAACTGAGATCCCGGATGCACAACGCGCTTACCACACTTTGGTGTGCATAACCATTCCTTTGCCGACGGAATGGAATGAAATTTCGATGACGGCAAGTTCGAGGCGACTCTTCTGCTCCTGTTCTTCTTGCACTTTTTCAACAATTCCGCCCGCGCATACCGATGATGCTAGTTTTAGATGTACTCCGTTAAACCCCATTCGCGCTATCTGATGATTCCTACTGCCTATTTAAGCAAAGACCTGCAAGCTTACTGCTTTGTGGAGTCACACTTATGGCTGATCGAAATTCCCGTGAAGTTCTCTGCCGACGTCTCACGCTTTAGGGTCAAATGGAGTAATATGAGGGCCCTATGAATTCACAGCCGCCCGGAGACCCGCTGAGAAGATTGCGGATTCGCTTGGGGATTACAACGCGCGATGTTGAGAACTTGAGTCAAAAAATCGCGGAGGAAGAGAAAAACCCGGAATTCCAGATTTCCAACGCCTGGCTCACTCAGTTGGAGAACTCGGACTCCGTCCCAAGCATTTTCAAGCTTTATTCCTTAGCGGCCATTTATCATATCAAGTTCACGGAGCTCCTGCTGTACTTCGGTGTAGACCTGCAGAAGGCAACCCATCATCAGCTTCTAGCGCCGTTGCCTAATACGCATCTGACCACGCTAGAAGTATACGATGCGGAAAAGACCGTCTCCTTCCCCGTGCGATTTGACCGATCCTTCGATCTTGACAATACCAACCTCTTGGCCCGCATGGTTGAGATTTGGGGGGAAGTTCCAATTGCCTTTCTTCAACACCTGGATATGCGCAATAGCCTGTACGGCTATGTCGGCCTCAAGGATTTCACTCTTTACCCTCTTCTGCGACCCGGTTCCTTTGTTCAAATCGATCAACGGGTGCGCAAGATTCACCCATTTCGGTGGCGGACCGAATTCGACCGCCCGGTCTATTTTGTCGAGTTACGCGATGGGTATGCTTGCTCCTGGTGTGAATTGCAGGAGGGCCACTTGTTGCTCCTGCCACATCCACTCTCACCGTGTAGCGTTCGCCGCCTGGATTATGGGAAAGACGCCGAGATTATCGGCCAAGTAACGGCTGTAGCGATGAGGCTGACGGATACGCCCGACTGTGCTCCTGACGGAATCTCAAAACCTCCAAAGCAAGTCTGATGTTGGACTGGAACAGTTGCACCATCGTTGAATCTACTTCCATGGGGACCGCAACGCGGTAGGGCTCTAATTCCTGCCAGGTATGGATGAATCCGGTCGGTGCCTCGCGTGAGATACGAACATAAATCCCAAGTTCGTTGACCAGTTCCTCTAAAGGTAGGGCAACCAATCTGTAGAAGATATCTTTATGGGCGGCTCGCAGGGCCACGCGGGTCGACTCTGGGCCGTATCGCGCGAAGAGTCCCTCGTGGTGATACAACCCGCTGTTGTAGTCACGTGTGGACGCAAGGTAGATCAGGCGTGCGAGGTCACACGGGATACCGGAAAGCGTACGATGCTGAAGGTCGTCATAGGCATTGTTCGGAGTCACGAGTTTGCCAGGGTCGTTCATCGCGTGCTCATGGGGTTCCCGGGTTTTCTGACGATGCCACGCGATTTGCCGCCGCGGAATCGGGCAGCGTCCGACCGATCAATTGAGAAAGCTCCCCGGCATAGGTCGCGAGATCATGAAGGGCATGCGGCCCGAATGTTTCAATAAACAACACAAGCAGCCCGCAGATTAATCGGAGCTCTAGGTATTGCCAGAGCAACTTCGCCTCAGCACCCGCATCCAAATTGCGACTCAGTCGAGATATCAACCGATGAGTGCGAATAATCATGCGTACCTCGCGGGACGTCTTCCGAACCCAATGCAACGCAACCTTTCGCCGTTCCTCTTTGTACATTCGTTGCAACCGCGGCGAGCGCATCTGTAAGACGAATTCCCTGTCTTCACGGGAAAATATTCGGAGAACCAATTCCTGGCCTTGAAGGGTGTTGCGGCGCTCACACTGAGCTGGAGCAGCTGCTCGGTCACCTTCTCGTTCTTCCACTTCCTTGCGTCTCGCTATCATGAGCAGGACAAGAATGAGCAGGATGCCAAAGGCAACAAAAATGGCAGTCGACATCATAGGCGAGCCGTCCATCCAAGACTGGCAAGCGCCCTCCGAAGTTGAGTTCGAGTGGAGGCCGCTAGCACCTCATAATCGTCTTCGAGTTGCGTAGCCCGCTTTCCCCTGGGAACAGGTTGTGCCGACCAAAGAGCGCTGGCCCACAAACCCAACACCAGTAGATAGGAAACAGGCTGCACATAGGGCCAGAACAGCCTAATATCGCCCCACGTGTACGACAATGTGAGTTGAACGATGCTCATCGCGATAAACAGCCCATAGCCGAACAAGATGCCCTTCAGGTTTTTGCCAAAAGGAATCGCATACCAAAGGAAGAGCGAAACCAACGTCAGCATTGCCAATGCCTGCACAATCCGCAGATTCCGTTCCAGCATCAGTGACCTTTCCGCGATCCACCAGAAAAGACTTCCCGAGGGATTGGCCATCGTCTTGGCGAAGACGGCTCCGAAGACGATTAGGAGCAAATAGCGGGCCATCCTTGCCGCTCCTGGGAACGAGCGGAGTCCGACCCGGTAGATTTCGAAGATCACCGCAGAGCCGATCACCAGACTGAGAAACTGAGTGGTCCAATAGACTTGAGAATAACGGCTTGAGAACCACCGATAAACAGAGAAGCGCAGAAACTCCTCAACAAGAACGAACAGGATGTAAGAGTAGAAGATAGGAAATCGGCGAACTAGCTTTTCCTGAAACCCGCGAATAAGCAGCAGGGCTTCCAACAGGATCGCCAGCCACCAGATCACCATAGTGAGCATAAGTGCAAACCTTCGCCCTGAAACTCCCACCTGCCGCCAGATATTAACATGAGACGAGGGGGAGAGAGGGACATTCTCCCCCTCTTAACCGCAAGCGGCCTTCGGTGACACGGAGGTTAGGCTAGACTTGCGGAACTTTAGACCGTATTTCGCGGCCGGGCGGGGGGAAGGGCCGGAGGAGGCGCGCCTCCGTCAGCTTGAAGCATCATTCCAGTCCCTGATTGGTCGACCGGGGCAGTTGTCAGCCCGGGGAGTTTGTTACCGCCAACCGAGGAATAGGCACAGATGGCAGCAAGAAGGATAGCCAGGATGCTCAGATTGCGGTATGTGTTTGAGAATATCATTGATCTCTCCTCAGCAAGATTAGGTGGAAGTCAACGAACCCTTTCCGGGGCAGTTCGTTGGCAGTGCGTGCAGTTTAAGAACTCAGAGTCCTAGATCAGCGAAAAAGGTGAGTATGCTTGGGATTCCGAGCAAAGTGTACCTGCGACGCGCCGATAGACGATCTGCGATTCGGTCTTGCGATCTCAAGTACCGGAAGAGCCCGCTGCCGACGGCAAGGCTTTTCAGCTCAGGCTCGGTCCCATTTAGCTAGTTGCTCAGCCACCGACGCCGCAAACGAAGGATGAACGACTCCGGATTCTTTCCTAAGGTCTTTCAATTGCAGACAGTTAGCTCCAGATCGAAATAGTTTGTTTTCCGGCCACCCCTAAATTGGAATTCACCGAGCTTGATTCTCGGGTTGTCCCCAACTTCTCTGGATAGGAATGCCTCGGACAAGCGGTGGTTCGATCCTGCCTTCGCGTCCTGGGAGTGCTTGGATTGAAAAGCAAGGAACACATTCTCTAACCGTCCATCGTCTCCAACGACACTCTAGCGGCTGAGCTAGAATCAAACGGAGGGCCGCTGGAATGACTATGCGATGGAGACTTGGAAACTCGTTGCGCGGTTCGCAAGGAACTTCATGCGAGTCTCTCTCCGACTAAGATTGAATTGACCCGGACGGAAGCAACGGCTGGAGTTGCACTGCCTTAGACAGTGAACAGGAGGCTTGGCGAGCGTGTGTGGCTGCAGATACGCGTGATCGTGGAGACCGAGATCGAACAGGGCAAGCCGGTTCGCCTTGAGGCATTTACCATTTCTGTAAGCGCTCACGGGGGTTTGCTCGAGATGGGACTTAGAGTGCAGGAGGGGCAAAAAATGCTACTCACAAATCCAGCTGTGGGCGTGCGACAAGGCTGCAGAGTCCTCCGAGTAAGAAGCTCCCGAAATGGATCTTTCGCTGTGGCCTTTGAATTCGATTGCCCGACTCCGCAGTTTTGGTCGATCGCCTTTCCTTTGGCAGATGGGGCCGTTTAATGAAATTGTCCATAGGTTGCAACCTCGCGTCCTTGTTTTATAACTTTACAGAATGCTTCACAACAAAAACCGAGCTGGAATTCAGAGGGCAACGGTGACGACTAAGTATGGTGTCCCAATAGCAGTCCAAACCCTCCTGGAGGATAACCAGCCCACGGGTAATCGTTTCTATTGGCACCACAATCGGCCGCGCGTTCCTTGATCGTCAGGCGTGCATTGTGGATCTCTGCTGCGGCTGCGGAGGCTTAGGTTTCGGACTCTTTTCTGAATAGGCATTTCGTACTGCAGTTTGCATCTATACGAAAATAGCTATATTGTCGAATGGCGCCTCCCTTTCGAGGGGAGCCACCTCTTTGCGACTTCAGTCGTAACCATTCACTCCGGCCGCCTTAAGATTTTCTCAAAAACACGGCAGGCAGCGAAAGGCACCAAGGCATGTCAGCGGAGCATCAATGTTTGTCAGGGTTCTTCGTAATGCCTGCGACGTACTCAAAGAGAAACCATTGTCAACGATCCTTGCCATGGAAGGTCTATCCCCAGTTAAGATGAGGTATGAAGCTCCAGCCTTTTCAAAAAGCTAATCTTGTCTTTTCAATCCAAATTGTCAACAGGGTGGCAGAGCCCCGCATCTATCAAGTAAAGGTTAGCGGAGACGATGTGCGGAATTTCTTTGTAGGCATAACCCCTACCCAAAATGCTCGCCACGGCGTCAAGTTGCTCATTCAGACATGGTGCGAGAAGCACCGCGATACGTGGCCGAAGGACGGCGAGACAATTCCCATCGATCTAGATGAAGTTCAGGTCGCAAGGCAGGCACGATCCGCTGAAGCGAGATAGAAAATGACACAGGGCATTCAGACGACACCGTTCAATGTTGACGAACTACGGGAACGCCTCCAAAAGATGTCTGACGTGGAGCTACGCAAGTTCGGGCAGGCAGCTCAGCGTATGATCTCTCCGAAAGCGAATCCAGGCCAACCACCTCCGGAAGTGTTCGTGATTCAACTGGGTGAGGCACGAATAGAATGGAAGCGAAGAAAAAGCCGGCCAAAAATGACAAAACCGAACGAATATAAATGATTTCACGGTTGGCGACCGCGTCAAGGTCAACAAGCTCCGAGGTAGGATCGTAGACGCGACGATCAAAGCCATCATTGGTCGCACGGATGGTAAGAGGCTACCGGTGGATTTCGGGAAGGACGAAACGACGTTGATTCATTTGTGGCAGGTCGTTCGGCGCAAATAGTACCGAAGTCTGGTGCTGTCCTAATTTGAATTTCCGCTGAACAAAGCACGAAACGGGCCGGATGGCCCCTCTAGACGCGCATGTTGTTCCCATCGTTTGGCCTTCCCTCTGAGCCTAAACGATGGGATGAAGTCGTTTTTGCTTGGCTGAATCCGGCCCGACCAGATTCTAGTTCGAATCAAAAAGGAGAAAATTGAAATGAATGTAACAAAACAGGCGGATATTATTACAGCCAGCGAACAAGTTGTCGCTGACATAGCTATTTCCGTTGACAGGCGGTCTCGCCTTCCTGTGAAATAACGACCATCGCCAGGACGCATCGAACAAAAAGACCTTATGGGCCTTGATATATCAATTCGTGAGTGCGGTGATGTCACAATATTGGACCTTCGGGGGAAGTCGACCGTCAGCGGCGGTGAAAGCGAGCTATTGTGCGGCCATCTACAAGAATTGGTTGCCAAGGGTGCGAGCAAGCTGTTGTTGAATATAGCCGACCTGTCGCAGGTTGACAGTTCCGGCGTCAGCGTCATTGTACAGACGTATGTTTCCCTTAAACGGCACGGCGGCGACCTAAAACTGCTATACCCGGGCGGCCGGGTGCTGCAGGTGCTGACTGCACTTCACCTGCTAGACATTATCCAGAGCTTTGACGATGAAGCCAAAGCTCTGGCCAGTTTCGGGCCGCAAAGGTACTCAGCATCGACCTGAAGGCCGGTCACGTACAGGTTAAGCGTTCGGGGGCGGACGGCACAGTGATCTACAAAGACGCGAATATCACTGTGACCGCCTTTCCGACGAAGCACGCTTTCCCCGAAACCTACGGCTATCGATTCGACACCGCCGACCGCAGCATAGTGATCTCGGGGTATCCGTCCGGCGAACGCAGATTACGGTCCGCAGATTTCTTCGCTCCTCTTGCTGCTGGCAGGTGCCCGGCGATATAGTTACTCGCCATGGAGTCTTACATGGACTTTCAC
>Ga0210406_10002783_pt1 | contig 19633 bp, 18 predicted proteins | sample IncBWC30MmetaG_FD_155454 | JGI IMG/M metagenome (GOLD analysis project Ga0210406, IMG submission 155454) | Forest soil microbial communities from Barre Woods Harvard Forest LTER site, Petersham, Massachusetts, United States - Inc-BW-C-30-M | ecosystem: Environmental > Terrestrial > Soil >... | reverse complement strand
AAACCCCCCATGTCTTGGCAGAGTTTCACGATCCTTATCGCCCTCGTAATCTGATCGTGAACCTTATGCCGCCCGAATTTCTTCTGTCATTGATGATGATTCTGAAGAGAGTGCGCTTGGCTTCGCTCGACTCTTCATTGGACGTTACAAATCTCTGACAACTGAGGACAGAAAGATGACGACGATTTGACCCGCTGATGACGGGCCAGTGACAACGTAGTGTGCCGCTCGCCTTAGTCTCCTCCATGACGTTGAAGATTCAGTCAATCTGAAGTGACTCAAAGAACATGGAGAGAAAATAATGAAGGCATTTTCGTTGTTAGCACTGGTGGCCGCACTGGGCATGGGAACTGCGTCCGTGCTGCGTACCGATCAAGGTAATCAGGTTTCCAACTCAAGCATTACTGCTGCTCAGATGACTGACGGAGCCTTTCGGGACGGATTGTATTTGGGAAAACTCGCAGCTGAGCGCGGAGCTGAGTCTCACGTTGCAATCGGCCGGTGGGCAACTGCGGAAGATCGGTCGTCTTTCGCGGCTGGCTATCAACAAGGATACAGGGAGGTTCTTGCCCACCGAGTGGCGCCGGCCACGAGCCAGCGCGCGGCGGAATAAGTTCTCGCAGGCGACTTCGTTCGCAAAAATTCCAGAGGCATAGCTCTCTTCGAGGTGAAGGATGAAACTGAAAGACATTTTTCTGGCAGTCGCTCTGATCTTAACGATGTGGATTTACAGCCAGCAGGTGGCGAAGGCGGGATCTCCGGCAACGGCGGGCGGCGCTGGCGCAGTTGCCATCAGAGGCGTGGTCAAGTTCGAAGGCATTCCGCCAAAGGCCAAGTCCATCAGCATGGCGGCTGACCCGAGCTGCGCCAAGCAGCATGTGGGGTCTGTTTCCACTCCCGAAGTCACCACTGATTCCAAAGGCGGATTGCAAAACGTACTTGTTTTTATCGCGGATGGGTTGGGTGATCGAACTTTCGATCCTCCTAAGGAACCGGTTGTCATCACTCAAAAAGGCTGCCAGTATGAGCCGCATGTAATGGCGGTGCAAGCGAATCAGCCCATCGAAGTGGTGAATGATGATCCGACTTCGCACAACATTCATCCTATTCCGGCCAACAACCGGGAGTGGAATAAAGCCGAACTGCCGGGCGCCAAGGTGGAAGAGGCATTTGCCAGAGAAGAGATTGCGATTCCGGTTAAGTGCAACATCCATCCCTGGATGCGAGGATATATTGCGGTTCTCAAGAATCCATATTTTGCGGTGACCAGGAAAGACGGCAGTTTCGATCTGCCTAATCTGCCGCCGGGGACGTATACCATCAAGGCCTGGCACGAGAAACTGGGTACGTCAAGCCAGACGATCACCATTGGCGCCGACCAGACGAAGGACATTAATTTCGTTTTCAAAAGTATGTAACTGAATTTTCTGGGATGCGGTCGTTTAAGTTCAATGATTCGGGCCGTGAGGAGAAACTGAAATGCGCGAAGTCCCCCTAGTAACCGCGGTCCATCCTCCGTCCCCTGCTCGTGTGCATGTCCAGGGCGAAGTCACGGGATTTCTTAGCACGGACGCAGAGCAGCACCGCCTGAACGAGAAAGAGCCTTTCAGCGGGACTGCGATCTTTCTTTCTTTCATAGAGCACGCGAACTTGAACCCACAGGTTAGGATCCGCGAGACCAAGATCCTCGCTTGCAATAATCCGCAGCCGCTTCCAGACATAAGCAACGTAGCCTGCTAGGTCAAGTTCTGTGGCCCAAACAGCGCCTCTTCCTCCAACCCTCTGCGAATGCACTTCTGCATGGCCGAAGTGCATTCGGAGTTGAGGTAACCACCCAGAGTTTTCAAGTGTGCCAAATGCATATTTCCCGATCCTTAAATTGAGATGGAAAAAATCTCCCGTGGTGGCAACCGAATTGGACGGCGAATATAAATGCTGATCAGCACTAGCCGAAACGCTAAGCCCCGCGCTCCCGCGTCCTAGACCAGCTAAACTGTGCGATAATTCGCGTTCTACCCCGATCAGACCGCAGGATGACGCGTGGAGATCTCTCCCATGTCCAGCACGACAATCTCAATATACGGATGATTGAGTACCGCTTGGCGCAAAATATGGCAATCGCCGAAGACAATTCGGCCGGTACATCGAAAGACCACCGCTTCGCCTAATTTGTGAATGGTCAACTTCGGCATGTTCGTTCCTCCTGAATCTTAATCTTCTGCGTCATTTGCTTAGAGCGTACCCCGGTTGCACGAAGTATTCGGTCGAGTTTTGTAAAGGGACATGCAGATTTGTGAAAACGACCTCTCAGCGCCAGGAGACTCCCCGACTCAGAAGCCTCTTCACCGCGTTGGGGAGAACACGGCAATTCTCGGATGTGCAAGAAAGCTTGCGTACGCCACGAAAACCTTGTGCGACAACGGGTCTACCGTCAAGGTATGGGCGCCGTAGTGAGTCTGTATCTCATCTAGTACCCGATAATTATCAGGACCATCCTGCTGGATCACAGTCAATTCGCCCGTTCTTCCGGCGGTGTAAATTCGCTGAATGCCAGGATCGAATGCAACCGAGTCAGGCCCACCGCCGACCCCCAGCCATGTAATGACTCGATGCCTCTCCAGGTCAAAGACCACCAATTTCGCATTTCCGCTACAGACTGTGAACAGCCGTCTTTTCTCGGAGTCAATCGCCATGCCAGATGGCTCAACGCATGGTGCAAGAGGCCATTGCCCATTTACCGACCGCTTGCCAACATCGATGGCAGCTACCTCGTTGGTGTCTTTTAGATTCTGGAAGAGCAATCCGCTCCACGAGTCCAAGGCGGAAAACTCTGGCTTGCCAGAAAGCGGGATGGTTCCGACCGTCGCGCGCCTCTGGGGATCGATTAGGGTGGCCATGTTCGGGTCGCCATGGGCTACATAAATGAGGTCGGTCGACGGGATGTAGAGGATGGCATCTGGGTCATCTGCAACCGGGATGCTCGCCAACTGGCGAAGAGACTTCGAATCGAAGACATCCACTGTATTCGTTTCGCTTCGTGTGATGAAGGCAACATTGCTGTAGGGCAGTAGAGCGACGCCGTGCGCAGCGCCGGCTCCAGGCATTTCCGATACCGTGCTATCTTTCACATTACTGGCGTCGAAAGCGATTCTGAACAGGGCACCGGACGACGCATTGGTAACAAACAAACCCTGATCGCCTAGCGTCAGGTAATCGAGCACTGTAAGCGGACCTCTTCGCGGAAGTTCGATGAAACCTTCAAAAGCCATGACCTTCGATTTGCTGGGTATGCCCGGATAGACTAAGTAAACCAACGCTACTACCGCGAAACCGATCAGTGTCACGGCGACCGCGAGGGACACCTTAACAACACAGGCAGGCAGCATGTCTCGCCTTGTATTGGCAGTTGTGGAAGCGTTCGTACTTTCGGCAAACATCTCGAGGCCTTCTTCAAAATGCCTTTTCGGATTCATGGGATCTTTCGATATTTCCTTGTGCCGGCTGAAAGAAAAATGCCGATTCATGAACAAACTGTTCAACTGCGCGCTGGATGTTTGTATCGGGAGGTATTCGTTCGAAATCGTTACGCGTTTCGTCCACCTGCTTATTAATGCTCTTGAAAAGAGCGCGGCCATCGAGGTCAGTCCTCAATAAGCTTGTTTCCCATAGGCCGGGAGAGAGTCGGACCCGGTTCACTTCGATCATGCCTCCCTTGTTCAGGCGACCCAGTAACCCGTGAGCAAAATTCACCTGCTGAGTTAGAGTCCCTGAAAATTGAGCGAGTCGTTTATCCATAGGATCGATTAGAATTACCCCACTCAGCGCATGAAGTGCCGTTTCCATGTAGGTCGCGGGTTTGAACGCCGGATTGGGAGAAAACGCGAGCCTCTCCAAGTTTCCCTGCTTGCCCTGATCCACGAAGAGAAAAACGTCCGGGATCACGCGAAGAAGATCGTCAATTTTCCTTTCCTCTGCATCTCGATTCTTCTTCAGCGTTAATCGCGCCTTCGGATTCTCCCTCAGCTCGCGAAGCTGATCATCGTCTTGTTTCCGTTCCGAAGGTGATGGTTCATGGCCATCTACCGAAAGCAGGTGGTGGAGGGGCCCGTCCACTGTGTCAATTTCTTCTTCGCGATAAACATGTCCGGCGCTACGACGTTCCACATGGCTCGCCCATAGCGGATGTTGTTCGCGCTGGCGGAATTCGTTGTTACATGCATCAGTCATTAACTGTTTCGGATTTTGGGCCGACAGATTAGGGAAGGCCGAAAGCACGCAGAAGATGACCAAGGCCACCAATCCGCAATCTGGAATCGAGTTTTTAAACATCGTCATAGGTGAAGACGCTTAAGCCGTCGAAGTGCGAAGATCGTCTAATCTGCAGGCGGACGTGATGTGCGAACTTAAACAACATCGAAGCGCATCATCATGTCGTTCAGGCACTCTGTGAAGCAGCAGACAAAACTGCCTCGCGGTTGTCTCTGACCCACTCTTCTAACGTTCGCGGTTTCTTCCCGGTTAGTTCCTCTACGCTCGTCGTCACCCCGGCAAAATTAAGGCATCCGTCGTAGGTCTGACGCATCCATTCGAGAATACTTGCACCGTACGTGTGCTCGACAAAAGAGGGTAACTTCATCGCCCCACTTGTGATGCTCGCTACCAGATCATCTGGGGTGAGAACGACACTTTCTACCGGAAGACTCAGGCCCTTTGAAATTTCGAGCGCAGCTTGTCTGCCGTTGAGCATTTCAGTGAAAAGCCAATACTGTTTGCGGCCGTGCTGTTCAGGACCATCCGACAGAACTCTCGCGGCGACTGCGGCAATATCTTCAGGGGCAATCCAGCCAACCGGCTGATTTCCCGTAAACCAGTAGAACTTGCCTTCTACGACAGGAGCTGCCGTGAGCAGATTGTCCATGAAGAAGTGGGGATGAAGGTGTGTCCAGGCCACGCCACTACCCTCGATGTAACGCTCTACCATTTCATGCCAGGTACCGTACGCGTAAGTCACGCGTCCATTTCCGAAGATACCTAGATGGACGATGAACTTTACGCCAGCATCTGCGGCAGCATCCACAATCGTTTTGCTCTGGTGGACCATGGCGACGGTGTATCCGGTTGAGAGAAAGACGCGATCGATTCTGGAGAGCGCATCCGGGAAGGTTTCGGGTTGGTCGAGATTGAGGAGGACAGCATCTTTGCCATCCCGTCGCCATGCCTCTACCTGCGCCAGTTTGCGGGACGAGTAGACGGCTTTAGCGGTATTGATCCGTTCGAGCTCCGCGATTACTTTACTTCCAATACGACCTGTCGCTCCCAGAATTAGAACTCTCGGTCTGCTTGCAGTCTGTTCATTAATTGACATCGCGATATTCCTTGGTATTTAGAAAGTACGTTCCATGGATGAGGAAACGATCAACGAACCCTCCCACGTTTCTATTGTGCGGAGAACCCGATCACAGCGCCGTTAGGAATAGTTAATCGCCTGTATGGGTTTGTATTGAAAGCGACGCTAATCAAACGGGTGTGCGGGTGCCAGCGCCTCGTCCAAAGGAGAGCTGCTAATGCCCCCGCCAACACTGCCCACCTGTGATCTGAATCGAATTTGCTGTCATTGTCCGTCTGCCATTTCTTGCCCGGATCGACTCCGGTTCAATCGCGGGCAAGTGAAATTTGGCCGCGACTCTTTGTGTGATTTGAGGCTAGTGCACATCAAGCAACGGCGCTGGCAGGATGTGTCAGAGGTCTGTAGGGATTTGTAAGGAGCGAGCATTACCGCTGGTGAGGCGTGGCATATTGCTGTATATCCTTATTGAGAGAAAGACCCGGTGGTATCTATTCCGTGACGACTCAAAACTCTATAAGTGGCCTGAACTCGCGAGCGCCCATCGGGCGATTATTTATCAAGGTCTTCCTCTGGTTTTGGTTAGCAGTTCTGGCGCTGTTTGCCATCTTTCTGGCTAGCCGCATGTTCGGCAGACGACTGGTTCCGCCTACGGACGTCGTTGCATCATTCGCTCCCAGAGTGGCGGACGAAGCGGCACATGCCTATGAATTCGGAGGTCCACAACAGTTCGAACAATTCGCACACGGGCTGGTCGGGAAATCCGGGATTGAGCTCTATCTGATCGATGGGTACGGTAAGGATGTTTTGTCCCGACCCATTCCCTCCGACAGCCTGTCGATCGTACGTGCCGCCCGAAGTGACGGACGCGTTCTTACCCGCTACGGTTTCCGCTCGCACAGCTCATCTTATAAATTCACCTCGCCGTCAGGGCACCCTTACGTTCTTCTTGTGCGCGCTGGCTTGCAAGTGGGGAGATTCCTGGACAGTACGGCCGGAGGTGGGCTTCCATTCTTCGGAGTGGGATTGCTTATGGTGACGCTCTTCTGTTTCTGGCTTACACACCACATCGTTGCTCCCATTCAGGGGATTCAATCTGCTGCGAGAAAGGTGGCGGCAGGCGATCTGAGCGTGAGAGCCCCGGTCGAGATATCCGAGCGACACGACGAACTGGCGGCTCTGGCGGCTGATTTTGATGTCATGGTTGAAAGGATGGGCGCGTTCGTGCGTTCCCAGAAGGATCTGTTGAGCACAGTCTCCCACGAACTGCGCTCCCCACTTACTCGATTGATTATGACTTTGGCTCTTTTGCGAAAGCAGTCGCCACTTCCGTCCGAGGAGTTACTGCAACGGATGGAGCGCGATGTCGAGCGGGTTGATACGCTCATGAGCCAGCTTTTGACACTCTCTCGTTTGGAAACGGGTTTGTCGTCCGAGGGGAAAGATAACGTGGACTTGTCTCAACTGGTTCAGGAAGTGGTGGCTGATGGCGATTTCGAGGCGCGTTCTTGCGGTAAATCTGTGCGGCTGCAAGCCGAAGGAGGTATCGTCATCGAGAAGGCTGATCAGCAGGCTCTGCGCAGCGCCTGTGAGAATATCATTCGCAACGCGATTAGGTTCACTACGCTGGGGAGTCAGGTGGAGGTGATTTTAACAACTGAGAAAATGAGCCCGTCAGTGCAGGCCGTTCTTTCAGTCCGTGATTACGGTCCGGGCGTCCCTGGAGAGTTCCTGCAACAAATCTTTCAACCATTCTTCCGCGTAAAGGAACCAAATGGCGCTCCCATGGCAACCAAGGGCACCGGCCTTGGACTTGCGATTGCTCTTGAGGCAATTCGTCAACATCGCGGAACGATCATCGCATCGAACGCCAGTCCGATCGGCCTCGAAGTTAAGGTCGTGCTTCCGACCAGCTACCCCTGAGTTCATTCGACGCAATCGTGAATGGCGTCCACCTCAAGACATCGCATCACAGCGGCCAAGCATACAAATAGCCAACCCCCCGCACGCTCCGGATTCTTTCCGCGCCATTTGTCTGTGGACCCAACTTTTGACGAAGGTTGCTCACATGAAGATCGATGCTCCGATCGAAAGGCGAAAATTTCCGGCCGAGAACCCGCTCCGCCAAGGCTTCGCGAGAAAGCACCTGTCCGGGCGATTCCAGGAATGCGCGCAGCAGATCGAATTCCGCCGAAGTCAAGTGCAAGGGTCGTCCCGACTTGGATGCGGAATATGCAGCCAAATCCAGTTCCAGATCACCCGACTTGATGGACAGTGGCCGCGGTGGGCTGGTTTGCTCCGACTGCCAACCCGATCTGCGGCGGATGGCGCCAATCCGCGCAATCAATTCACGCGGGCTGAACGGCTTCGCCAAATAATCGTCCGCACCCATCTGTAGGCCCAGGACACGGTCAAACTCATCGCCTTTGGCGGTTAGCATCAGAACCGGCGTACGCACCCGCGAGCGCAATTCTCGCAGGACATCAAACCCCTTCATATCGGGCAACATCACATCGAGGACGATCAAATCGTAACTGCCGCTTGCCCCCGCGTGGCTGCCTTCTGCGCCGGTATGCACGACTGATGTCGCGAATCCCTCATCTTCTAAATATCGCTGCACAAGTTCACATAGATCCGGATCGTCGTCCACGATCAGCAGACGCGCATGCTTTCGCATCGCTTCTTGCGGCCTTGCAACTGGGGTCATATATAAACCCTGCACATTGGAAAGGCGGATTCGTTACGCCGAATTACACTAGGCCGTTCAGGTCTCTCCCGACGCAATAATAGCTGACCTTCTAGCATTTATTGAACCGCGGGTCGGGAACGCGATTGCAGTGATCGAGATCGATGTTTTCAAAATTCGTAAAGAAATCTCCAATCTCACAGGACTAGATGCTACGGGCGGTGTTCTGGAAACCACCAACCTGGCAGAAGTTTGGGAATGCGTAGCTTTTTCGCCCAAGGTCCCCATTGGGGTTCGAACTCCGTCAGGACATTCCCAATACCAATCTGCAGGAACTCACTCCCCATGTGTTGTTCCGCATGAGTAATGTCGTTATAGCCATTCGGAAGGATCCCCATCCCGACGAACCCGGCGGCCGCCGCCGCAGCGAAATTGCTTGCGGCGAAGGTAGTTCTTCCGGAGTCGGTTTTGTCGAAGATGGTGAAGGCAAGTGCATGGACGGTCCGAGTGAACGGATTGGAACTGGTCGAACGCAAATAGCGAGGATCTTCATGCAGCAGGGCGCCGGTCAGAAATTGGGCGGTGTTTCTTGACGTACGATCCGCCAGTCTGTATCCATAGTTTCTGCCGAATGCGTCAGCGCCATCTTTCCATTCCTTGGGATATTTGCTCGGTGGATTGAGCATTCCCAATCCCGCCCCCAAAGCAGGCAGGATGACGGCTGGTGGACCGAAGGATTTATGGGCGTATATACGAAATTTATCTTGAATTGTGAGAGGACTTCTGGTCAGCCCCGGAGACAAGATTGGGAATTGATTCAGGTGTGTTTCAGAGCCCGCGGGCGACGATGAAGACTGGTTCTGCGCCTGATTCTGGGGCTTCGGGGCGTCGGGAAGAGAGGCAACGACTGCATCATCGGCTGCGGCAATGTGGTTTTTGGCCTGGTCGGGCACAGATGGAGAATCATCTTCGGAATGCATAGTAGATGGAGATCGATTTTCCAAATCTTGTGAAAAAACCGTGCTGGGGAAGGCGGAAAATATGGCAGCGGCAGCCAACACGATGCCGGACAAATGTCCAAATCTGTTCGTCATGGTTCTCCAGGCAGGAAAGATGTTCCTGTTTGCAAAGTACTGGGATCACGACAAGGGTGCCGTCAGGAAGGGTGAGGCATTTGTAAGAATTTGTACGGTTTCGAGTTAAGCACCGTTGAGAGGTTCATTGGGACCTGCCAAGTATTCGAGAATCCATGGGCGAGAGTCAACGATTTGCATAACTGACTGCCGCCAAGGCGATGACATCTCTCTCGGTCGGGGTTTCCGTTGCAATAGCGACGACTGCTAGATGTCGGATCGCAGCGGTCCGTGCGCTAATCACATCCTGACGAAGGCAGCCCAGAAGCAGGGAGCACTCGTGGACGGAATACTTTTCCAGGATTGACATGATGAAGACAAAACGCTCGAATGAATTGAGCCCCACGATGCGGGCGAAAATGGAGTGCCCCAGCACTTCTGCCGCCGCTTTGCCGTTCAACCGTAAAAACCTTGCTTCATTCAATTCGTTTCCGTCGTCCGGCTATGGGCAAAGCAACCGGATTGCCTGAAGGATGATGCTGCGTCGAGCCCACAAGTGCGCCCTCTCCCTGAACACATAGTGACTGTTCACGGAATCCTCCAACCCTGAGAGGAAACACTGTTCAGCCGTCTGAGGATCCGCAGTCAGTAAGAGGGACAACAGAAAAAGACTGTCCATCTGTTCAACGAAGATGCGGCAGAAATCACTGCTGGTGGCACATGCGTTTGACTGTTCACTCTTGTAGTTTTCTGTCACTTCTGCTCCTTCCTCCATTGCGGCCAGGCATACAATTCGTTGCGGAACAGCGCGTCCTTATTCGAATTCGAGAATCAGAAGAAAGAAGTGGCGCTTTCAAGCTGACTGCGCTCTCCCATGCGCGACTTATCACTGTTTTCGGATATTGGCCGACGTGACTACGGTTGAATCGGTCACACTCGATCGATGATCAGTTTCATCAACGCGCAGGAACACCGGAGTGTTGACAGGCAGTTCCACGTTCGAACCTTTAGCGAAAAAAGCGTCGTATGCGTTCACAGCCGCGCCGAAATAACCGAAGCCGATGGCCGTAGATACCGACGCCTGCGCAGCGCCCGCGCCAAGCAGCCCGAATCCTCTATTCCCTTCACCTGCCCGGGACCAAGCGGTTTTGTCGACGGTGTTATCGGCGACAGCCCTGGAGGGGCCGATAAGCGAAATCGGAGCGCGCAAACGAGATAAGGTCGAGGTCGTCGCTTTCACGTCGCCTTCGAGGCCGACCGAGAGCCGTTGGCCGCCCGCCGCCTGGACGCCGGCGACGGTTGCGAACATCTCGGTCGTGACGCCATCAGGAGTCTGTGCTGAATGGAAGGAGAACAAGAGTCCACCATTCTTCTTCATCCAGCCAGCAGCCACGGCACTGGTAACAGTGCCCTCAAGCTTTGTGCCTGCCGGGTAGACCAAAACGTGTTCCCGGTTGTAGTACGGACGCGGCACCACGGCTTCGATCGGTGACCCAGGAGCGCTCACCGCCGAGTTCAGAGGCGTTAAGAGACGAACGTGAAGATAGCCATCGTCGAGCGCAGAGTGCGTGTCAGCCTGATCGACGGGCAACGGTGTCTCAACTGCGTCGAGGAGTGTTGCATCGAAAACTGTTCCTTGGCTGAGGTACTCCGGGTGATAAGGCAAACTCGTGACGGCACCTTGGCTCAATCTTTGCAATTTGTGGGGCGCAGACAAAGGTTCAGCAGCATCTTTCATCTTCTGGCGGACACCCGGACGTTGAGACTTAGGAAGATATCGAGCTGTTTTTACATCACTGACTCCAATGGTGGAGTCCGTATGAATTGGCACCGCGGTGCCGTCGGGAAGAATCACATTGTCGAAGGTCACCTGCGCGATTCGCGGACGCGTGAAATCGCCACGCAGAATCTGTCCTTTATGCCTGGGCGCACCGGAAATTGAGGAGACGTGCCCTTTAACCATCGAGCCCTCTGGAATTGCGATGATCGTGCCGGCGTAGACTGGCTCAGCCAACCTCGCTGTGATGGGCTCGCCCGACTTTGTGATACGCAGGCCCTTCTCGATCCTGCACCGTAGATCATTACCCGCCCCGACCACGATCGTACTTTGTGGAGGCTGAGTGTCCTGTGCAGCCGCAAGCGATGCGGATGCTGCCAAAACTGAAAACGATATAACTACTCTCTTGATATACGACTTCACTGTTCACCTCGGCGACATTGGATAAAGCGATTCGGGCCGGTGTAGAACTCTGCAACCCAGCCCGTTCTTTGGAAGTTAGCGGGGCTAGTTATGGGGTGCGGTCAGAATGTGTGGGAGAAGCGTAAGGATTTGTATTGAATAGAGACTGAGCCGCATCTGCGAATTCGACCCGGTATCTAAGCATCTAACTCTGGCTTGATCGGGACCGGTACGAGTGGTTGCGTCTGACATTCCAGTCAGACAACTCGCACAAGCAGGAGAGTTAAATGAAGAGGCTCGAAGGAAAAGTGGCGGTAATAACCCGCGGGAACAGCGGCATCGGTCGAGCGGCGGCCAAGCGCTTGCAGGAAGAAGGCGCGAAAATGGCTATCTTTGGTCGAAGCAAACAAACGCTGGATGAGGCCGTGAACACCATCGGAACGGCGTGGTAGCGGTTCAGGGGGACGTGGCCAAACTCGCGGACGTGGACACGCTGTACGCCGAGTTTGGCAGAAGCTGGGAAAAATTGATGTCCTATTCGTGAACGCCGGAGTAGCGAAGTTTTCAGATCACGCCATAGTGGGTAAGCCGATCTCAGCGAGGGTGCAATTCTGAATCATGAAATCAAGAGATTGGACGGCACTGCTACAAGCGCTCGGCTTCGAGGGAGAAAAACCACAAATAACCGAAGCGTTCAATGCATTCGAGCGGCAAGTCTATCGGCGTTCGCCGCCGCCAGTTGCACGCGCTTATGGTCGATCCCGCGTATGACGATCTCGCGACACTTGACGGCATATGCCTGGCCGAAAGCGTCCCCTAACGTGAAGCGAGCCGTCGACGAAACTCGCTTGCGGTGGGCCTGCTATTCGCTTGAATGTGCGTGAGAAGGTTGCTGCACCTCGAAAGCCCCCAGCGCTCTATGATGGCTGCGGGTTGGAGGTGCAGGGAAGCAGAAGAGTGATGAAAGACTGCGAGGCGAATGGCATGAAAACTTCAGAACTGTCCGGCGTAACTCTACAACTCGCCGGGCCGAAATGTGGCCGACGGCGCGAGAAAGTGATTGAGATCGCCACTTTCTTGCGCGAGACGCCCTGATGAAAGCGGTCTATCGGACTGAAGTGGAAAAGCTGGCGGCAGCGGAGCGGAAATTCTCGATCTGCTCCGCGCGTTGATCGGCGTCTCCCATGTGGCCTCCGGCCCTGACTGGCAGCAAAGCCCGAGGAGACTCGTGGACATCCTCATCACAGGTTCGCATCCAATCAACTAGACGTTTTGGAGGCCTCTGAGGGATCGGATGAAGATGCAGGAGCGATTAACGGGCCGTCGAATGCACGCGTTCCATTGGTACACGATGACAATTTCCCTGGGTGAACATCATGCGGATTCCGTGTTTCGGGCGCAGGATGACCATCGGGCGCGCTTCGATTATTTGGCCGGGAGCCAACTGAAAATCGTAAGTTCTGAGGAGATCGCGCAAGATCATGAGGATCTGCAGCATCGCGTAATTTCCGCCGATACAGCCTCGCGGTCCGGCTCCGAAGGGAAGGAAGGTGAAGGGTGGGCGCAGCTTGTCGTGTTCTTTGGTGAAACGCTCCGTATCGAAGTTCTCAGGATTCTGCCAGTAGCGCGGAGCATGATGCGCGCCATACACATACACGATGACCATCGATCCGCGAGGTATGGCGAGGTCGCCTACGCGGTCGTCAGCAACTGCCATGCGGTCGACCATCCAAAATGGCGGGTAGAGGCGGAGCGCCTCCATGATTACCTGAGTCGCAAATTCGAATTTGGGAACATCGCTGTAGCTCAAAGGCGCGTCGCCGAGCACGGTATCAAACTCGTGCCGTACCCTTTCGAGGCAATCTGGACGCGAGCTCAAAAGATAAAGAAGCCACGATAGAGCATTCGAAGATGTTTCATGTCCGGCAACCAGAAGTTGCATGCTCTCGCTCAGGATAAGTTCATCGCTCATGCCTTTGCCATCGCTGTAGCGCGCATTCATCAAAGTCTGCAGCAGATCGTGGCCGGGCGGTTCGTTGCGGCGCTTCCGGATGTATTCCATCAGAACAGCGTCTGCGCGGGCTCGCATGTCTTCGTGTTTACGCAGTTCGCCCGAGACGGCGAACCAGGGATTCAAATAGGGCTGAAGGGTTTGCCGAACGATGAATTCCTGGACGGTGCAGATGGTATGGCTGACAAGATCGATGTCTTCATCCTTCAACCGGGCGCCAAACAGCGATCGGGCGACCATAGCGAAGGTAATCTTCATCAGGTGAGGGTAGATGTCGACCGGGCCTATACGGACCTGTCTGTCGAAATCGCGCAGCGACTCGGCGAGGGAGTCCCGCATGATTGAGGACAGCACATCGAGTTGCTTTCGATCGAAGCCGGTCTGGATCAGACGGCGCTGCGTGCGCCAGGCTTCTCCGTGGGTCGTCAGAAGACCCTTTCCCAGGAAGTGGCCCATACGCTTTACTTGAATTTCGGATTTTTGGTAGTTCTCCGCATTGGTCTTCAACACGTGCTGGATGACAGCGGGATCGATGGTAATGATCGCTTCCTTGAGACCACCCAAATAGATCCGGAATGTGTCGCCGAAGATTTCGTTGTATCGTGACAAGACCTGCACGGGATTGCGGGCCATTGCGCGAGAATCCGCAAAGCAGCGAAATCGGGAAACAACGGGGACAGGCGTTGCTGAGCTCATATCCAAGCGTCCTGATACTTGCCTCGGACCGTAGGAGATTTCATGTCACTTTTAGGAAGCGGTGGCTGGGCCGTGCGCAAAAGTTAAAACCCGCAAAATCAGTTTTCGTTCCCCAGGTGCTTCAAGAGTATCAGATGATGCCGGATTGCCCCGGTCATGGTGGGATTCTGCCGATAGGAAATCCCAAACTCTTCGGCAGTCTCCTTAACGATCCTGGTCAGCGGAGCATAGTGGGTATGGCACACGAAAGGGCACAGGTGGTGGACGACGTGATGGTTAAGCCCACCCACGAGCCAACCCACAAGCGGGTTTTCCGTTGCATAATCGGCCGTTGTCGCGAAGATGTGATAGACGCCATTTTCAAACTCGCTACGATCCGAAGGAAAGTAGGTGCTATCGACGGTGTGCGTCGATTGGAATACGAGCGTTACGGTTAAACCGACGATCAAATGGACCAGGAGGAACGCTCCGGCGACGAGCAGAGGCGATTTTCCCAGCACCATCACCGGCAAGATAAGCATATAGGTGAGGTAGAAGCCCTTGCCGGCAAATAGAATGGCATATTCGCGCAGAGAATGTTTTGTGCGTCTCAGATATTCATGGGTCGGAAAGAAAAAGCACTGGAAGTCCCTGAAAAACACATAATCGAGAGAGAACATCGAGTAAACGACCAGCACGTAGATGTGCTGGAACCGGTGCCATGGCGCCCAGGGTTCATAAGGCGTAAAGCGAAAGATGCCGCGTCCGGAAAGCGCGTCGTCCTCACCGTGGAGATTGATGCAGGAGTGGTGACCCCGATGATGGAGGATTCGCCACATGTACGAACTCATTCCGCACAGATCGAAGACATAGTTCAGGGCTTTGTTGACGTGCGACCGATGCGAGATGGCGTTGTGATTGCTATCGTGGGCGATGTTCAGCAAAAGGAATGTCTGCGCGATGCCGCCTAAAAGGTAGAGGGCGACAAATTTCCATGAGCCGGGCTTGAGCGTATAGAGAGCAATCCATGCGCCCCCGAGGACTGCCAGACCCATGGCGATCTTGACCCACATTGTACGGTCCGCTTTGGGAGAAATGCTCTGATCGGCAAAAAACCTATCCAAGCGGCTACGCAAGATTTTTGGGAATGTGGACGCGCTAGCCGATTCGATAATCGGCGAAGCTGAAGTTTCCGATGGTACAAGATCCGCGATGTCCGGTCGATCGGCAATCATCGCTTCGGGTTGGAACGTCACCGGCGCCTCCGCGATCATGGTAAATTGGACCCGACGCGTTCCACAAGATGCACAAACGGCCCTGACCCGCGGCGTAATTGTTGCTGCGACGTCGAGAGTCTCGCTGCAACATTTTAGTGCGAGCCATTAAGGGCAATCAAGAAAATTCAGAACGGAGCGAGTATGGATGCTGGTGCCTCATCCCAGGACGCGATTAACGCATGGTATTGTGCAAACGTTTTGCTAATATATTACCAACCAATGAACCTTAGTGAACGGGGCCTCCTGCATGTGGCATAGGAGCTCCACAAATCTGCTTCGCGTCCTATGCGGCAAAAAGGAGAACGTCCGTTCCACAGCTAATCGAGTGACCCTTGCGGTGAGAAAAAAAATTGCGAGGACATTCTCACAGTCCCACATTCCAGGTCTGCACTGCGATCTGCACTTCGAGACTTAAGCATGTTTCACCTCGCTCGCTGGCGAGGCATGTTTCGTTTACTGACTTGTGTTCTATTCGACCTTGGAGGATCGCTGATTGATGACGGCGTCAATTCTGGACCACCTGGATAGGCTGACAGATGAGCACCCGGACAAATTACTTTATTCGTACCTTGACGTAAACGGCGATCCGATCGAAACCCATACCTACGCCTCGTTTCTCCGCCGAGCGCAAGCGATCGCGGGACATTTGCGGAAAGAGGGTCGTTTCGCGGCGGGTGATCGGCTTCTGCTTGCCTACCCGCCGGGGCTCGAAATGATTTGCGCATTCTTTGGTTGCGTGCGCGCCGGATTGATCCCAGTGCCGGTCTATCCCCCCAGTTCGCGCGGCTTCCAGAGCGCCCTATACAAGACCGTCCACATCGCAAAGGATTGCCAGGCGGCTGGGATCTTAACCAGCAGAGACTACCACGCATCTCTCAAGACGAATCTCGCCAGACGTGGAGTCTCGGCGTCGGGCGTCGACGTAGATTACATTTCCGGTCTTCCGTGGATCGCCACGGAAGACTTCGTGGACACGATTTCGGACCAACTACCTGCCGATCCTTCGAAGATCTTGTTTCTCCAGTACACCTCGGGTTCGACGATGGAGCCGAAGGGCGTGATCGTGACGCACGAAAACATCCTGAATACCTATCCGCTCGTGATCGACCATCCGGCGCCGGTCGTCGTTTCCTGGCTTCCGCAGTATCACGATATGGGACTGATCGGGTGCTACCTATACCCAGCACTGAAAGGTGGCACGACGTACGGGTTCGCCCCGATGGATTTCATTCAGCGGCCGATCCTCTGGTTCAATACGATAACCACCTATCGCGCCACTGCGGCCGCCGCCCCCAACTTCGCCTACGACTATTGCCTGCGCGCCGGGAGGCTTTCCAAGGAGAGCCTGGAAGCTTGTGATCTCAGCTCGCTTCGCGTATTAATGTGCGCCGCAGAACCCGTAAAACCGGATACCTACACCCGGTTTCTAGAAGCGTTTCAGCCTTATGGACTCAAGTCCGAGAGTTTCCATGTTGCCTACGGGCTGGCCGAGAATACTTTGGCGGTCTCACTGGGCGGTCGCAACATCGTTTCCGTCAACAAGCGCGCCCTGGCTCTGGGGAAGGCCCGCATGACTACCGAGGTCTCAGAAATCGGCGGCGCCACACAGATTGTCAGTTGTGGAACCTCGCTCCCGGGTCTCGACGTTAAGATCGTGGATCCGGAAGGACACTTCGCTCTTAAGCCAGGGCGCATCGGCGAAATTTGGGTCGCCGGAAGCGGTAAGTGCCAGGGTTACTGGAATAATCCTGAATTGACTCTGAAGCAGTTTCGTGCCCGGCTTGTGGACGATACTCCCTATGACGACGGCTACCTTCGGACCGGCGACATAGGATTCATCCACGACGGAGAACTCTACGTCTGCGGCCGCATCAAGGACATGATTATTCTCCGCGGGCAAAACTATTACCCGCACGACATTGAAAACGTCGTAGAGAAATCATCCACTCTGATCCGGCACAATTGCGTCGCCGCGTTCCAGGTTCAGGAAGACAGCGAACCTGCGCTAGCCATCGTCGCCGAAGTCAAGAATCCTAGAGCGCTTCCCGAAGCACGAAAGATCGCGGCCGCCGTCCGGAATTATCTCAATGTGGAAGTAGCGATGATTTCCCTGATCGCTCCTCGTGCGATCCCGAGAACCAGTTCGGGGAAGATCATGCGCCATAAGACCAAGCAGATGTGGCTGCAAGGTCAGTTCACCGTTCTCTCCGACTTTTCGCGGGAGAAGGACGCCGGGAAGTCCCATTCCGACATGCATTCCTCTTTTGCCGAATTGAAGGCCAGGTACAACCTGACAGGTCTGGAATCGTACAACCTCGTCGAAGCCGGCCTGGATTCCCTCGATCTTGTTGTATTCATGCATGAACTCAAGGAACTCCTGAAAGAGAAAGATGCCGAGATGCTGGCGAGGCAAGTAGATATTGGTGTCATTCAGCGTGTCAGTGTAGCCGAGCTGTTTGGACTAGCCGAACAACTGGAGCGGGCTCCCGACGAGGCACTGGTTCATCTGCGCGAATCCCTTGCGGCTTTCCGTGAAGAGCAGTGCGCCGCTGAGAAACGAATGATGAACAACGACAGGAAGCTCATCTTTGAGCCTCCAGTGCCTGCGCCCATGCCGGAGATACCGACGCTGAATCATGTGCTGCTCACGGGCGGGACAGGCTTCATAGGGCCATTCCTCATCAAGAGCTTGCTCGAACAGACCCAGGCGAAGATCTATGTTCTCGTCAGGTCTTCCGACGAAAAGCAGGGCAGGCAGAGACTAAGATCTGCGATGGAGTCAATGGGACCCTGCGGAGCGGGGCTGATGGAGATGTTCGAGGCCCGCGTGATCCCCGTCCCCGGCGATCTGGCGCAGCCAAAGCTTGGCCTGATGCAGGATGTGTGGGATTTCCTCGCGAGTGAAATCGATACCGTGTTCCATAACGGTGCAACCGTGAACTACCTCTACAACTACGACCTGATGCGCGACGCAAACGTGCTGGGAACCAATGAGGTCGTGAGATTGGCGTTCGAGGGCAGGCCCAAAGAGTTCAATTATGTCTCGACTACCTTCGTGTTTGGCTGGGCGGTCAAATCAGTCTTATATGAGACCGACCTGAACGAGAATATGGAGCTTCTCGATTTTGGGTACAGTCAATCGAAATGGGTAGCGGAACAGGTGGTTGTCGACGCGCGCAGTCGTGGACTTTCCGCGCGGGTTTTCCGGCCGGCTCTTGTGAGTCCTTCCATCACCGGCGGCGGCAACAACTTCGATATCGCCGTTCGCCTCGTTGCCTTTATGGTGAATCACGGCATCGGCGTCGATACTCTCAACCAGGTCAGCTTTGTTCCGGCCGACATTGTGGCGAACAATATCGTTGCGATCTCCACCGCTCCAGGTACAACAAATAATACTTACCATGTCGTTCGGGACGATTATTCGAACATGCTGGATATTACCGGGCTTATCACCAAAGCGACTGGCCGGCAATTCGAAATATTCAGCCTTCCCGATTTCGTTCCCGAGCTGATCCGGAGATGCCGGAAGGAAGATCTTCTCTTTCCCCTGCTGGATTTTCTGGTGGGCTCTGTCGACAACATCTCCGCGATGGAGTTCAAACGGTATGACAGCTCTTCCTATCAAAGGGCCCGGGATGCCTCCGGGTGGGGCAAACCGGACCCGGCTCTCGAAGATACGGTCAACGGCATTCTGAAATTTATGTATCGGAAGGGAATCATTTCGGTCGCGGCTCGTGAGGTCAACGCGGTGTCACCGATCTGCGAGCGCGAACTGGCCATCGAGACCATCGGAGAGGTATAGACTGCGGTGCGGATTGCCTCCAATGCATGGCTGCTGCTGGGAGATCCTGAGTGTGTCGAGGAGATGCCCAAGATCGAAGCCTCGGAGCAGCTGTGAGATGATCGCGGGTCAATGAGCGAAATCGCCTGTTAGCGACAGTTAGGTGTCTAATACCGATATGCAGCGACTGTGGCTGTGGCTGATCATTGTCGCGTTAGTAGTCTTCGGGGCTTTTGGATACTGGTGCTATGAGCGAGTCCCATGGATTGACGTCGCCGCATTTATTCATTCGCAAACGGGCAGCGTTCGCTGCGGACACATCTCGGACTCGGAGCCGGATATTCAGGCTGCCCAAGAAGCGATTAAATGCGCGATGTCAGCACGTGAAAGTGACCATGCTTTCGTGGTCATCTTCAGCGTTCACGGTATCGACGAACAAATCTCCAATGCGGTCATTGGCCATTCAAATGGGAAGGGAGTAGAACTGTTTTATGCAACTGGAAGCGTGCATAACGCGAACACCCTCTTGAAACATCGGTGCGATGTGCCGATGCAGCTTTGCGTTGACTCGACCATCTATCACATACCCCGTTTGCACTGCGCCCCG
>Ga0210406_10002782_pt1 | contig 19637 bp, 16 predicted proteins | sample IncBWC30MmetaG_FD_155454 | JGI IMG/M metagenome (GOLD analysis project Ga0210406, IMG submission 155454) | Forest soil microbial communities from Barre Woods Harvard Forest LTER site, Petersham, Massachusetts, United States - Inc-BW-C-30-M | ecosystem: Environmental > Terrestrial > Soil >... | reverse complement strand
CACGACCTTCCTCAGCCCCGTTGCTCTGGCTGGCGCTCGTTTCAACGACGACGAGCACACTGTGAAGGCCGGCTTGAACTATCGCTTCAACTGGGGTGGCCCGGTCGCCCGTTACTGATCATCTCTGATCGGAATCGACGGAAAGGCCGGCCTCGCGCCGGCCTTTTTCGTTTGAGATGCACAAAAATTGCGCAAAGCCCGCCATTTTCCTCATTTTATTAACTGGGTACCACGATACTGCCGCCGGGTTTCACCTGAAGGGTGAGAGTTTAGGGCGGGGCAGAACGCATGGCTTACCGGTTTTCGATTCGTAAATATTTGAAGTTCGGCTTTTTGCGCCCGCAATGGGGCGTCCGGGGTAGCCTGTTCGCCGCTTTCGCCGTCATCGCCGGCATGGCCATTATCATTAGCGCCGGCGCTGGCCTGGTGCTGGCGCAACTCGGCAAGGCCATGGTCGATCTGAGCGGACGGGATATTCCGCGCCTCGCCGCCAGCCTGCAACTGGCCGCGCAAAGTGCCAGCCTCGCCAGCCAGGGACCAGCGCTGCTGGCATCGCGAAGCGCCGAAGCGCTCGACGAACGCGCGAAGAAAATGCAGGAAACCCGGCAGGTGGCGCTCGGCAAGCTTGGCGAAATCACCGAGCTCGGCGCCGACAAGGCGGTCGTCGCCGCACTCGGCGAAACCGTCAAGAATATCGACGACACCATCAAGAGCCTCGGCTCGGCGGCCCGCGAGCGGCTGGAGGTCGCAGCGCTGCACGACAAGCAATACCAAGCCCTGCGCGGCGCGCAGGTGGCCTTTGCCGCCGCCGCAAGCCCCGCGATGATGAACGCGCAAACCCAGATCAACGCCCTACTCGGCTCCGCGGAACTTTCCGCTGATGATGCGACGCAGGCCGCTCGGACCGTCGAACAGCTCGGCGATGTCATCGCCAGCGGCCATCAGGCGTCGTCGGAAATGAACGCCGCGCTCTCGGCCAACAGCAGCGACACGCTGGAAGCGATCGAGAAGGAATTCAAGGACACCAAGGCGCGTGTCAAATCGAACCTCGATTTGCTGGCGAAAAATCACGAGAATAAAATGCTCGGCGAAGCCGCGATGAAATTACTGACATTCGGCGACGGCAAAACCGGCGTGTTCAAGATCCGGCAGAAGGAACTCGACGCCAGCGACTATGGCGACGTCATTCTCGAGGAAACCGGCAAGCTCAATGTCGGCCTCGGCATCAGCGTGCAGCAGCTCGTCGACGGCGTGCAGAAGGAAACCGATGCATCGACCTGGCAGGCGCGCCAGGAGATTTCCTTCGCCACGGTCGCCATGCTGGCGCTCGGGGCGCTGACCCTGGTCGGCTCGGTGCTGTTCGTCTGGCTCTATGTCGGCCGCAACATCCTGCGCCGGATCCGCAGCCTGCAACGCTCGATGCAGTTGTTGTCCGGCGGCGATTTGCAGTCCGAAATCTACCAGAGCCACCAGCACGACGAAATCGCGTCGATGGCCAGTTCGCTGCAGATCTTCCGCCAGAGCATGCTCGAAGCGCGATCGCTCAGCGCCGACCAGGACAAGGACCGTGTCGCCAAGGCCGAACGTGCCTCGCGCATGGAAGCCCGGATCGTCGAATTCGAGGCCACCGTCCGCGGCGCGCTGGACAATCTGCAGAGTTCGGCCGGTTCGATGCAGGCCACGGCGGAATCGATGTCGGTGACCGCCGATCAATCCAGTGCGCTGGTGAGCGCGGTGGCATCGGCCGCCGAGGAAACCTCGGTCAATGTCCAGACCGTGTCCTCGGGCACCGAAGAACTGTCGTCGTCGATCGCTGAAATCGGTCGCCAGGTCGTCAGTTCGGCGGAAATCGCCCGCAAGGCGGTCGCGGAGGCCGGCAGCACCGACGCCACCATGCAGGGGCTGGCGGAAAATGCCGCGCGCATCAGCGTCGTGATCGATCTGATCCAGACCATCGCGTCGCAGACCAATTTGCTGGCGCTCAACGCCACCATCGAAGCCGCACGCGCCGGCGAGGCCGGCCGCGGCTTTGCCGTGGTGGCTTCCGAAGTAAAGAACCTCGCCAGCCAGACCGCGAAAGCGACCGATGAGATCCGGGCTCAGATCGCCAGCATGCAGGCGGTCACCGAATCCGCCGTCGGTGCCATCAGGAGCATCAGCAACACCATCGGCGAGATCAACGAGGTGACCACCGCGATCGCCAGCGCGGTCGAACAGCAGGGTGCGGCAACGCGCGAGATCGCCCGCAACATCCAGCATGCCGCCGGCGGCACCAGCGAAGTCTCCAGCAACATCGTCGGCGTCTCGGCCGCCTCCGCCGAAGCCGGATCGGCCGCCAACGAGGTGTTGAGCGCGTCCAGCGCGCTCAGCCGCGAAGCAGAGATGCTGCGCTCGGAAATCGACGTGTTCCTTTCCAATATCCGGGCGGCGTAGCCGTCGATCGGTCGTGTCCGTCATTCCCCGACGGTCCAAAAGACCAGCCCCGGAATGACGGACTAACGATACCCATGCGGTTTTTCCAAACCGGCATTTGCTTTTTTCGGCTAGCATCGCGGCGCGTGTGCCGCTAAGCCCGTATTATGTCGAAATCAGATACAGTTCAGTCCTCGGTAGAGGCACTGCGGTACCCCTGGGAAAATCATCCCGGCCCTAACGAGGTCGTCGAGGTGATGCCCGGCGTGTTGTGGGTTCGGCTCAAGCTGCCGTTCCGGCTCAACCATGTGAACATCTATCTGCTCGCCGACGGCGACGGCTGGGCCATGGTGGATTCCGGATTCGGCAATGAGGAATCGATCACGGCCTGGACCGCGTTGTTCGAAGGTCCGCTGGCGCATGTGAAGATCACGCGACTGATCGTCACCCATTCGCATCCGGACCACGTTGGGCTGGCCGGATGGATCGTCGAGCGCTTCAGCTGCGCACTCTATATGTCGCAGGTCGAATATCTGCAGTCGGTCTATCACCAGAACCGCGGCACCGAGGAGCGTAAGCAGGCGCAACGGCTGTTCTTCCGCCGCCACGGCATGGACGAGGACCTGACCGACAAGCTGCTCGGCCGAGGCCAGGACTATCTCAAACGCGTGTCGGTGCTGCCGCCGTCCTATCGCCGGATCTCGCATGGCGATGAAATCTCGATCGGCACAAGGCGTTTCAAGGTCATCACCGGCGGCGGCCATGCGCTCGACCAGGTGATGCTGTATTGCGCGGCGGACAAATTGTTCCTGTCGGCCGATCAGGTGCTGAGCAAGATCTCGCCCAATGTCAGCGTCTGGGCGGTCGAGCCGGAACAGAATTCGCTCGGCGAATATCTGGCGTCATTGGCGAGCCTGACCACTACCTTGCCCTATGATGTGATCGTGCTGCCCGGTCATGGCGTGCCGTTTTACGGCCTGAAGACCCGCATCAAGCAACTGGCCGACCATCACGAAGAGCGCTGCGGGCTGATCGCCGATGCCTGCCGCGAAATCTCCAAGACCTCGCGCGAACTGGTGCCGGTGGTGTTCCATAAATACCCCCTCGACGTCCACCAGATGGGTTTTGCCTCGGGCGAATTGATCGCTCATGTCAATTACATGCTGGTCGAGGGACGCCTGACCTCGGAAGAGATCGACGGCGTGCTGCGTTTCCGGACCACCTGACGCCGATCCGCGGCGCCCCACCCCGGATCATCGCGGGTTTAAAGCGATTCTAAACCAACGAAGCCTTCGTTCAGGACCCTGACGTCGCATTTGGCCTATGGATAGATCGAATTGTCATGTGCCAGGCGCTGATCGGGAATGAACTCACTAGGTAATTCGAAACGGGGATTCGTCGGACGAATTAGCTCGATTCGTGCCGAAGGCTGCGATTCGATCCTGCCGCCGGCAGAACTCGAAAGCCGGCTGGTGGAGATGGGATTCGTCGAGGGCGCGCGCGTGGAAATCCTTCATGAGGGCATATTCGGCAACGATCCGATCGCGGTTCGGGTTGACAACGCCACGGTTGCCATCCGGCGCCGTGAAGCCATGGCCATTGTGGTCGATTAGCCCATGCTCGCGCCGGCATCCGCTTCGCTGAACCTCGCGCTGGTCGGGACACCGAACAGCGGCAAGACTTCGCTGTTCAACGCCCTCACGGGGAGCCGCCAACGCGCGGCCAATTATCCCGGTGTTACCGTCGAAAGAAAGTCCGGAACGGTCCAGACGCCGACCGGGCGCGGTATCACTTTGCTAGACCTTCCCGGCACATACTCGCTGCGAGGGCGCAGTCCCGACGAACAGATCACGCGCGAAGTGGTGTTCGGCGAAGTCCCGGGCGAGCGGATTCCCGACTGCATCGTTTGCGTCGCGGACGCGACCAATCTGCGGCTCGGCTTCCGGTTGCTGCTGGAGCTCAAGAAGGTCGGGCGGCCGATGCTGCTGGTGCTCAACATGATCGATCTCGCCCGCCGGCGCGGCATCGTGTTCGATCTCGACCGGCTCGCGCGGGAACTCGGGATGCCCGTCGTGACAGCCGTTTCGGTACGCAAAGGCGGTACGGCCGATCTCCTGCAGCAGCTGGATCAGCTGCAGCCCGAACCAGGCGGGACGTCAGCGAATACTTCTGAAAATAGCTGGCGACCCCTTTCGGCGAGCGGGCTCCGCGCCTTGCAGCGGGAAGCCGATCGCATCATCACGGCGACGGTAACGCCGCCGGCGAAACCCGACACTGCCACGACCAGGATCGATTCCGTCGTTCTGCATCCGGTGGCCGGCTTGCTGATCCTGTTGACTGTCCTGTTCGTGATGTTTCAGGCCGTGTTCAGTTGGGCGCAGCCAGCGATGGACCTCTTATCGGGTAGTTTCACATCGCTCGGACAATTCGTTCATACCGTATTGCCGGACGGGTTGCTCCAGAGTTTCCTGCAGAACGGCGTGATCTCGGGTGTCGGAAGCGTCGTGGTGTTTCTGCCGCAGATTGTGATCCTGTTTCTGTTTATCCTGTTATTGGAAGATTTCGGATACATGGCGCGGGCGGCATTCCTGATGGACCGCATCATGGGTGGCGCCGGACTGCACGGCCGCGCCTTCATCCCTCTGTTGTCGAGCTTCGCATGTGCGATCCCCGGTATCATGGCCGCACGCGTGATCGATAACCGGCGCGACCGGCTGACCACGATCCTGATCGCGCCCTTGATGACCTGCTCGGCGCGGATCCCGGTCTATACGCTGATCATCTCGGCGTTCATTCCACAGCAACAGGTGTTCGGCGTCATCAACCTGCAGGGGCTCGTGATGTTCGGCCTCTACGCTGCAGGTATTTTCAGCGCACTCGCGGTGTCGTTCATTGCCAAGGTCGTCATGTGGCGGGATTACGAGCCCTCGCCGTTCATGATGGAGCTGCCCGACTACAAGCTGCCCCGCGTCAAGAGCATCGCGCTCGGTCTCTACATGCGCGCCAGGATATTCTTGCACCGCGCCGGCACCACGATCTTCTCGATGATGGTGCTGATCTGGTTTCTGGCGTCGTTTCCGCTGCCTCCGGCGGGCGCCGCGGGCCCAGCCATCAATTATAGCATCGCCGCGATGATCGGACACGCAATCCAGCCGCTGCTCGCGCCGCTCGGCTTCAACTGGCAAATTGCCGTGGCGCTGATACCGGGCATGGCAGCCAGAGAGGTTGCGGTCGCGGCGCTCGGTACGGTCTATGCTATCGAAGGCGGCAAGGAGGCTGCGGACCAGATCGGCCATGTGCTCGCGGCCAACTGGAGCGTCGCGACGGCGCTATCGTTGCTGGTCTGGTATATCTTCGCGCCGCAATGCGCCTCGACTCTCGCGGTGATCCGGCGCGAGACCGGTAGCTGGAAATGGATGGCCGTGACATTCGCCTATATGCTGGCGCTGGCCTATGTGGGATCGTTGATCACCTACAATTTCGCGCGTTTCCTGGGGCTATAGCTCGGGCCGCTTGGCTCGAACGCGAGCCCGAATCTATTTAAGCGGCAGCGGCTGATCGCCGAGCATGCCGTTGGCGATGACGTTGCGCGCCGCGGCGGCATCGAGCGAATGCCTGATGATCAGGTCATGGCACTCGACAACGATCTGGTCGGCATCTTGCATCAGCTTGAGCTGCTTGTAGCGGTCGTCGCGGTGCAGCCCCATGCTCTCGCCGACCACTTCAAGAACGTTGACGATGCGAAACGGCCAATCGCGTTCGTGCGCGCATAGTTCGCGATAATCCGAATGATAGACCGCAACCAGCGCGTCGATTCCAGCCTCCGACGCCGCCTGCAGCTCGTTCCGCTGCAGTTCGCGCTTGTACGCCGGCAGCACGCCGAGGCTGACGCTTTGCAAGCCGACCGCAGGCTGCTTCAAATCGACCAGTTCCACGCCCGGGATCGCCTGCAGGATTTCCGCGGCCGCTTCCGTCACGCCGGCCACGCCCGGATGGCTATGCAACGCGACCCGCATCTTGCGCTGGTGTTGCAGCAACGGGATCAACTGGGCGAGCCGCTCACGCAGAAAGCGCAGGAACGGCGTCATCTCGAATGGCCGCGCGCCGCCCTGTCGCTCGATCGCCGGGATCGTCGTCTCGGTGAACTGGACGTAGCAACTCGGGCACCAGGAGATCACTTGACCTGACTTCGCGTGCGACATCTTCTCGATCGTGTTCGAACCCATGCGTCCGGACATCTCGACGTCGCCGGTGCGCAATTGCGAGACGCCGCAGCAATGGGTCGGTCCGCCCATCACCTGATAGGTGACACCGAGCGCATCCATGATGTCGAGGGCGAGCAGCGCGATGTGCGGAGTCTTGAGCACATTGCAACCGGTATAGAACACGAAGTCCGGCGCTTCGGCTGGTATCGCGGCCGACGCCGCTTTCTGGCCGAGCCGCTCCAGCATCTCGTCATCGAGTTGCAGGCGGGACAGCATGGTGACGTCGCGGCTGACCTCGCGGAATCGCGCGATGCCCTGGCGCCGCCGCTCCGGCAATTCATTGTTGGTTTTGGCGATCGCGACGCGCGCCATGGCGAGCAGGAAGCGCGGATTGACGCCGTAGTCGCAGGCCTCGATGCATTCGCCGCTGAGCATGCAGGCGGACGCCCATTTGCGCGACACGTCCGGCCCCTCGCCGCTGCGCACGATGTCGAGGATGCCGCCGATAATGTCGCCGGCGCTCGCATCGGTAATCCCGGCGGGTGTAACGCCCGGGCAGACCTCGACGCATTTGCCGCAACGCGTGCAAGCGTCGAGCATCTCCTCGACGCGGGCGTCTAACGCCGTCTCGAAAGAGATTTCGCTCATCGGCTAGAACTCCGGCCCGTGGACCCAATATCACGCACCAAAACGCAGCCCACGCCGGTCCGGTCACGAATGCGATGGGTGCTGCTGGCTACCGCGCGCGGGATACCGCAATACGTCCCTAGCGCGTTGATCGGCAACAAGTTTTGCCGTGCGTGCATCGCAACCCCGCGTCCCGTTGATGGGCGGCCAAAAATCCAGATCCGGCTCGACATTAAACCTGGAAAAGCTCTAAAAAGAAGACCATCAAGGCCCGGCCGCTTCGGTCAGGTTCCGTTGCAGGTTTTGCCATGGATTACAGCAAATTCTTCAGTACCGCCCTTAATCGCCTGCATGATGAGCGGCGCTACCGGGTTTTTGCCGATCTCGAACGCATCGCGGGCCGGTTTCCGCATGCGCTGTGGCACTGCCCGAGCGGGCCGCGCAATGTCGTGATCTGGTGCTCGAACGATTATCTTGGCATGGGCCAGCACCCCAAAGTGGTCGGCGCCATGGTCGAGACCGCGACCCGCGTCGGCACCGGCGCTGGCGGCACGCGCAACATCGCAGGTACGCACCATCCGCTGGTGCAGCTCGAGCAGGAACTGGCCGATCTGCACGGCAAGGAAGCTTCGCTGCTGTTCACCTCGGGCTATGTCTCGAACCAGACCGGCATTCCGACCATCGCCAAGCTCATTCCGAACTGCCTGATCCTGTCGGACGCGCTCAACCACAATTCGATGATTGAAGGCATCCGGCAATCCGGCTGTGAACGTCAGGTGTTCCGCCACAGCGATGTCGCGCATCTCGAAGAACTCCTGATCGCCGCCGGCCCCGACCGGCCGAAGCTGATCGTCTGCGAGAGCCTGTATTCGATGGACGGCGACATCGCGCCATTGGCCAAGATCTGCGATCTGGCCGAACGCTATGGCGCGATGACCTATGTCGATGAAGTTCACGCGGTCGGCATGTACGGTCCGCGCGGCGGCGGCATCGCCGAGCGCGACGGCGTCATGCATCGCATCGACATTCTTGAGGGCACGCTGGCCAAGGCGTTCGGTTGCCTCGGCGGCTATATCGCCGGCAAGGCCGACATCATCGACGCCGTGCGTTCCTACGCGCCGGGCTTTATCTTCACCACCGCCCTGCCGCCCGCGATCTGCTCGGCAGCGACGGCGGCGATCCGCCACCTGAAGACGTCGTCGTGGGAGCGTGAACGCCACCAGGACCGTGCCGCCCGGGTCAAGGCGATCCTCACCACCGCCGGCCTGCCGGTGATGTCGAGCGACACCCATATCGTGCCGCTGTTCGTCGGCGATCCCGAGTTGTGCAAGCAGGCCAGCGACCTGCTGCTCGAAGAGCACAGCATCTACATCCAGCCGATCAATTACCCGACGGTCGCCAAAGGCACCGAACGCTTAAGGATCACGCCGTCGCCCTATCATGACGACGGATTGATCGACGGGCTGGCTGACGCATTGTTGCAGGTCTGGGACCGCCTCGGTCTGCCGCTGCGCGAGAAATCCCTGGCGGCCGAATAGCCGCGCGACCCGCGCGTATCCTGGTCGCGAGCATTTTTCGGATTACGCCTCTTTTCGGGTTAAGCCTCGATGGAAATGGTCTGGAAAGGCATCGTCGGCGGCCTGATCACCGCCGCGATCGTCTGGCTGTCGAAGCGCGGCAACACCCTGCCCGGCATCCTGCCGCTATTTCCGACCTTCGCGCTGATCGCGCTATTGATCGTCGGCGCCAAGGGCAACGATACCGGGTTCCGCGAGGCCTGCACCGCCGGCGCCAAGACCATCCCGGCCTACCTTGCTTTCCTGGCGGTGTGCTATTTCACCGTCGCTCGCATCGATTACCGCCTGGCGCTGCTCGGCGGGCTTATGGCCTGGCTGGCGGTCGCGCTGGCGATCTTCCTCGCCCCGCGCCGGACTTAACGACGATCCCAATTGCCCGATTTAGCCGGCAATTCGCTGTCGCGTGGCCGCGCACAACACGCTAGGTTTCACAGACCTTTCAAGGAGTAGGCAGCAATGCTGCACGACTGGGCCGTGATCGCAGCCGCCTTCGGCTACATCGGGTTCCTGTTTTTTGTGGCGAGCCACGGCGACCGGCTGTCGCCGACGCAGCGCGGCCGCGCCAGCGCACTGATCTATCCGCTGTCGCTGGCGATCTACTGCACCTCGTGGACGTTCTTCGGCTCGGTCGGTTTCGCTTCCCGCACCAGCGTCGATTTCCTGGCGATCTATGTCGGCCCGATCCTGATGATCGTGTTCTGCACGCCGATCCTGCGCCGGGTGATCCAGCTCGCCAAATCGCAGAACATCACCTCGATCGCCGATTTCATCGCCGCCCGTTACGGCAAGAGCCAGGCCGTCGCCGCAACCGTGGCGCTGATCGCGATCATCGGCTCGGTGCCCTACATCGCGCTGCAGCTCAAGGCGGCCGCGTCGTCGCTCGAGACCATCCTCAGCGAAGACCAGGCGTTCTCCTCGATTCCCATCATCGGCGATATCGCGCTGATGGTGACGATCGCGATGGCGACTTTCGCCGTGCTGTTCGGCACCCGCCAGACCGATGCGACGGAACATCAACATGGCCTGATGCTCGCGGTCGCCTCCGAGTCGATCGTCAAGCTGGTGGCCTTTCTGGCCGCCGGCGCGTTCGTCACCTTCTGGATGTTCAGCCCGGTCGAGTTGCTCGAACGTGCGATGAAAACCCCGGAAGCGGTGCGCGCGATCAATTACGTGCCATCGATCGGCAACTTTCTGACGATGGTGCTGCTGTCGTTCTGCGCGATCATGCTGTTGCCGCGCCAGTTCCACGTCAGCGTGGTCGAGAACTCCAGCGACAGCGAAGTGAAACGGGCGCGCTGGCTGTTTCCGCTGTACCTGATCGCCATCAATGTGTTCGTGATTCCAATCGCGATCGCCGGTCTCGTGATCTTTCCGTTCGGCGCCGTCGACAGCGACATGTTCGTGCTGGCGCTGCCGATGGAAGGCAATGCGCCGCTGCTGAGCGTCCTCGTCTTTGTCGGCGGCCTGTCGGCAGCGACCGCCATGGTGATGGTGGAATGCGTCGCGCTGGCGATCATGGTGTCGAACGACATCGTGTTGCCGCTGGTGCTGCAGCGGCGCGGCGCAGCGCGTAGCGAGCCAAAGGATTTCGGCGACTTCCTGCTCGGCATCAGGCGCTTTTCGATCTTCGCCATCATGGTGATGGCCTATTTCTATTATCGCGCGCTCGGCAACACCCAGCTGGCGGCGATCGGCCTGTTGTCGTTCGCGGCGATCGCCCAGCTCGCCCCGGCTTTTTTCGGCGGCCTGTTCTGGCGGCGCGCCACCGCGCGCGGCGCCATGGGCGGCATGCTGGTGGGCATCGCGATGTGGATCTATACGCTGTTTCTGCCGAGCTTCCTGGACAACAGCACCGCGGGCCTGCTGCTGCTGCAGCACGGCCCGTTCGGCATCGAGTCCTTGCGGCCGCAAGCCCTGTTCGGCGCCGATCTGACGCCGCTGCTGCATGGCGTGCTGTGGTCGCTCTCGCTCAACATCCTGACCTATGTGGTGCTGTCACTGGCGCGCCTGCCTTCCTCGATCGAACGATTGCAGGCCGACCTGTTTGTGCCGACCGCACTCGCCCCGATCACACCGACGCTGCGGCGCTGGCGCACCACGGTGACCGTGCAGGACATCCAGAGCACGGTGGCGCAGTATCTCGGCCCGGAGCGGGCTCGTCATTCCTTCGACGCGTTCGCGGCCACCCACCCGGTCCCGCTCGATCCGGCAGCGCCGGCCGATTTCGAGTTGCTGCAGCACGCCGAACATCTGATCGCCTCGTCGATCGGCGCGGCCTCCTCGCGTCTGGTGATGTCGCTGTTGCTGCGCAAGCGGACGGTTTCGGCCAGGGCCGCGCTCAAGCTGCTCGACGACGCCCACGCCGCGCTGCATTTCAACCGCGAGATCCTGCAGACCGCGCTTAATCATGTGCGGCAGGGCATCGCGGTGTTCGACGCCGACCTGCAGCTGATCTGCTCCAATCATCAATTCGGCGAAATCCTCGGCTTGCCGCCCCACCTCGTCCAACTCGGGATACCCCTGACCGAGATCCTCGAATTCATGGGAGCAACCAGCCCGCTTGGCCCGGAACACAGCGAAGCGCTGCTGGCAATGCGGCTCAAGGCCTACACCACCGAAGGCGAGCCCTATCTGGAGCGGCTCCCCGACCGCCACATGGTGATCGAAGTGCGCACCAACCTGATGCCCGGCGGCGGACTGGTCATCACCTTTTCCGATGTCACGCCGAGCTTCGAGGCTGCCGAAGCGCTGGAGCGCTCCAATGCGACGCTGGAAAAACGCGTCCGCGACCGCACCGAGGAGCTGACGCGGCTGAATTCGGAACTGGCGCTGGCCAAGAGCACCGCCGAGGACGCCAACATCTCGAAGACGCGCTTTCTGGCCGCGGCAAGCCACGACATCCTGCAGCCGCTGAACGCGGCGCGGCTTTACGTGACGAGCCTGGTCGAACGCCAGAGCGGCGGCGAGGATTCCCGGCTGGTCGAAAACATCGACGACTCACTGGAGGCGATCGAGGAAATCCTCGGCGCGCTGCTCGATATCTCCCGGCTCGACGCCGGCGCCATGACGACCTCGATCACCAGCTTCAAGATCGGCGATCTGATGCGTTCGCTGGAGATCGAATTCGCGCCGATGGCGCGCGCCAAGCGGCTTGACCTGACCTTCGTGTCGAGTTCGCTGCCGGTGGAATCCGACCGGCTGCTGCTGCGCCGGCTGCTGCAGAACCTGATCTCCAACGCCATCAAATATACCCCTCGCGGGCGCGTGCTGGTCGGATGCCGGCGCCGCGGCCAGACGCTGCAGATCGGCATCTACGATACCGGCGTCGGCATCCCGATCGTCAAGCGCGGCGAGATCTTCAAGGAGTTTCACCGGCTCGAACAGGGCGCGCGGATCGCGCGCGGCCTCGGCCTCGGGCTATCGATCGTCGAACGGCTGGCGCGTGTGCTCAACCACGGCATCGCGCTCGACTCCAATGCCGGCGGCGGCTCGTTTTTTTCGGTGACCTTGCCGATCGCGAAGGCGGTCAACTTCACTGCGGCCGTCACCAGCGCCACGCCGTTGTCCAAGGCGGCGATGAGCGGCACCCTGATCGTTTGCATCGAGAACGACGCGGCCATTCTCGACGGCATGAAAACCCTGCTGAAGGCCTGGGGCGCCGAAGTGATCGCGGTGGCCGATCCTGATGCTGCCATCGAAGCCATCGATGCCGTGGGTGGACGGGTCACCGGTCTGCTGGTCGACTATCATCTGGATCGCGGCAACGGCGTCGCGGCGATCCGCGATATCCGCCGCCGCTTCGGCGATGCCATTCCGGCAATCCTGATCACCGCCGATCGCAGCCCGCATGTCCGCGACGCCGCACGCGAGGAGCACATTGCGGTGCTGAACAAGCCGGTCAAACCGGCATCGCTACGCGCCCTGATCGGCCAGTGGCGCAGCCGGCAGATGGTGGCGGCGGAGTAGCGTTATTGCGGTGACGGCGTGTCCTGCCGCCATTGGCCACCGGCGATTTTCGCGGCGGCAATCACCGCCTGGGTACGGCTTTCGACGCCGAGCTTTTGCAGGATCGCCGAGACGTGCGCCTTGATGGTTGCCTCGGAGACGCCGAGTTCGTAGGCGATCTGCTTGTTGAGCAGCCCTTCCGACAGCATCATCAGCACGCGCACCTGCTGCGGGGTCAACGTTACCAGACGGTCGCGCAGGCGCGTCATGTCCGGATCGGTGGCCGACGACAGATCAGTATCCGGCGGCACCCAGACATCGCCATCCATCACTTTGACGATGGCATCGCGCAAGGTCTCGACGCCGAACCGCTTGGGGATGAAGCCGGAGGCGCCGAAATCGAGCGACCGGCGGATCGTGCTGCCATCGTCGCTGGCGGACACGATCACCACGGGGATCGCGGGATATTGCGCGCGCAGGTAAATCAAGCCGGAAAATCCGCTGATTCCCGGCATCGACAGGTCGAGCAGCACCATGTCGACATCGGAATCCTGCTCAAGCAGCGACGTCAACTCGTCGAAGGTTCCAGCCTGGTCGATTTTCGCCGAAGTGACAACGCTTGCGACGGCCTGCCGCAGCGCATCGCGGAACAGCGGGTGGTCATCGGCAATGACGAGATGTGTGCTGGTAGCCATTTATTTCTTACGAGCCGGTTGCGGTAGAAGCCGTGACCTCTCCGGAGAGCTTTGCCAAGCGGTTTTTGTTTATTGAAACAATTGTCCTCTCATGCCATGGCCCATGCAAGCACCGAATATTGCCTTGCGGCAAAGCGGTTAATCAGTCCTCGTTGTGCACTGCAATACACTCAACCGCTCTGGAACCGAGGCGGCCACCAAGGCACAGCGCTCCCTTCATAAGTAGTGCGGCGCAGGTGCGACGGCCGAAAGTCGTAATTGCTGGTTTTCACGCCGATGTTACCCTAAACAGGAAGCGCCGTGGCTCAACCCGGCGAAGTTCGGCGCCACGGAATCTTTGGGATCAATGATTTTGGGGGATCGACATGACCACCATAGCTGTACCATCGCAGCGACCGGCAGGAATGACGAAAGACGAACGTTTCGTAATTCTCGCCTCCTCGCTTGGCACCGTTTTCGAGTGGTACGACTTCTACCTTTATGGATCACTTGCTGGAATTATCGGCGCGCAATTCTTTAGCGCCTATCCGCCGGCGACACGCGATATCTTCGCACTGCTGGCGTTTGCCGCAGGCTTCCTGGTGCGTCCCTTCGGCGCCATCGTTTTCGGGCGCGTCGGTGACATCGTCGGACGCAAATACACATTCCTCGTCACCATCCTCATCATGGGTCTGTCGACCTTCATCGTCGGTCTGTTGCCCAATGCGGCAACCATCGGCTTTGCGGCGCCGGTTATCCTGATCGGGTTGCGTCTGGCGCAAGGCCTCGCGCTCGGCGGCGAGTACGGCGGAGCAGCCACCTATGTGGCCGAGCATTCGCCGCAGGGCAAACGTGGCTACTACACCTCGTTCATTCAGACCACCGCCACGCTGGGCCTGTTCCTGTCGCTGCTGGTGATCCTGTTCACCCGCACGGCCATCGGCGAAGCCGAATTCGCCATCTGGGGCTGGCGCATTCCGTTCCTGGTGTCGGTTGTCCTGCTGGCGATTTCGGTCTGGATCCGGCTGCGCCTCAACGAATCGCCGGTGTTCCAGAAGATGAAGGATGAAGGCAAAAGCTCAAAGGCACCGCTGACCGAAGCCTTCGCCAACTGGAGCAATGCCAAGATCGTTCTACTCGCGTTGATCGGCGGCACCATGGGTCAGGGCGTGGTCTGGTATACCGGCCAATTCTATGCGCTGTTCTTCCTGCAATCGATCCTGAAGGTCGATGGCTACACTGCCAATTTGCTGATCGCGTGGTCGCTGCTGCTCGGCACCGGCTTCTTCATCGTGTTCGGCGCGTTGTCGGACAAGATCGGCCGCAAGCCGATCATCCTCGCCGGCTGCCTGATCGCGGCGCTGACCTTCTTCCCGATCTTCCGCATGATCACCACCAACGCCAACCCGGCGCTGGAAAAGGCGATCGAGGCGACCAAGGTCGAAGTCGTCGCCGATCCCGCAGGCTGCGGCGATCTGTTCAACCCGGTCGGCACCCGCGTGTTCAGTTCGCCGTGCGATACTGCGCGCGCGTTCCTTGCCTCGTCATCGGTGAAATATTCGACGGTGCCCGGCCCCGCAGGCTCGGGCGTAAAGCTCGTCGTCAACGGCAAGGAGGTGCCATACCCTGACGCGAAAGCTGGCAACCCGGCTGTCGCTGCAGCCGTTGCCGCGGCCGGCTATCCGAAGGCCGGCGATGCAGCCATCGTGAAGATGTCGAACCCATTCGACATCTTCCGCCCGCAGGTTGCGGCGATTATCGGACTGCTGTTCATCTTGGTGATCTTCGTCACCATGGTCTACGGCCCGATCGCGGCGATGCTGGTCGAACTGTTCCCGACCAAGATCCGCTACACCTCGATGTCGTTGCCCTATCACATCGGCAACGGCTGGTTCGGCGGGCTGCTGCCCGCGACCGCGTTCGCGATCGTGGCCTCGACCGGCGATATCTACGCAGGCCTGTGGTATCCGATCATCTTCGCATTGATCACCGCGGTCGTCGGCTTCTTCTTCCTGCCTGAAACCAAGGATGTCGATATCAAGACAAACTAACGGGTTTTGTCGGCCGCGACGGCCGCGGGCAAGACGCACACAACACACCGGCCGCGGATCGCTCCGTGGCCGGTTTGGTTTTCACTGCGTGGAGCCTGCAAACTGCAGCACGATCTCGCGCCGATGCGGACGCGCACGATGCTCGATCAGATAGATCGCCTGCCAGGTTCCCAGCGCGAGTTCGCCTCGCAGCACCGGAACATGCAACGAGGTCGCCGTCAGCATGGTCTTGATATGCGCCGGCATATCGTCGGGGCCTTCGGTGTCATGGCGCCATCCGCCGTCCTCGGGCGCGAGCCGGCCGAGCGCCGTCGTCAAATCATCGAGCACGGTGGGGTCGGCATTTTCCTGGATCGTCAGCGACGCCGAGGTGTGACGGATGAACAGCACCACCGCGCCCTCTTTCGCGTGGACCTCCTTGGCGAATTTCGCGACCTCCGCTGTGAGATCGACGAAACCGGCGCCCGGAGTTTGAACCGTCAGCACTGATGTCACCAGCGCGTCGGCGGTCACCGCCGAGGGCGCACTGCGGGATATGGATTTGGAAGAACTCATCAAATGTCGATCATTGTAGGGATAGCGCGAACGTCAACCTCAAATCCTGCCGTTGATGTCCTTCTGCACCCGATTGGCCATCTCGACGAGACGCCGCCAGGCCTGCTCCAGAAACGACATCGCGCGGTCCAGGTCGCGGTCGCTCGGCAGTGGAATTTCGATCCTCGGAATTTCAATCTTCCGGCTGCCGTCGGCGACCTTCGGTTCGGGCTGTTTCAGCGGATCCGACTTTGGCAGCGGCTGATCGATCTTGCCCGTGATGGTGGCGTCGCGCTCCGCCAGTTGCGAAGTGAGCTTTTCATTGTCGGCCTGCAGCCGGCCGATTTCCGCATCGAGCGCCGCGCGTTCGTCGGGCACGGCATAGCAGGCCCAACCATTGCCGTTGTTGCTGCAGGTCGAAACCTGACCCGTCCTTGTGTCGAGCCGGATCACGCCATCGGCGACCGGCGACAGCGTGTAGCGGCCGTTACCGGCGTCAGGCATCGGCTGCGCCGCGACGGCGCCGATACCGGCCATCACCGCGACGGCCACGAGCGAAATCGAGAATGCTGGAAGCGAGCGTACTTTCATCATGGGAGTGCTCCGCCTCAAAACCGCCGATGCTTCCCCTTGCCCGACTTCGTCATACCAGACCTGCCCGATACTAGACCTGCGAACGATAGGGTGCACGGCCCGATTTCAACGCATCGGCGAGCAATTCGATCCGGTCCTGACCCCAGAATACCTCGCCGTCGAGCACGTAGACCGGCGAGCCGAACACATCCGCCGCCAGCGCGTCCTGGCGGTTTTGCTCATAGGCGGCACTGATCTCCTCGGTGCCGGAACGCTCGACCAGTTGCTTGCCCGGCAGGCCGCAATCATCCGCGAGCTTAACCAAGGTAGCAGGGTCGGCGAGATTAAGCTGGTCTTCCCACACCGCGGCATAAGCCCGCCGCAGCAATGGATCGGGATCGTGGCCCGCCTCGATCGCGGCAATCACGACGCCATCGGCCAGCCGCGCATTGAACGGCCAGTTCGCCGGCTGCAGATGAAATTTCAAACCGCGCTTGTCGCGCCAGCGCTGCAGTTCGACCATCCGGTAGCGCTGCCGTACCGGGTGACGCTTCAGCAACGGCAGCCCGCCGGTTTCGGAGAACAGGTCGACCAGCACCACCGGCTTGTGGTTCACCTTGAGGCCGTAGGGCGCGATAACCTCCCGAAACAATTTGTGCCCGATATAGGCCCAGGGGGATTGAAGCGAGAAATAGTAATCGACCTGACGCGGCATGCCGGCTCCCGGGAATTGGTTATTGGCGGCCATCCCAACAGACCGGCCGAGGCGTTGCAAGATTGTTTCCCGGCCGCTTTCGCCGATCAAACATCGCGCATCGGGTCGAATTGCCGCGGGTCTTGAGAACAATCCGGGTGCAATAGGTATAAATTCTCAAAGCCCCTCAGTTGGAGATTGACCCCAGTGTTTTTGCGAAATCGGGCGCACGATTTTGGCAATCCGGCGCGAGGCTGCTGCAGTGCATTGGTTGGTCCACAGGCGGTTCGCGGTGAGCGCGATAAAATCAACCAAATCAATGCGCTAACTGGTTACGACGCAATCTTGACTTGGTTTGACGTGGTAAGTATGGTCCGCGCGGCTTTTGAGGGTGACGGGGCGTCATTTCCATCAACGCGGCATTGTTTCGGGTCTCCACAGCATGGCTGAAGGCACGAACGAGAGCGAAAACGGAAATCACGATATATCGTCGTCCGACGAGGCTGCGCTTTCCGCAAGGCTCGGAAGTCTGGATCAGCGGTTGTCCGAAATTCGGGGCGGCCGCAAAATCGGGACTGACCAATCCGGTTCTGGAAGCGGAGACGGAGCTGCCAGAGCATCGGCAATGGGGCGCGGTTTCCAGCTTTCCTCCGAGTTGATCGCCGGCGTTGTCGTCGGAGCGCTGATCGGCTGGGGCTTCGACCGGTTGTTGTCGACATCTCCTTTCGGAATGATCGTTTTCCTGCTGCTCGGCTTCACCGCCGGTGTGGTGAACGTGATCAGATCGGCGGGAGTTGCTCCGAACAAGACCGGCCGTTGAAAAACGGAAAACCGGACGAATTGATTGCAGGGCGCCGGCGTGGCCGGTGGGACGAGAGATACCGCGCGGATGATCGATCCGATCGAACAGTTCAATATCCACAAGCTCTTCACGATCGGCCATATCGGCCATCAGGAGATCGCCTTCACCAATTCGTCGGCCTACATGCTCGGCTCGGTGGCGCTGATTTCGCTGCTGATGATCGGCGGTGTGGCCGGCAAGCACCTGGTGCCGGGACGGCTGCAGTCGGTTGCCGAAATCAGCTACGAATTCGTCGCCAACACCATCAGGTCGACGGCCGGCAAGGAAGGCATGAAGTTCTTCCCGCTGGTGTTCTCGCTGTTCATGTTCATCGCGGTGTCGAACATCGTCGGCGTCATTCCCTACAATTTCACGATCGCCAGCCATCTCATCGTCACCGCGATGCTTGCGATGATCGTGTTTTTGACGGTGCTGATCTACGGTTTCTACAAGAACGGCCTGAAGTTCTTCAATCTGTTCGTGCCGTCGGGCATTCCGATCTTCATCCTGCCGCTGGTCGTGTTCATCGAGGTGTTCTCGTTCTTCCTGCGGCCGATTTCGCACTCGGTGCGTCTGTTCGCGAACATGCTCGCGGGCCACATCGCGCTGGCGGTGTTCGCAAGCTTCATTCCGCTGCTGGCCGGACTTGGCATTGCCGGGTACTTCGGCGCCGTGCTGCCTCTCGGCATGGTAATCGCGCTGACCGCGCTCGAGCTGCTGGTCGCGTTCCTCCAGGCCTACGTCTTCACCATCCTCACCTGCATCTACATCAACGATGCGATTCATCCGGGCCACTAGGCCCGGTCCTCTCTCACCAAACCTCAACAAGGAGTTCGTTTCATGGATCCGATTGCCGCGAAGTACATTGGCGCTGGTATTGCCTGCATTGGCATGGGTGGCGCCGGCGCAGGCGTGGGCATCATCTTCGGCAACTATCTCGCCGCTGCGGTGCGCAATCCTTCGGCAGCCCAGGGCCAGTTCGGCAACCTGATTTTCGGTTTCGCCGTGACCGAAGCGCTCGGCATCTTCTCGCTGCTGATTGCGCTGCTGCTCTTGTTCGCACTCTGATATTTGCCTGCGCGTATCCTTTTTCGGGGTACGCGCTAAGCCGAACAGGAGAAGCCAGTGGCTGAGAGTCATGGCGACGCCAAGGGCACGACCGCCCACACCGAAGCCAATGCCGACAAGCATGAGTTTCCGCCGTTCCAGAAGGACACCTTTGCGTCGCAACTGGTGTCGTTGCTGATCGCGTTCGTCGCGCTTTATCTGATCGTCTCGCGTATTGCGCTGCCGCGTGTCGGCGGCGTGATCGACGCGCGCGCGAACACGATCGAGGGCGATCTGGCCGATGCGCAAAAGCTGAAGGACCAGTCCGACGGCGCGCTGAAGGCCTACGAAAGCGAACTCGCGGCGGCACGCAGCCGGGCGCAGGCGATCGGCGCGGAGACCCGGGAAAAGCTTAACGCCGCATCCGAAGCCGAGCGCAAGTCTCTCGAAGAGAAAC
>Ga0210406_10002780_pt1 | contig 19647 bp, 16 predicted proteins | sample IncBWC30MmetaG_FD_155454 | JGI IMG/M metagenome (GOLD analysis project Ga0210406, IMG submission 155454) | Forest soil microbial communities from Barre Woods Harvard Forest LTER site, Petersham, Massachusetts, United States - Inc-BW-C-30-M | ecosystem: Environmental > Terrestrial > Soil >... | reverse complement strand
CAGCCCCATCTCAGCCCCTCCGCATGCTGAAAAGTGAGTCTTCTCAATTATATGATTCTTCTCAGCAAAGGGCGCGACACTCTGACTCAGTAAGACTAGTAGGTTGAGAAGAAACTGCGATCAGGCGCAACGGCTTGGTTTCGCGCTGCAGGATCTCTATCAGCTCTGCCGCTCAGGGCTGATAGAGATATTGCAGCAGCGTGCGGCCGACCGCTTCCAGGCTCTTCGGTGAGCATTTGTCGAGCGTGTCCTGGGTCGTGTTGTAGAACGGCTCGTACTCGAAATCGATCACGAGAAAGGCGGGAATGCCGGCGTCCGCCAGCGCGGAGTGATCGTCGCTCATGGCATAGGGGAGCGGTCTTGCCTCGAACGCGTGCGGTGCGGTCGCCATGCCGATCTCCCAGAACTTCTTCACTTCGGCCGGCGCGGAGGCGATCGAGGAGGGATCGGGCCTCAGATGCAGGTCGCGATCGCAGACCATGTCGAACACGGCCGCCTTCTCCGGCTTGCTTGCCGGATACAACTCCCGAAGACGCTCGGCGAAATAGGGCGAGCCGATCGGCGCGAACTCCGGATCGCCCGCGCCGAGTGATTTGGAGCCTTCTTCGCCATCGAAAAAGACGAAATCGATCCCGACCGGAGGTGGCGGCAGCAGCGACAGCGCCCGCGCGGTTTCCAGAAGCACGGCGACGCCGGAGGAGGAGTTGTTGGCGCCGGGCATCGGCGCGTCGGGATTTTTTGCGTCGCGATAGGCCTTGACGATGCTGTCATAATGGGTGGCGACGATCACGCGGCGCGGATTGGACGGCTGGAAGCGCGCGATGATGTTGGTCATCGCGAACGGCTTGCCCTCGCTGGTGCGAAACACCCAGCGCTGCTGCGTGACGGCGTCGATTTTCGCTTTCGCCAGCTCGGCCTTGATGAAATCGATGGTCTGCTGATGCCCCGGCGTCTCCATCGAGCGCGGCGTGAAGCGCAGCAGATCGCCGATCACCGTCATTGCGCGCTGGCCGTCCCAGAGTTCGGTCTTGACCTCGCTCTTGACCTCGCCCTTGGCTTCGCTCTTGACCTGGGCCCGTGCCGGGCCGCCGCAGGCCGCCAGCGCCAAAGCGAGGGTTAGGGCAAGTTTCTGGAATCCGGGAGAGATCGTGTGCGGCATCATGGAGGGTTCAAGTCTCGGCTTGTTCAATTTTCGGCTTGGCCGCGTCGCGGCGGGAACGGGACGCCGGCGCGGCCGCCAAGCATCACGGCGAAGAGATAGGTCAGGGAACGCGGGTCCGGTAGACGCGCAACGGCCGCGCCCGCTGGTCATAGACCATCGGGCCGGGCCGCGCTATCCCACCCGCTTGCGGGAGATGCCGAGCAGATTCCCGCCAAGCACAGCCCGGCGATCCGCGACCGCGTGATGAAACTGCCCAAGCACCAGGCCATAGGCCGCCAGATCGGATTCCTCGATCGCGCCATCATCATAGCAATCGAGCGTTTCGCGAAGAATGTCGTCGGCCTCGCGTTGCAGGGCGTCGAGCTGCTCGAGCGCCTCGCTCTTGCGGACCTCGGCGATGGCGGCCACCAGTTTTTCGCGATGCAGCGTATTCAACCGCCGTTCGTCGCGCTTGATATAATGCCGCACTCCGGCGGTGGCCGAGCCCAGCAGCGAAAACAGCAGCACTGCGCCCCAAATGTAGTCGCTGTATTTGTCCATGAAGGTGCGCTCGGTGCCGTCGATATAGGCGGCGGCGCCCGGATGCGCGGGGAGCGCGGCGTCCTTGTCGGTGTCGGGCTTTGCGATCTTTGCCGCGCTCGGGATTTCCCTTGCTAGCGACGGCTTGGCCGCGAAAAGCTGCCGGGTGAGGGTGGCGACCGTGGTCTCCGACAGGGCTTTCGGCGCGACGATCAGGTGATTGACCCCGACGGTCTCGACCGTGTCGTCGGGCCGCGCGGGCGAGGAGGTGAACGCGCTGCCGGGGATTTCCTCGGATTCATAAAGCGGGTGGCGGGAGGCGATCGCTTCCGAGACGTCGATCGGCAGAAAGGTCGGCTCGCCCCTGACATGCGCGGTGGCGGTAATGGCGTCGGCCGTGATCTTGCTGTCGAGCGGGCCGACGGTCATGAATGCGTCAATCGCATTGTCGCGCACCATCTCGTTGATCTGATCGGTGTTGAACTGGCTCACCTCGACCTTGTCCGGGCTGACGCCGGATTCCTTCAGGATGACGCGGAACAGCGTGACATTCACCTCCGTCCGGCCGACCACGCCGACGCGGTGACCGGGAAGGTCGTCGATCGCCTTGATCTTCGATTTGCCGTCCTTGCGGTTCGTCTTGCGCGAGGAGCTTGCGGGCGCCCACAGAACCACGACGTTCTTGCGCAGGATGGCGACGGACTCCGTGCCCTCCGGCATCTCCTCGTCCGTGCGCGCGACCGCGAGATCGGCCTTGCCGCGTCCGAGCGCCGCGATGCTCTCGACCGCGCCGGCCGTGGTCACCACCGAAAGCCGGACGGCGCTACCTTCCCGCGCAAACGTCTGCGCCAGCGCCTGGATCAATTGCTGGTCGGTGCTTCCCGCCGGCCCGACGGCAATCCGCAAGGTGGTCGGGCGCAAGGCGACGAAGGCACCGCCCGCGATGGCGGGCAACAGCAGCAATGCGGCGGCGATCGCCAGAAACGGCGAGCTCTTCTTCCTCCGGCCGCGAGGCGGAAGATCTCCAACGCCGTTCAACCTGTCTGACGAGGACATCTGGCTCCCAAGCGACGAAAAATATCGGTGAGCTCCAGCTTGAAACATAGCACGGTTAGCGGGGCGGTCCTACCTGACTCTGCGCGGCGAGGACGCAGGCCGGCCCTTGAAGTTGAAAGAGATTTCATGCGTCTGCGCGTGCGATGTCGCGGACCAACAATTTGAACGCGCGGTTCGAACAATTTTTGCTGAATCGGATCGCCACAATTACCTTTGATCTGTCCAAATTTCGACGCCGAATCATCCGACCTTTAGGGCATTCTCGATTCGTAATCGGCCGGACGTAGTGGACCGGACTCGGCGGAGTTCAGTTGCAAGGAGTATTAGTCATGACGAATGTGTATCCGCCGCTCGGAAGCAACGACAATCCGCTTCCAAAAAACCAGCTTCAGAGCGATGACGACGGATTTGATAACGATTTGAATACTGACATGATCATGTTGCTTGAGGAAAATGCTCGGTTGCGGGCGCTGGTGACTCAGCTCTCGAGCCTCGTCATCAAACACGTGGTCGATCAGAAATAGACGCGTTGACGGTTTTCCGTTTTTCCCGTTTGGAGCGCGACCGGAACGTCCGGCCGCGCTTCGCTCCTACTATTGAGCTTCGAGCCCGCGCGAGCTGTTGTGCGGGGGGTGGGAATGTTGCGTAGCCGGATCGTGGTCGATCAAGCATCCGACGAAGACGGCGGCAGCTTCCCAGCACGATCCCTTTAGGCCGATCGGTTTCCGGAGCGAAGATCTCTTCTAGAGCAAATGAGAATTGAGATCGTTGAACCGGGCTTGAACGACCATCCTCTTCTCTCCCGTTCTCTCCCGCATCTTCTCTCCCGGTCGACGCAGTCGCTCAGGGCGACCCTCAATCCAGTCAAATGACGACATTAGAGCGTTTTCGAGCGAAGCATGCCCTCGGACTTGAGCCGGGGGTGGTACCGGTTCGCGTGAAGAAAACGCGTCAAAACAAGAGACTGGAGCCTCCGTTCCGATTCAATCGGAACGGAGGCTCCAGCCGACTTGATTCAGCAGAACTTCTAGCGGTCTCGATCGCGATGAGACCAGCATGAATCATCATCGCGAGCGTGCGGATGTTATCCGCTACCTGAGATTGCAATCTCAGGATCAATCTTGCAGGCTGTTGAACAAGTGTGACTGGCGGGCTGGAAGCGAGCGTGGTCAGTCTGTCCTTTGGGAGCTTGCAGGGGGATGACAACGATGGACAAATTTAAAATCTCGCACTCCGACCGCGAGGCACTCGACGCCGTCAGAGGATATCGGGACGGCCAGCAGTGGCTGCTCGATCACCTGAGCCAGATGGGTGTTTTGGATGCCGACAACGTGCCGGCAGTCCCGCCATCGCGCACCCCGATTTCAGACAGAGCTTTCGATTTGATCGTAACGCTTGAGGTGACAAGCGAGGCCGTCTACGAGCGGAGCTATTCCCATCCGACCTGGCCGGAGGGGGCCTCCGGCGTCACGATCGGAATAGGCTATGATGTCGGCTACGTGACCATGAGCCTTCTGCGGCAGGACTGGCACGGCGCCATCCCGGAGGCAATGATCAAGGCTTTGGAACCTGCGGTTGGCGTCAAAGGACCCGACGCCGATCATTTGGCGCACGAGCTGCGCGCCCACGTCAACGTTCCCTGGACGGCAGCGTTATCCGTGCATCGCTCCAAGGTCATTCCGAAATGGGTGGAGCTGACCGAAAGGGCGCTCCCCAATACCGGAAAGCTGAGCGCCGACAGTCTTGGTGCCCTGGTTTCGCTGGCCTACAACCGTGGCGCTTCGTTCGACTCCGAGGGGACACGATATCAGGAGATGAGAGCGATCAAGGCCGACATGGCGGCCAAAAAATATCAGGACGTCCCGAAGCAAATTCGCAATATGAAGCGGCTGTGGCCCAACGTGAAGGGCTTGCGCGTCAGGCGCGATCTTGAGGCTCAGCTATTCCAGGATGGCTTGGTTGAGGGCCATGCCTGAGGGTTTGCCGGCTCGCTCTTGTCCACCGCTGGTCACCTATTTGCGTTCCTCCTGGAGCATGATCCGGAAAGGTGTGGCGGTTTTCCGAAAAGATCATGCTCGAATAAATAGCGAGAGCATGATGGCGATTCGACCTCATCACATCATGCTCTGGAGCGTTTTCGAGCGAAAGCCTGCCCCGCACTGGACGCGGGGTGGGTACCGGTTCGCGTGAAGAAAACGCGTCAAAACAAGAGACGAGAGCCTCCGTTCCGATTCAATCGGAACGGAGGCTCTCGTTGACGCGAAATCGCGCAAGCACCTGATTTCGGCCTGCGCATCGATTCGGCGCCATTCTCCGTTACGCATATTTCGGGATGGGAAAGCAGACGAGCGGTCCGGATCGCTGCTCAGCGATGTGGATTTGGAGGCTCCTTTTCGCAGTGATCACCCACCGTAGACACCGCGAACGCTGCGTTAGAGGGCAGATCATGTTGATTGGAGGGCGTGTTTTCCCGGCGCTCATCTGCGCCGCGATGCTGACCGGGTGTGGTCTGTCTGTGCCGGAGACGAGGGACTTCCCGAACAACACAACGCCGGTCAGCAACGATCTTCTGGTTCAAGCCATCATCATCAGCGTTCACTGCGAACTTGAGGATGCGGTCACCAGGGTCATCAATGATGATGCAGCCACGGCACATGCCAACGGCTCTTTCTACGCTCAATTTTTGCGAGGATGGGGAGCGCAGGTCGCGCTGACGCTGACACTTGACGAGAGATCAATTGTGAATCCCACCGGGACATACACCTCGGCGTCCACGCTGCTGTCGATCTTTTCCTTGAGCGGCGCTCTTTCGGCGACCGCCGAGGCATTGCGCATCGAAAAGGTCAACTACTACTACAAGGTGACGGAGCTCTATCTCGGGCCTCATCGAAAATGTGAACGGGATATAAACCCGCCCAGGGATTCGCTGCTCATCCGAAGTGACTTGAAGCTGTACGAATGGCTGAGCGCCTTTGTGACCGGCGCCGCGTCCGGTGTCATTACCAGCGTCGGCAAGCAGAATGTTCTCTCGCACGAAATCGCGTTTGAGCTTGTCGCGAGCGGAAGTCTCACGCCTGCCTGGACGCTGGTGCGAGGTTCGGTCAATCAAGGAGGTGCGTTGCTGACGGGAATTCGGAACCGCAGGCATGACCTTCTGATCACGTTCGGGCCGCTCGACAATACTCAAAGCGGTTCCTTCCTCATTCCAATCGCCGAGCAGACACACATTTCATCGCAGGTCATCAGCGGCGTTTCCGGCGGTCTCAGGAACACGCCAGGCCAGTGAACTGACGTCAATCTGGTCGAGTTAACTCCGGGAAGGGCAACGATGGCTCAAGGGAAGAAGAGCGGGGCCGGAAAGGCGAGGAGAAGCACGCTCCGCAGGACAAACGCGCGTCTTTTCAAGCTCGGTTCACATCCTGCGACCGCTGCAATGATGGCGCGGGTGACCGCCTGCAACAAACCGCCGATACTCTGGCGGAAGATAGGAGATACGTGGATGGAGTGCTTTCTGAAATCAGATTGCACCTACGGAAACTGCCAGGAAGTGGATGAGGACCAAGTTCCCGAAGCCATTCGCAATGGCGCAAGTTGAATACGTCCACGGCCCGCGATCCAACCCGCTTCATGGGCAGGATGGGATCGTCGGCCGCCCCGTCCCAGGCTCGAAGAGCACATGAGCTTGAATTGTTGACCTGCTTTCCGCTAATAAGTGCCCTGCGGAACGGCTCGCGAAGCGCGGAAGATTACGGCCCCCCAGGCAATTCGTGAGCAATATCAGGACGGTCCCGTAGCTCAGCCGGATAGAGCGGCGGTTTCCTAAACCGTAGGTCGGAAGTTCGAGTCTTCCCGGGATCGCCATTGCCGCTCACTCAACATCATCATCGGGCTTGAGCCGTGGCATCTTCATGCTGCCAGCAGGCACCGTACTGGATTCGCGGCTCACCGTGGCTCAGCCGGTAGCCGTTTTCGGGATAAACTCGAGGGTCAGCAAAAGAGATCAGTCCGAGGGATCTGTCAGAGCATATTGCCGACAATCTTGGTCATCTCGGCCGCCGAGAAGGCCCGCAGCGTTTCGGTGCGGACATTGCCGAGCGCGCTGAGGCTTAAGCTCAGTGACATGGCGGCTGATTCGTCCGGCGCATCGACGATGGTCACAACGTCATATCGTCCCTGCGTCCAGACAATCTCTTTCACGGTCACCCCAAATGTCTTCGCCATTCCCTTGTAGGCATCCGCGCGCTTGGGCGAGTCCTTGGCGTTGCGGACTCCCTGATCGGTGAACTTCGCGAGCACGACATAAGTTACCATGGCCGTCCTCCTTGGTTGGGATCCCGTGCAACCTGGCATGTGGAAGTCGCATTGAGATTGGCACACCAGCAGCGGCGCAGCCATCGGCGCGATCAAAAGGTCAGCGGAGGTGACTTATGCAGCCATTCCGTCATGGCTGCCCCCCAGCGGCCGCGCGAAACTAAGCTCGTGGCCATCGGGGTCGATGAGGTGAAAGTACCGCTCGCCCCATTCGGCGTCGCGGGGCGTCGTCGCTGGCTGGCACCCGGCCGCCAGCGCACGCTCATACAATGCATCGACGTCGTCGACATAGAAGATGACGCGCCCCCACCAGGACCAGCGCTGTTCATCGGGCCGGGATATCAGATTGAGGTAGCCGGTCCCGGCCCGAAAGCTCGTAAAGGCAGCCGCTTCGCCGCCGTACAGCATGTCAAATTCCAGGGACCGGTAAAATTGGACAGCGCGTCGCATATCGTGGGTGGCAAGCGTGACTGCGCTGAGCCCTTCGATCATGACGTCAACTCCTCGCGATGCGTTTGGGTTGGAGCGCGTTGCGCTTCAGCGTGCTGTTTGAGAATGATCTCCGCGCAAACGCGTTCCGCATTTGTTGGGCTCAACGAAAGACTGCTAAACACACGTCGGGGCAGAGCCCGAGGGCATGCGTCTCCGGATCATGTTCTGATTTGCGGCCCCTTCGTAATGAGATGAGGTTGTCGTGGCGTTCCGAATTCAAGTTTTGAGCGGGTGGCAAGTGGCCCTGCTGTTTGTGGGAGCCATCGCCCTGCTGGTCTGGGCCCTCAAATCCCCTCCGCCAGAGATCGAACTCGCAACCGGCAAGGACTGCATCGAAGTCCTGGAACGGCTTTTCGAGCGCCGCTCCCTCCACATGACGCCGGCAGAGGAACGCGATTTCAAGACCTGCGAGGAAACAATGATGGGCCAGGATTAAGGAAAAAGACTGAGGAAACCGAGACTGAGGAAACCAAGACTCAGGGGAACCAAGACTGACCGCCGCGGCTCAACCCGTCTCGATCGGCAGCGACGAATCCTTCGCCCATTCGCCCATCGAACCATCGTAAAGCGCGAGCTTGCCGTAGCCGAGCCGGTGCAGAAGAAACAGATCGATGGTCGCCGAGATGCCGCCGCCGCAATAGGCGACGACTTGCTTCTCCCTGGTTATTCCTTGGCCGGCGAATTTGGCCTCCGCTTCGGCAAGAGGAATGAAGGCCTTCGTCGCCGGATCGATCAGCGTTGCCGCGGGCACGTTGACACTGCCCGGAATGCGGCCGGCACGGCCGTAACGGCTCGGCTCCAGACCGCTGTGAAATTGCGGGCCGAGGGCATTGACGACGACCGTCCCGGGATTGCGGCCGGCTGCCAGCACGTCATGGCGGTCGGCGAAGAATCCAGGCTGCGGTGCGGCGATAAAACTTGCTTCCGGATAGCCCTTTGCAGGGCCGCTTTCCGTCGCACGGCCCTCGGCCGTCCATATGTCGAAGCCGCCATCGAGAATCGATGCATTCTCAAAGCCGAGTGATCTCAGCATCCACCAGAACCGTGTCGCCCACATCATGGTGCCGATGCTGTAGAGCACGACATGGCTATCCGGGCCGATCCCGTGGCGGCCGAAGGCCGCTGCGAGCTGGTCGATTGGTGCCATCATGAAGCGAAGCGGGGTGGTCTGGTCGGAGAATTCACCCTGCAGGTCGAGAAAATCGGCTCCCGGGATATGCGCCGTCTCGAAGGTCCGCCGCCCGGGCACGGCGATATAGGGCACGTCGCTCCCCGGCGGCTGATAGTCGAGATAGGTGGTACAATCGAAGATCCGAAGGTTGGATTGATCGAGGCTGGCAGCCAGTTCCGCGGTGGTCACAAGTCCGCTACGCTCGGGCATATCGCGTGTCTCCTGTGGTGGACCACACTAAAACATTATAGGCCAAATTTGGAGGAGCGGCGCGCCGTCGCGTCGCGTTGTCAAACTTCACGCCGTGGCGCAAATCATCTGCCCACCCTTCACCGCTGATTCTCCGTTGGCGGAAGAGCCGAAGGCGCGGCCAGTGAAGTGGGCATGAACCGTGGAACCGGCTGACGACAATCGGTCACGCTGCTTTTTTGTTTCCCACAGAACCGTACCAGGCTGTTGCGCGGAGGCGCGGGCGCTCTTATCCAATCTGCCCGCCATGATTCCCGGAAGATTTGCCGTGCCGAATTTTGCTGCCACCATCGCCGCCGAACTCGCCGTCCGTGACGAACAGGTCCAGGCCGCCATCGACCTGCTCGACGGCGGCTCAACCGTTCCCTTCATCGCACGCTATCGCAAGGAGGCGACCGGCATGCTCGACGACGCGCAGCTGCGCGCGCTGGAGGAGCGGCTGCGGTATCTGCGTGAAATGGACGCGCGGCGATTGGCCATCATCGAGAGCATCAAGGAGCAGGGCAAGCTGACGCCCGAGATCGAAAAGGCGCTGCTGGCGGCCGACACCAAGGCCCGACTGGAAGACATCTATCTTCCGTTCAAGGAGAAACGGCGCACCAAGGCGCAGATCGCCAAGGAAGCGGGCCTCGAACCTTTGGCCGATAGGCTATTGTCCGATCCCGAGAAGAGTCCCGAGACGGAAGCCAAAGCGTTTGTCAGGAAAGACGGCGAGCATCCCGTGGCGGACGTCAAGGCCGCGCTGGAGGGCGCAAAGGCGATCCTGGTCGAGCGCTTCGCCGAGCATGCCGACCTCACCGGCTCGCTCCGCGAGGAGATGTGGGGCCGCGGCCAGCTCAAATCGACGGTGCGTTACGGCAAGAAGACCAGCGGCGCGAAATTCACCGATTATTTCGACTTCTTCGAGCCTTACGGCAAGCTGCCCTCGCACCGCATCCTGGCGCTTTTGCGCGGCGAGAAGGAAGAGGTGCTGTCGCTCGAATTCGGCGACGGCGAAGACCCCGAGAGCAAGGACCCGACACTCTACGAGAATCGCATCGCAGTGACCTTCGGCGTTGCGCGCAAGGGACGGCCGGCGGACGGCTTCCTGTCCGATTGCGTGCGCTGGGCCTGGCGTACCCGCATCAAGACGGGGTTGTCACTCGACATCCGCCTGCGCCTTTACCAGGAGGCCGAGAAAGAGGCGGTGCGCGTATTCGCGACCAATCTGCGCGACCTCCTGCTCGCAGCGCCGGCCGGCGGACGTGCGACGATTGGTCTCGACCCGGGATTCCGCACCGGCGTCAAGATCGCCGTCGTCGACCGCACCGGCAAGCTCGTCGACCACGGCACGATCTATCCGCACGAACCGCAGCGGCAGTGGAACGAGAGCATGCTCAAGCTCGCGCAGCTCTGCGTGAAGCACAGCATCGAGCTGGTCGCCATCGGCAACGGCACGGCCTCACGCGAGACCGAGAAGCTCGTGACGGACTTGATGCGGCTGAAGCCCGATCTGAAATTGACCAAAGCCATGGTCTCGGAAGCCGGTGCGTCCGTCTACTCCGCCTCCGAATTCGCATCCAAGGAGTTTCCCGATCTCGACGTCTCGATCCGCGGCGCGGTCTCGATCGCGCGGCGGCTGCAGGACCCGCTCGGCGAGCTGGTGAAGGTGCCGCCCGCGTCCATCGGCGTCGGCCAATATCAGCATGACCTGAACCAGCACGAGCTTGCCCGCGCGCTGGATGCGACGGTGGAAGATTGCGTCAACGCTGTCGGCGTCGATCTCAACACGGCGTCCGCACCGCTGCTTTCGCGCGTCTCCGGCATCGGCGGCAGCCTCGCGCAGAACATCGTCGCCTACCGCGACGAAAACGGCCCGTTCCCGAGCCGCGAGAAGCTGAAGGACGTGCCGCGCCTGGGACCGAAAGCCTTCGAGCAATGCGCCGGATTCCTGCGCATCCGCGACGGCGACAATCCGCTGGATGCATCCGGCGTGCATCCGGAATCCTATCCGGTGGTGAAGAAGATCCTGGAAAGGACCAAGAGCAACATCCAGACCCTGATCGGCCAGACCAAGACGCTGAAGGCGCTCAACCCGGCGAGCTTCGCCGATGATCGCTTCGGCGTTCCGACCGTGACCGACATCATCCGCGAGCTGGAAAAGCCCGGCCGCGACCCGCGGCCCGAGTTCAAGACCGCGAGTTTCCAGGAAGGCGTGGAGAAGATCACCGATCTGAAGCGCGGCATGGTGCTGGAAGCGACCATCACCAATGTCGCGGCGTTCGGCGCCTTCGCCGATATCGGCGTGCACCAGGACGGGCTGATCCATATTTCGGCGATGTCGGAGAAACGGATCTCCGACCCGCGCGAGGTGGTGAAGCCGGGGCAGGTCGTCAAGGTCAAGGTGCTCGACATCGATGTGCCGCGGAATCGCATCTCGCTGACGCTGCGGCTGGCCGATCCGCTGCCGCAATCCGGCGCGCGCCAGAAGAGCGGCGGAAGCGCGAAATCCGCCACCGGCAAGCGCGCGCAGGCGGAGCCGTCCGGCGGCGGCGCGCTCGCGGCAGCGCTGGCGAAAGCGGCGGAGAAGCGGAAAAGCCCGTAATACGATCCGAGCTGCAAGGCCGGACGCGGAAAATATTCGCCGGCTGCGGGCTTGCCATCTCCGTCCGGTTGCGTCACGCCTTGTCGTGATGATGACAACCGCGAGCCCGCAGCCGCTGACAATCGAGGCCGGCAAATCGGCCGCCGTCTCCGCGCTTCTGGTCCGGCCCGAGCGCGCGCAGGCCTGTTTCGTGTTCGCGCACGGCGCGGGTGCGGGCATGACGCATCACTTCATGGAAGCAGTGGCCGCTGGCCTCGCCGCGCGCGGCATCGCGACATTGCGCTATCAGTTTCCCTATATGGAAAAAGGCAGTAAACGGCCCGATCCTCCGGCCGTCGCGCATGCGGCCGTGCGCGCCGCTGTGACCGAAGCTGTGCGCGTCTGTCCGGGACTGCCGCTGATCGCGGGCGGCAAATCCTTTGGTGCCCGCATGACGTCGCAGGCGCAGGCGAAAACGCCGCTCGCCAACGTGCGCGGTCTCGCCTTTTTCGGCTTCCCCCTGCACCCTGCCGGGAAGCCGGCCAGCGATCGTGCGGATCATCTCGCCGATGTCCGTGTCCCGATGCTGTTCCTGCAGGGCACCAAGGACAAGCTGGCGGAGCTGAACCTGCTCAAGCCGGTCGTCGACAGGCTCGGCACGACAGCGACGCTGCATCTGGTCGAAGGCGCCGATCATTCCTTTCACGTACCGGCGCGTTCCGGGCGCAATGACCGCGAGGTGATGGACGACATCCTCGACGCGTTCGCGGCGTGGAGCAAGCGCATCGATGCGCGCGGCGCCTGATCAGCCGGCAGCCTTCGAGCCATAAATCCTGTCACGCAGCCGCTGCATGCCCGACAGCCAGCGGTCGCGGTCCGAGGCCTTGCGCCGCATGTAGTCCTGCACCTGCGGATGCGTCAGGATCAGGAAGCGCTCTTCGTCCATCGCCTCGACCACCATGCGCGCGACTTCCGTCGGCTGCAGCACGCCATCGATCCGCGCGGCGCTGGGGCCCGGCGTCGTCATCCCTGTTTGCACTGATTGCGGACACAGCACCGAGACACGGATGCCGCGATCGCCATATTGAATGGCAAGATGCTCCGCGAGCGCGACCGCGGCGTTCTTCGTGACACCATATGGCATCGAATTGAGCGAGGCCAGCAGCCCCGCGGCCGACGCGGTGTTGATCAGATAGCCCGAGCCTCGCGCCAGCATGCCCGGCGCCAGCGCGCGGGCCGCGAACACGTGGCTCATCACATGCACGCGCCAGCTTACGTCCCAATCGGCGTCGGTGGCGCTCTCCTGTCCCTTGCGCGAGAGACCTGCATTGGAAAAGAAGATGTCGATCGGGCCAAATTTGGCTTCGGCCGCGGCAATCAGCGCCTTGACGTCCTGCTCCTCGCCGACATCGGCCGTAACCGCAAGGCCGTCGATATCGCCGGCGACGCTCGCAAGCTTGTCGCGCGATGTCTTGAGATCGGCAACCACCACGCCGCGTGCGCCGGCCGCCGCATAGGCCCGGGCGACCGCCTCGCCGATCCCGCTGGCGCCACCTGTCACGATGCAAACCTTGTCCTTGATGTGCATGCCGCGATCTCCCGACTTCTTGCGCTTGTTCGGAACCATCTATGCGGCGCCCGCTGTGACTGGCAACCGTCATTTGGGCCTTGGCTTGGTAGGGCGGTTGCCGCGTACAGCCGTTTGACAGGCTCTCGGCATTTGATTTCATTTATGAAATGATAAAATCATATATAAAATGAAACGAAGGTGCTGATGAAGGGTGCGGCGACCGCAACGCCCCGTTGAAGATGCCGCGCCCGTCAATGGCGCGGCGCTGGTCGTCGATGCCAAAACGACGGTGAGATAAGCTCGTCTTGACGCGTTTTCTTCACGCGAAAAAACTCTAACCGCCGCCGCCGATCCTTTCGCAGACCATCTTCGCGGCGCGCCGCAGCTCGGCGGCGATGTGCGCTGCTTCGGCTGCGGGGATCTTGTCCTGCCGCACCAGCGGCACGGTCAAGGCTGCGACGGCGCGCCCGGACGCCTCGGTGATCGGGCAGCTATAAGCGAGGATGCGCGTGTAGCCGTCGTCATTGGAGAAATTCCCGCTCTCCGCCGAAATCCTGTCGAGCGCGGCGAGCGCTTTCTTGCTGCTGATATGATCATGGGCCGCAATGACCTCGGCCAGCTCATTACGCCTGGCCTCGAGCTGGAATGCCGCCAGCACCTTCGCCGAGGCATATTGCTGGGTCAGCGGAAACACCGCGCCGACCTTGACCGACCAGCCCATCAGCCATTGCGGCTCGATGCGCGCGATCACCATGAACTGCTCGGCATGCAACACGGCGAGATGGCAGGAGAGCTGAACGCGGCCGGCCAGTTGCTCCATCAGCGGCAAAGCGGCCTGCAACAGCCGTTCGGTCGGCGGGAATTGCGAAGCGATGCGAAACAGCTTCAGCGTCAGCGTATATTCCGCGGTCGTCGGATCGCGCGTGACATAGCCGCGCCGCTCCAGCGCGACCAGCATCCGGAAGATCTCGCCGACCGAGCGGCCGACGCGCTCGGCCAACTGCTTCTGGCTCAGGCCGCGCGATTCCGCAGCCAGTGCCTCCAGCAGATCCAGCCCTTTTTTCCAGGGCCGGCGCTCCCGGCTGCACCGCTTTCTTGGCCTTCCTCATTTTGTAGAGAGCCTTGCGCGACATCCGATCGATACAGCGGGTGTAGCCGATCCCGTCGGGCGTGCAAAGCTGTCGCACGGCATCTTGATCGTGCGTGACGGTCAGGCCGAATAGAGCCCCTTGTCCCGCGCCTTCTGGATGGCGAGCGCTGCAATCAGGTCGAGCATCGGCGTCGCAAGGCCCGCGGCCCGCGCGAACGCAGCAGGCCCGCGCACCAGCACGTCGATCTCCATGGCGCGGCCAAGCTCGTAATCCTGCAGGATCGAGGGCTTGTGCTCGGGCGCGGGGCCGGTGCGGGTGACGCGCTTGACGTCCGCGATGCAGCTCTGTCCGATCGCGTTGGCCTCGTCGAGCAGACGCGGCACCACATCGCGCAGCGCCGGGTCGTCCCGGACCGCCCGCGCGGTCTGTCCGGTCAACAGGCACAACACCGACATCGACATGTTGGTCAGAAGCTTTGACCAGATCGCCTCCCTGATCTGCGCGACCGGAGGCGACTCGATCGAAGCCCCGCTCAGCGCGTCACGCAGCCGCGCGATGCGTTCGCTCGCGCGGTCGTCGCATTCGCCGATCACGAGCCGGTTGCGGTCGGGAGAAAGATTGGCGACGACGCCGGGCGCGATCACCTCGTTGGAGGAAAAGATCACACCGCCGATGATCCGCTCTTTCGGGACGGCGGCGCGCAGCCGCCCGCCGGGATCGAGAAACGAAAGATCGGGCGTCGGCGGATGATCCGGAGGCAGGCCGATATCGTACCACCAGGGAATGCCGTTCTGGGCGAACACCACGGCCGTGTCGTCGCCGAGCAGCGGGCGCAGGCCGGTCGCGAGGCTGCTCACGGCGGTTGCCTTCAGCGTGCTGATAACAACGTCCTGCTTGCCCAGCGTTGCCGGGTCGTCGGAGGCTTTCACCTTTGCCGTGAATTCGTCTTCGCCCACCCGAAGCGTCAGGCCGTTCGCCTTGACGGCGTCCAGATGCGGCCCGCGCATCACGCAAGCGACGTCATGGCCGGCGCGCGCGAGCCGTACCGCAAAATGGCTGCCGACGGCACCCGCGCCGAAAATGCATATCCGCATCGTATCGATGTCCTGTTCCTGTTTCTGATGGAGCATGATCTGCGCGCACCGCTGTCCTGTCGGCTCAGGGAAAACCGATGGCCATCGTCCCGGATCATGCTCTAGGATGGGTGCAGTTTCCGATAGACTTGCGCAAGGCGCAACATGCGTTTGGCGCGATGGAAGCAGAAACAGGGAGGACCAGCCATGATCACCGCGATCGTCCGTTTCAAGCTGCCTGCGACCATCGATGCCGCGAAGGCGGCAGAGCTATTTCAGGGCTCCGCGCCGAAATATCAGGGGCTCAAGGGCTTGGTGCGGAAATATTACCTGTTCGATGCCGAAAGCCGCACCGGCGGCGGCTGTTATCTCTGGGAGAGTCGCGAGGCAGCCGAGCGCGTCTATAATGCCGAGTGGCGCAAAATGATTACTGAGCGTTACGGCAGCGCGCCCGAGATCAGCTTCTTCGAGACACCGGTCATTGTCGACAATGCGCTCGGCAAGACGACCCTGGATGCGGCCGAATAGCCGGCCGTTTGAAGAGATCGTCGGAAAAGGAACGTCAATGTCCGCCAATCCCGTCTTGTGGGACCTCGATGCACGCGGGGTCGCAACCGTCACGCTGAACCGTCCCGAGGTCAACAATGCCTATGACGCGGGCCTGATCCAAGGCGTGCTGTTCGCTATGGATGAGCTTGGCAGGCAGCCGTCGCTTCGCGTCGTGGTCCTGAAAGGCAATGGCAGGCATTTTCAGGCGGGCGCCGACCTCAAATGGATCAACGCCGTCAGGCCGCAATCGCCAGCCGAGAACGAGGCGGTGTCGCGGGCGACGTTCGAGGCCGTGCAGCGGCTGAATCGCCTGCCGATCCCGACGCTGGCGCTGGTCCAGGGCGGCTGCTTCGGCGGCGGCACCGGCATCATTTCCGCCTGCGATGTCGTGATCGCGGCCGACAATGCGCTGTTCTCGATCACCGAAGTGCGTTGGGGGCTGACGGCTGCGATCATCGTCCCGCAACTCTGCGACGCGATCGGCGTGCGCCAAGTCCGCCGTTACGCGCTGACGGGCGAGCGCTTCGGCGCGGAGGAGGCGCGCCGCATCGGCCTCGTGCATGAGGTGGTGCCGCTCGCCGAGCTCTCGACTGCCGGAGCCAGGATAGTCGAGCAGTTGCACGCCAATGCGCCCGCGGCGCTGGCCGAAACCAAGCAGCTTGCGATGGAAAGCTCGTTCGGCGGCATGGCCGTCGATGATGCCGCCTATGCGCGCCTCGTCAGAATGCATGCGGCCAAGCGCCAGACTGCGGAGGCTGCCGAAGGCCTCGCCTCCTTCGCGGAGAAACGCGCGGCGAAGTGGGCGGGCAGAATATAGCCCACCCATCGGCTTGCGCCCGGCTGCGTGTTCCCGACTTCCGATGATCGGGTGAAAGGCTCATGATGGCGCGCGGCGCGATGTGTCCTATTTGTTGACAGAACCTTAACGGACGCCCCCTTAAGATCTTAACCATAATTCTTTGCTACGTCTGCGATCGAAGCCAAGGCAGTGGTGAGACATGCGCAGACGGATACGAGGATCTTGGATCGCGGGGACGATGGTTGCGGCGTCGGCGTTGCTGTTGCTGCATCCGGTTGCCGCTTCACCCCGCCTGGTCTCGCTGGCTTACAATTCACAACTGCAAAATCCGCAGCAGATCGGGTCGGACGAGTTTCGCGAGAAGCTCGTCGCGATGTCCGGCAAGCGCTTCGTCGTCGATGAGCGCGCGGGCAATGCGCTTGGCAGCGAGAACACCATTCTTGCCGCGACGCGGAGTGGCGCCATCGACGTGGCGGTGATATCCGGCGGGGTGGTCAGCGCCGTCGTTCCTGAGATGGGCGTGTTCGACATTCCCTTCCTGTTCCGCGACGCGGCCCATGCCAAGGCGGTCGCTCAGGGTCCGATTGGCGCAGCGATCGCCGCGAAATTCGCCGACAAAGAGCTGACGCTGCTGGCGCTCGGCAAGCAGGGCTTTCGCAACATCACCAATTCCAAACGGCCGATTCGCACGCCCGACGACCTCAAAGGATTGAAGTTCCGCGTCATCCCGAACCCGATCTATCAGATGACCTTCAAGGCGCTGGGCGCGGACGTGATGCCGATGGACTTCCCGCTGGTCTATGCCGCGCTGAAGGACGGACGCCTGGACGGCCAGGAAAATCCGGTGCCGACCATCGCCGCCAGCCGCTTCTATGAAGTTCAGAAATACCTGACGCTCTCCGGCCATTTCTTCGCGCCGATCGCCTTTGTCGCTAACCGCGCGATGTTCGAGCAGCTTGATCCGAGCGATCAGGCTGCGTTGATCGCGGCCGCCAAGGCGGGCGCCGAGGCAACCTGGCAGGCGCAGCTCGACGCCAAGAAGCTTGAAGACCTGCGCAGCGGCGGCATGGAGGTCATCGAGACGTTTGATCGCCAAGCTTTCGTTGATGCGGTCAAGCCGCTCGACGGCGAATTCGAAAAGCGGTTCGGCAAGGATCTGCTGGCTGCCATCAGGTCTACTCATTGGGAATTTTTGGGAAGTCCAATGAAACTGTCTTTGATGTCCTGGATCGGTGTCCGCCCGCGGATATTCGGCGGCTTTGCGCTGGTCCTGAGCTTCCTTGTGCTCCTCGGTGCCTTCGCCATGATTCAGGTCGAGCGGATCGGCGGAACCGTCAACGAACTCGTCACCAGCGCCGCGGGCGACGCCGGCATGTCGCAGGTGCGTGCCGCGCTGCTCGGCGCAAACGGCGCGGTGGAGAAGTTCATTCGAACTTGGAACGTCGGCGACAAGGATGCGGCGGCCAAGGCAATCGAAAATGTTGGTCAGATGGCGGATCAGGTCGAGCGGCAGTTCGGCCAGCTTCACGCCATCGCCGATGGCGTCGGCCCGGTCCGGACGGCGCTCGAAACCTACCGCTCGTCGTTTGCGGCGGCGGCCGAGGCCGTCGATCGGCTGCGTGCCGCCACAACGAAGACCGATGCCCATGGCGCGACCGCGGGACTCGATGTCGGCGGCATCCAGGTCGCGCTTGCCAACCGGTCCGATCCCGAACGGCTGCTCAATCCGATGCGGCTCGCCGCCGTCGTCGACGCGGTACGAATTGCCGTGATGCGCTACGGCACCACCTTGTCGACGGGCGATGCTGACGACGCCAAGCTCGCATTGAGCTACGCGCAGCTCGCAATCGCCGACACGGAGAATGAAATTGCGGGCACGGGAGAGGCCAAATTGAAGTCGCTGGTCGCGGCACTGAAGGCCACGATCGCCGCCGATGCCGCCGCGCTCGACGAGGTGATCAAGGTTGCCGGCGATCTGCGCGCGAGGCAGATCGCGCTGGTGAAAGCCGCCGGCGCGATCGACGAGCAGGTCAACCGGATCAATCAGAAGCTCGGCGCGGTCCGCGCCGAACAGGGTGAGAGAACGGCCGTGGCGGTTCGAGAGACGCAGCAGACGGTGATCCTCACTGCGGCGGGTGCGCTCGTTCTGGGCGCCGTATTGGCATGGCTGATCGGCGCCAGCGTGTCCGGCCCTATTCGCAGCATGACGGATCGGATGCAATCGCTAGCCGCGGGCGAGCTCGACGAAGCGATCCCTGGCGGCGAGTCGCGCGACGAGATCGGCCGCATGGCGCGTGCGGTGGAAGTCTTCCGCGAAAATGCCTTGGCCGTTCGCCGAATGGAACGGGACGCCGCCACACGGCACGACGCCGCCGAGGCGAACCGCATGCGCATGATGGCCGAACTTGCCGGCCGCTTCGAGCAAGGCATGCAGGGTGTCATTGCCGGCGTCGGGGGCCGTGCCGACGAGATGGGCCGCAGCGCCGAGGAGCTGGCGCGCGTCGCCGAACGCGGCCGCGGGCTCGCCGAAGCCGTTGCGACCCGCGCCGAGCAGGCTTCAGTGAATGTGCAGACGGTGGCCTCGGCGACGCAGGAACTCGCCGCCTCGATCCGCGAAATATCGAGCCAGGTGCAGCGCTCGGTCACCGTGTCGAACAGGGCGACGCACGAGACGCAGAAGACCTCCGAACTGATCCACGGCCTGTCCAGTGCCGCGGAAAAGATCGGCACCATCATTCAGTTGATCCAGGCCATCGCGAGCCAGACCAATCTGCTGGCGCTGAACGCGACCATCGAGGCGGCGCGGGCTGGCGATGCCGGAAAGGGCTTTGCCATCGTCGCCAGCGAAGTGAAAAATCTCGCGTCGCAAACCGCGCAGGCGACGGAACAGATCGCCAGCCAGATCGCCACGATTCCGAGCGCCACGGACGAGACGGTGGCGGCGATGGCGCAGTTTGGCGCAACCGTCAAGGAAATGGCCGAAATCTCCACCGCGATCGCCTCGGCCGTCGAGGAGCAAGGCGCCGCGACCGGCGACATCGC
>Ga0210406_10002779_pt1 | contig 19662 bp, 16 predicted proteins | sample IncBWC30MmetaG_FD_155454 | JGI IMG/M metagenome (GOLD analysis project Ga0210406, IMG submission 155454) | Forest soil microbial communities from Barre Woods Harvard Forest LTER site, Petersham, Massachusetts, United States - Inc-BW-C-30-M | ecosystem: Environmental > Terrestrial > Soil >... | reverse complement strand
CACCACCTCGAACAATCCGGCCGCGCCCATGCCGCCGCCGACGCACATGGTCACGACGACATATTTGGCCTTGCGGCGTCGCCCCTCGATCAGCGCGTGACCGGTCAGCCGCGCGCCGGACATGCCGTAGGGATGGCCGACCGCAATCGCGCCGCCATCGACGTTGAGCTTCTCGGGGTCGATGCCGAGCTTGTCGCGGCAATAGAGCACCTGCACGGCAAAGGCTTCGTTCAGCTCCCACAGATCGATATCGTCGATCTTCAACCCGTGACGTTTGAGCAGCCGCGGCACGGCGAACACCGGGCCGATGCCCATCTCGTCCGGTTCGCAGCCGGCGGCGACGAAACCGCGGAAGATGCCGAGCGGCTTCAACCCGCGCTTCGAGGCTTCCTTGTCGCTCATGATCACGGAGGCGCTGGCGCCGTCCGACAACTGGCTGGCATTGCCGGCCGTGATCGTAAAGCCCTCGCCGCGCACGGGCTTCAACGCCGCAAGTCCTTCGGCCGAAGTATCCGGTCGCGGGCCTTCGTCCCTGGAAAGCGTCACCTCCTTGAACGAGATTTCACCGGTCGCCTTGTCGGCGACACCCATCGTGGTGGTGATCGGCGCAAGCTCGTCGTTGAACTTGCCGCCCTGCTGGGCGGCGGCGACGCGGCGCTGGCTCTCCAGAGAATACTCGTCTTGCCGCTCGCGCGAAATGCCATAGCGCCTGGCCACCGACTTGGCGGTGTCGATCATCGGCATGTAGACCTCGCCCTTGATCTTCAACAGCGCCGGGTCTTGAGTGTGAAACTTGTTGGCGTGGTCGTTCTGCACCAGGCTGATGGATTCGCCGCCACCGCCGACGGCGATCTCGACGCCGTCGAAGATTACCGAGCGCGCCGCAAGCGCGATCGCCTGTAACCCCGAGGCGCATTGCCGATCAATGGTGGTACCGCCGACGGTGACCGGAAGCCCTGCGCGCAGCAGCGCCTTGCGGGCGATGTTGCCGCCGGTCGTGCCCTGCTGCAGCGCCGCGCCCATCACCACGTCCTCGACCTCCCCGGGATCGACCTTGGCGCGGGCAACCGCCTGGCCGATGGCGTGGCCGAGCAGGGTTGCGCCTTCGGTGGCGTTGAGCGCGCCGCGATAGGCCTTGCCGATCGGGGTACGTGCGGTGGAGACGATAACGGCGTCGGTCATGAACGACCTCCTGTTGCGAGTTGTTGTTTTGGCGGGACGTGTTTCGGCGTGATCAGCTGGTTGCGCAGCTCGTGACGCGAGAGCTTGCCGACCGGCGTGCGCGGCAGTTCGGCGACGAATTCGAGCGCGGACGGAATTTCGTGCCTGCCGAGCTTTCCGGTGAGAAACGCCTTGAGTTCGTCCAGCGAAAAGGCGTTGGCGGCCGGGCGCAACTTGATGAAAGCCTTCGCCGCCTCGCCGCGATAATCGTCGGGAACGCCGATGACGATCACTTCCTCCACGGCAGGATGCTCATAGATCGCCTGCTCGATCATCTGCGGGTAGACGTTGAAGCCGCCGGAGATGATCATGTCCTTCTTGCGATCGACCAGATAGAAATAGCCGTCCTCGTCCATGTAGCCGATGTCGCCGGTGAGGAAGCGGTCGCCGACAAAGGCCTGTGCGGTCTCCTCCGGCCGGTTCCAATAACCCTTCGTGACGTTGGGTCCCCCGATACGGATTTCACCGACTTCTCCCGGCGGCAGCACCTTCGCCGGGTCACCAAGCGCGACCACATCCAGTTCGATTCCAGGCAGCATCAGCCCGATCGATCCCGGCTTGTCCGGTCCTTCGTCGGGATGACCGGTGCCGGGCGAGCAGGTCTCGGTCATGCCCCAGCCGCTCTTCAGCTTCATGCCGACCTTGCGCTCAAAAATCCTGGCGACCTCGACCGGAAGCGGCGCGCCGCCGGAGCCGCAATAGACCAGCGAGGAAAGGTCGCGCTTGTCGAGGTCCGGCAGGCTCGCAATCGCGATCCACATCGTCGGCACTCCCGGAAAAGCGGTGGCGCGCTTGACTTCGATGTCACGCATCACGGCTTCGACATCGAAGCGCTGGTGCAGCGAGACCAGGTTGCCGCGGTTGAGGGAGGAGAGCATGACCACCGTCAACGCAAAGATGTGAAACAGCGGCAGCACGCAGATCACGCGTTCGATGGCGTCGCGCTCACGGCGTGCCGGGCTTGACCAGACATCATAGATCGAGACTGCGGAAGTGAGGTTGCCGTGGCTGAGCATCGCGCCTTTCGGCAGGCCGGTCGTGCCGCCGGTATATTGCAGCAGGGCTACCTCATCAGGCGAAACCTGCGGCCATTCTGCAGGCCTCGCCGCACCCTCGATGAACTTTGCAAAGGTCACGATCGCCGGGTGGTCCGGGATCGGCGCATGCGGGTTTCCGACCGCGCCCCAATGGTCGTCCTCGCAAACGATCAGCCGATCGAGCAGGCCCTTTTCCAGAAACTTCAACGCCGTCGGCAGCAGCGCCGCCAGATCGCTGGTGATGAGAATTCGCGCGCCGCTGTCGCTCAGTTTATGGGAAAGCGCGCGTTCGCCATCGAGCGGGGACAAATGAACGAGGCGCGCGCCCGCTTTCAGCGCGCCGAAGAAATTGACCGGATGGTCGGGTGCGTTGCCGAGAAAAAGCGCCACCGATGTGTTCTTGCCGAAGCCTGCGCGCAGGAATGCGCTGGCGGCGACCTCAGCCCTTTGCTCCAGTTCGGCAAAGGAAATGGCGCGGTCACGGAATTCGATCGCCGGCCGCGCGCCGAATTCGCTGGCCGCCTTCGACAGCAGGCCGGGCAACGTTCCACGCGCGATGGGCGCATCCCAGCGCACGCCTTCCGGATAAAATTGCTCGCCGCGATGGGTCATGGGCTGGGCCCAACCGAAGAAAGAAGTTGGTCATTCCGGGGCGACGCGTAAGCGGCGAACCCGGAATCCATAACCACTGCAGGGGGGTATGGATTCCGGGTCTGGCCCTTCGGGCCATCCCGGAATGACGATTGGAGAGACTGCAATCCCATCACGCCGCCTTCGCCGTCTGTGCCAGCGATGCGAAGGTCTTGCCTTCGGCCGCAAGCCGCTTGAGCAACGGCGCCGGTTCGAGCGAGGGATCGTTGGTCTCCTTTGCGTAATAGGACAGCCGGTCGGCGATGTGCTTCAGGCCGACCTGGTCGGCATAAAACATCGGGCCGCCGCGATAAACCGGCCAGCCATAGCCATAGAGCCAGATCACATCGATGTCGCCAGGCCGCGCCGCGATCTTCTCCTCCAGAATCCGCGCGCCCTCGTTGATCATCGGATACATCATGCGTTCGAGGATTTCCTCGTCGCTCACCGTGCGGCGCTTGCGACCGAGCCGCTGCAGCGTCTCGTCGATCAGCTTTTCCACTTCCGGATCGGGCAACGGTGCGCGCGAACCGGCTTCGTATTTGTAATAGCCCTTGCCGGTCTTCTGGCCGAAGCGGCCCGCCTCGCACAGCGCGTCGGCAATTTCCGACTTGATGCCGCGATCCTTCCGCGAGCGCCAGCCGATATCGAGACCGGCAAGATCGCCCATCGCGAATGGTCCCATCGGCATGCCGAATTTAGTGACGACCGCATCCACCTGCTGCGGCAGCGCGCCTTCGAACAGCAATTTCTCCGCCTGCTTGCCGCGTTGCGCCAGCATGCGATTGCCGACAAAGCCGTCGCAGACGCCGACCACCGCCGGAACTTTTGCGATTTTGCGTGCCACCGCCACGGCGGTGGTGAGTGCATCGGGCGCAGTTTTTTCGGCGCGCACGATCTCGCACAGCTTCATCACATTGGCCGGGCTGAAGAAATGCATGCCGAGCACATCCTGCGGACGTTTCGTCTCCTTCGCGATCTCGTCGATGTTGAGATAGGAGGTGTTGGAAGCGAGCACCGCACCGGGCTTTGCATATTTGTCCAGCGCCGTGAACACCTCCTTCTTGATTGCCATGGTCTCGAACACGGCCTCGATGATGAGGTCGGCACCCGCCACGTTCTCAAGCCCGATTTTGCCGTTGATCAGCGCCATCCGCTTGGCCGGCGCGTCCGCCGGGATGCCGCCGCGCGCTGCGGTCGCCTCGTAATTCTTCTGCATCACGCCCATGCCGCGCTTGAGCTGCTCTTCGCCGGTCTCGATCAACGTCACGGGGATACCGGCGTTGGCGAACGACATCGCGATACCGCCGCCCATGGTGCCCGCGCCGATGATGGCCACGCGTTCGACATTGCGCGGCCTGGTTCCCTCGGGAACGCCGGCAATCTTTGCAGCCTCGCGCTCGGCGAAAAACGCGTAGCGCTGTGCCTTGGACTGGTCGCTCGAGACCAGCTTCAGGAAACCCTCGCGTTCCTTCTTCAGACCTTCGTCGAACGGCAGGTCGATCGCCGCGCCGACCGCATCGGCGGCAGCAAACGGCGCTTCCAGCCCGCGCGCCTTTTTGGTCATCGCCGCGACCGCATTGGTGAAGATCGAACGGTCGGCTTTTGCCGCGGCAAGCTTGCTGTCGTCATCGCGCAGCTTTCGCAACGGGCGCTTTTCGGCCAGCGCCTTGCGGGCAAAAGCTTCGCCGCCGGAAGCCGGACCTTCGACGATGTCCTCGATCAGGCCGTTCTTCAATGCTTCCGACGCCGAGATCGGATCGCCGCCGACGATCATCTTGACGGCGAGTTCAGGGCCGACAGCGCGCGGCAGGCGCTGCGTTCCGCCCGCGCCGGGCAGCAGCCCGAGTTTCACCTCCGGCAGCCCCAGGCGCGCATCCTTGGTCGCGACCCGGAAGTGGCACGCGAGCGCCACCTCAAGGCCGCCTCCGAGCGCCGTGCCATGGATGGCGGCCACAACCGGCTTGGGCGAATTCTCGATCTCGACCAGCACTTCGTGCAGCCCGGGCGGCTTCGGCGGCTTGCCGAACTCGGTGATGTCGGCGCCGGCGATAAAAGTGCGCCCGGCACAGGTCAGCACGATTGCCTTTACTTCCGGATCGGCGACGGCGCGCTTGATGTTTTCCAGAATGCCGCCGCGCACGGCGGCGCTCAGGGCATTCACCGGGGGATTGTTGACCGTGACAACTGCAATGATGTCATGACGATCGAGGCTGACCACTTCGCTCACGGGAGTCCTCCCTTTATGCTTTATGCTTGTTCTTGCAATTCGAAACAAATTTCGCATTGCGGAATTCAATTCCGCATCTTGACAGGGAGGGTTATTTTGAAGCACGTCCCTTGTCAACGAGGGTCCGCGTAACGGCGTCGGCAGCGGGGAATGAAGCGTCCAGGCAAGAAAGTTGCGACCGATCGCAGTTTCGTCGTCGCGCTTTCCCGCGGTCTTGATGTGTTGCGCGCATTCCAACCCAATGACGGGCTTCTCGGCAATCAGGAGATTGCGGCCCGTACCAACTTGCCAAAGCCGACCGTCTCGCGGCTGACCTATACCCTCACCAGGCTCGGCTACCTTACACCCGTTCCGCGGTTCGAGAAATATCAGCTTGCACCCGCGGCGATGGCGCTCGGCTACGCGGCGCTGGCGAATCTCGGCGTTCGGCATTTGTCCGAGTCCTATCGTGAGGAATTGATGCGCAAAACCGGAGGGGCGGTGGCGGTCGGCGGCCGCGACCGCCTCAGCATGATTTATTTCGGCCAAAGCCGCGGCATGACGCTGGGCGTTCAACTGGACGTCGGCTCGCGGATTCCGATTGCAACCACCGCCATGGGACGAGCCTACCTTTGGGCCCTCTCCGAGGAGGAGCGCGCATCATTGTTGCGCGAGCTGCGCGATCGTTATGGCAGCCGCTGGCCGCGGATGCGCGAGGGCATCGAGCGCGCCGGGGAGACCGTGGCAAAACACGGATTTGCCATCTCGGCGGGGGATTGGCACGACGACATCCATGCAGTCGGCGTAGCACTAAAGCTTAATGACGGCACCGGCCCCTATGCGTTTAACTGTGGTGCGCCCGCATTCCGCTTCACGGAAGACCGGCTGCGCAGCGACATTGGACCGCGTCTCGTGACGATGGTAAGAAATATCGAGGCTGCACTGGGGGGCGCCGCCCCGCAATCAAAGAAAGAAGACAGAAAATTGAAAGCAGGAGGGAAAGTTGGGCGCGTGGTTGAGGGGATGCGATAGCCTTCGCCGAGGTGGTCAGGCCCAATGGCGCGGTCATTCCACCCGAATGGCCGATCCGAGCGGGGCGTGATGACGCAGTCACATACGGCGTTTGACCAATCGCCCCTGCTTGCGGTTTGCGATGTCAGTGTCGTGTTCGGCGGCATCGTTGCGCTCAATGGCGTGTCTTTCGAGATGTATCGGGGCCAGATCCTGGGCCTGATCGGACCGAACGGCGCCGGCAAGACCACGCTTTTCAACTGCCTGAGCCGGCTCTATCAGCCCAGCGCCGGCGATATCCTGTTGGAGGGCAACAGCATATTGACGCGTCCGCCGCACCGGATCGCCGAGATAGGCATTGGCCGCACTTTCCAGAACGTCGCGCTGTTTCAAAACCTTTCGGTGCTCGACAACGTCCGCGTCGGCGCGCATTCCCGTACCAACAGCGACATCGTCAGCGACTCCTTGCGCCTGCCACGGGTGCGCCGCGGCGAGGCCGCACTCAACGATCGCGTTCATGAAATCCTGAACTATCTCAGGCTCGATGACGTTGCGCATGTCACGGTTTCGGGCCTGCCGTTTGGAACCCAAAAGCGCGTGGAACTGGCGCGCGCCCTTGCGGCCGAGCCGAAGATCCTGCTGCTTGACGAGCCGGCGGGCGGCTTGAATCACGAGGAGGTCCATGCGCTCGGCGAGCTCATTCGACGAATTCGCGACGACCGCAGGGTGACGGTTCTGCTTGTCGAACATCACATGGGGCTGGTGATGTCGATTGCCGACCATGTCGTGGCATTGAACTTTGGCCGCAAACTCGCCGAGGGAACGCCGTCCAAGGTGCAGTCCGACCCCGATGTGATCAAGGCCTATCTGGGGAGCAAGGACCAATGACGGCGCTGCTCAACATCCGCGCGCTGAACGCCTATTACGGCCAGGTGCAGGCGCTGCACGGGCTTGCGTTCGCGCTGAGGGAGGGAAGCGTCACCACCCTGCTCGGCGCCAATGGTGCCGGCAAGACCACAACGCTGCGCGCGATCTGCAACATGGTGCGCACGACCGGAGCGATCGAATTCGATGGCGCGCCCCTTGCCGGCCGTTCCACCGAAAACATCGTCCGCCTCGGCATCGCCCACGTCCCGCAGGGCCGCGGCACCTTCACGACGATGACGGTAGAGGAAAACCTTCAGCTTGGCGCGATCACGCGAGGCGACAAGGCCGCCGTCGTGGCCGATATCGAGCGCATGTACGATCACTTTCCCGTGCTCAAGCAGCGCTATACGCAGCAGGCGGGAACCCTGTCGGGTGGCGAACAGCAGATGCTCGCGGTAGCCCGCGCGCTGATGCTGCGGCCGCGGCTGATGCTGCTCGACGAACCGTCCTTCGGGCTGGCGCCGCTGATCGTGCGCGACCTCTTCAAGATTCTCGGCAAGATCAATCGCGAGGAAAAGGTCACCATCCTGGTGGTCGAGCAGAATGCGCAGCTTGCACTCGAACTAGCCGACCAGGCCTATGTGATCGAGACCGGGCGAATCGTGATTTCAGGCACCGCCGCCGAGATCGCCAATAATGAAGACGTCCGCAAATCCTATCTCGGTTACTGAAGCAGGATGAGTTTTGATGGAATCGACCTGTCCACGCATTCAGTACACCCCTCCCCTGCGGGGAGAGGTCGATTTGCGCAGCAAATCGGGTGAGGGGGCGCCGCACCAAGGAGAGACCGTAACCCCTCGCCCGGCGCTTCGCGCCGACCTCTCCCTGAGGGAGAGGTGGACCTTCGATGCCGTTCCGGTTCGACTTACACTCTCAATGCCCTAGGGAGCGCGGCGATGGAGCTTTTCACCAATCAAATCCTGGCCGGCATCGCTACCGGCGCCATCTATGCCTGCATGGCGCTCGCCGTCGTCATGATCTACCAGGCCATCGATCATCTCAATTTCGCGCAAGGCGAGATGGCGATGTTCTCGACTTTCATCTCCTGGCAGCTGATGCAATGGGGCGTGCCCTATTGGGGAGCCTTCCTGCTCACCCTCGTCTTCTCCTTCGCGGGCGGCATCGCGATCGAGCGACTGCTGTTCAAGCCGTTGGCGAAAGCGCCGATCCTGACCAATGTCGCCGGATTCATTGCGCTGTTTGCGATCATCAACAGCGTGGCCGGCCTGATATGGGACTTCACCATCAAGCAGTACCCGACACCGTTCGGATCATCGCCTTTCCTCGGCAGCCAGCTTATTTCAACTCATCAGGCGGGCATGATCGGTGTGACCGTGCTGCTGCTGATCGCGCTATATTTCTTCTTCCAGTTCACACGTATCGGCCTGGCCATGCGCGCCGCGGCCTCATTGCCCGAATCGGCGCGGCTGGTGGGAATCAATACGTCCTGGATGATCGCGCTGGGCTGGGGAATGGCGGCGGCGATCGGCTCGATTGCCGGCATGCTGATCGCACCCGTGGTGTTTCTCGAGCCCAACATGATGGGCGGCGTCCTGATCTACGGATTTGCCGCCGCCGTGCTCGGCGGCCTGACCAGCCCGTTCGGCGCGGTGATCGGCGGATTTCTGGTCGGCATCTTCGAGAACCTCGCAGGCACCTATATCCCCGGCGTCGGCAATGAACTGAAGCTGCCGATCGCGCTGGCGCTGATCGTCACCGTCCTGGTTGTCAAACCGGCTGGATTGTTTGGCCGGCCCATCGTCAAGCGAGTATGACCATGAGCGCAGTGCAGGAAACTGCTTCCGACGCACCCGCAGTTGAAGCCGTTCCCAAGCGCGCCATGACGCTCGGAACCGGGACCTCGCTGGTCGTGCTGGCGTTGCTGATTGCCGCGCCCCTGTTCGTGAAGAACTTCGTCATCTTCCAGATGACGATGCTGCTGGTTTACGGCCTGGCCGTTCTGGCGCTGAACATCCTCACCGGCGGCAGCGGGCAGTTCTCGCTCGGACAGAGCGCATTCTACGCGGTCGGTGCCTACACGTCGGCGATCCTGATGGAACATTTCGGCATGAATTACGCGCTTACCCTGCCGGTTGCCGGTTTGATCTGCTTCGTTTTCGGATTTCTGTTCGGCCAACCGGCGCTGCGTCTGTCCGGCGTGTATCTGGCGCTTGCGACGTTCGCGCTCGCGACCGCCATGCCGCAGCTTCTCAAGCTCGGCTATTTCGAGCACTGGACCGGCGGGGTGCAGGGCCTGGTGGTGACCAAGCCGGATGCTCCGTTCGGGCTGCCGATATCGCAGGATATGTGGCTTTACTATTTCACGCTCGTCATCACGATCGCGATCTATATTTTCTCCGTCAATCTCCTGAAGTCGCGTTCGGGGCGCGCCTTCATGGCGATCCGCGACAACGAGATAGCGGCGTCCGCAATGGGTATCGATGTTGCGCTATACAAGACCCTCGCATTCGGCGTCAGCGCGGGCATTACCGGTGTTGCAGGCGGCCTGGGCGCTATCGCGGTGCAGTTCGTGGCACCCGACGGCTACACGATCACGCTCGCGATCTCGCTGTTTCTCGGCATGGTCGTCGGTGGCGTGGGATGGCTGCCGGGGTCTATCATCGGTTCCGCCTTCATCATCTTCGTGCCGAACATCGCGGAAGGAATTTCCAAGGGTCTTTCCGGCGCCGTATTCGGTGTCATTCTGTTTCTCGTCATCTTCCTTGTGCCGCATGGTGCAAGGCAGGTCGCGATGGTTGCCCAGCACATGCTGGGTAAACTCAAGAAACGCTGAAAAAAAGCCAAGGAGAAGAAAAGTGCTTTCAAGACCAGTTTTTCCGGCCGCCGCATTTGCTGCGGCCATTATTACTTTAGCTTCGACCACCGGCGCGGCATTTGCCCAAAAGAAATACGATACCGGCGCCACCGACACCGAGATCAAAATCGGCAACATCATGCCTTACAGCGGCCCGGCGTCGGCTTATGGGGTGATCGGGAAGACCGAGGCGGCTTATTTCAACAAGATCAACGCCGAGGGTGGCATCAACGGCCGCAAGATCACATTCATCAGCTATGACGACGGCTACAGCCCGCCGAAGGCCGTCGAGCAGGCGCGCAAGCTCGTCGAGAGCGACGAGGTATTGCTGATATTCAACCCGCTCGGCACGCCCTCGAACACGGCGATCCAGAAATACATGAACGCCAGGAAGGTCCCGCAGCTCTTTGTCGCCACCGGCGCCACCAAATGGAACGATCCCAAGGACTTTCCCTGGACCATGGGCTGGCAGCCTAGCTACCAGAGCGAGGCGCGGATCTACGCGAAATACCTGATGAAGGAGGCACCGAACGCCAGGATCTCGGTGCTCTACCAGAACGACGATTTTGGCAAGGACTATCTGAAGGGCTTGAAGGACGGGCTTGGCGCCAAGGCGTCGATGATCATCGCCGAGGAAAGCTACGAGACTTCGGAACCGACGATCGACAATCACATCGTCAAGCTCCGCGCCTCGGGTGCCGATGCCTTCATCAGCATCACCACGCCGAAATTTGCCGCCCAGGCGATCAAGAAGCTGGCCGAGATCGAGTGGAGGCCGCTGCATATCGTGTCCAACGTCTCGGCATCCGTCGGCAGCGTCATCAAGCCTGCAGGCTTCGAAAACTCGCAGGGCGTTCTCTCGGCGGCCTATGCCAAGGACGGCGCCGACCCGCAGTGGGACAACGATCCGGGAATGAAAAAATTCTTCGCCTTTCTCGAGAAGTACGACCCCGAGGCAAACAAGCTCGACGGCTCGGTGGTGTACGGCTACGGCGCGGCCCAGACCATGGTCAAGGTTCTGCAATTGTGCGGTGACAATCTCACCCGCGAGAACGTCATGAAGCAGGCGGCGAGCCTGAAGAATTTTGCGCCGGACACCTTGTTGCCGGGGGTTAGCATCAACACCTCGCCGACCGACTTCGCACCGATCGAACAGCTGCAGATGATGCGGTTCAAGGGCGAGAAATGGGATTTGTTCGGCGACATCATCAGCGGCGAACTCAGCAACTGAACGGCTCGTCGAACGCCCGGCCATTTACCCTCCTCTCCAGGAAAGGGTAAACCGGGGGATCGTCTACTAAAGACGCAAGCCCTTCGCGCGTCGCGCGAAGGGCTTTTTCTTGTGACGAACTGGGTAAGATGGTACTCAAAGCGGGAAGGGTCAGAAAGAGCTTTCGTTCAAGAAAGCCGGAAAACAACGCACGCCATCCAAATCACTGGACCGTAGGGAGACCGTTATGCCTGCCATCGCCAAACGATTTACAATCGCGTCAGTCGCCGCGGTTGCGGTACTTGCCGCATCCTCTCACGGGGCGCTTGCGCAGAAGAAGTATGACACCGGCGCCACCGATACCGAAATCAAGATCGGCAATATAATGCCCTATAGCGGCCCTGCCTCCGCCTACGGCGTGATCGGCAAGACCGAGGCGGCCTATTTCAACAAGATCAACGCTGAGGGCGGCATCAACGGCCGCAAGATCAACTTCATCAGCTATGACGACAGCTACAGCCCGCCTAAGACGGTCGAACAGGCGCGCAAGCTCGTGGAAAGCGATGAGGTTCTTTTCATATTCAATTCGCTCGGCACGCCCCCCAATTCCGCGATTCACAAATACATGAACGCGAAGAAGGTGCCGCAGCTCTTCGTCGCCACCGGCGCGACCAAGTGGAACGATCCCAAGGATTTTCCCTGGACCATGGGCTGGCAACCAAACTATCAGAGCGAGTCGCGGATCTACGCAAAATACCTTCTGAAGGAGAAGCCCAACGCCAAGATCGCCGTGCTCTATCAGAATGATGATTACGGCAAGGATTACCTCAAGGGCCTCAAAGACGGTCTCGGCGCCAAGGCCGCTTCGATGATCGTCGCCGAAGAGAGCTACGAGACAACCGAGCCCACGATAGACAACCACATCGTCAAGCTCAAATCGACCGGCGCCGACGTGTTCTTCAATGTTACGACGCCGAAATTCGCAGCTCAGGCGATCAAGAAGGTCGCCGAGATCGAGTGGAAGCCGCTGCATATCCTCAACAACGTGTCCAGCTCTATCGGCAGCGTCATGAAGCCTGCGGGGTTCGAGAATTCGCAAGGCATCATTTCGGCCACCTACTTGAAGGACGTCGCCGATCCGCAGTGGGACAAGGACCCAGGCATGAAGCAGTTCCTCGATTTCCTCGCCAAGGATTTTCCGGAAGGCAACAAGCTCGACGCCTCGGTCATCGTCGGCTACGCCGTCTCCCAAACGATGGTCCAGGTTCTCAAGCAGTGCGGCGACAACCTCACCCGCGAAAACGTCATGAAGCAGGCCGCAAGCCTCAAGGATTTCCGCACCGACGTCTTGCTGCCCGGCATCAAGATCAACACCTCGGCGACCAACTTTGCACCTATCAACCAGCTTCAATTGATACGCTTCAAGGGTGACAAGTGGGATCTGTTCGGCGACGTCATCAGCGGCGATGTCAGCGGCTGACGCCCCTTCCGGGTTCAACCACCCCCCGCGGCATTCCGCGGGGGTTTTCTTTTGCCGCGATCGGATGGATAACGGGCATTGCATGTCCCCACCTCGGGTGCCCGTGAAGAAATGACCGATCGACGCCCTCTGTTGCGCGCGATTTTCGATGCAGCCGTCGCTGCAGCGCATCCCGATGTCGTGCTGGCGGCGCATCTGCGTCCCGTTCCGAAGGGCAAGGTGATCTGTCTTGCCGCAGGCAAGGGCGCGGCCGCGATGGCCGCCGCCGCGGAACGGCACTACCTCGATCAGGTCGGGCTCGAGCCTGCGCGTCTGTCGGGACTCGCCACCACGCGGCACGGACACGGCGTGCCGACGCGGCGGATCAAGGTGGTCGAGGCGGGCCATCCCGTGCCGGACCAGGCCGGGCTGAAGGCCGCGGATGAAACGCTGCGGCTCGCGCAGGAGGCCGGCCCCGACGATCTCTTGCTGGTGCTGTTGTCGGGCGGAGGCTCGGCGAACTGGATCGCGCCGGCAAACGGTGTATCGTTTGCGGAAAAACAACAGGTGACGCGCGCGCTGCTGCGATCCGGCGCGCCGATCGGCGAGATCAACACCGTTCGCAAACACCTGTCCCGAATCAAGGGCGGGCGGCTGGCGCGTGCCGGCCAGCGCGCCGAAATCGTAACGCTCGCGATCTCGGACGTTCCCCACGACGATCCTTCCGCGATCGCCTCCGGGCCTACCGTGCCGGATCCAACGACACTCTCGGATGCACGCGCCATCATCGCAAAATATCGCCTCGATGTCGGTGACGCCGTGGGCCGCGCGCTCGACGATCCCCAAAACGAGAGCTGCAAGCCGGGCGATCCGGCTTTCGCGCGTGCGCAATTCGAAATCATCGCCCGGCCACGCGCCTCCCTCGATGCTGCAATCAAGGTGGCCGCCGAGGCCGGTTACGCGACAATCGATCTTTCCGCCGACCTCGAAGGCGAGGCCCGCGAAGTCGCAGCCGAGCATGCTCGCCTCGCGCTCGAGGCGCGCGCCGAGGGCAAACGCGTCGCGATCCTCTCAGGCGGCGAACTCACCGTAACCGTGCGCGGCAACGGGCGAGGCGGTCCCAACCAGGAATATGCCCTGGCACTCGCGGGCCTGCTCAAGGACACACCGGCGATCTCGGCGCTGGCCGCCGATACCGACGGCGCCGACGGCGGAGCCGGCAGTGCCGATGACCCCGCCGGCGCCATGATCGACGAACGTACATTCGCGAAAATGAAATCGCTCAAGCTGGACCCGCAAACCCATCTCGCCGACAATGACGCGACTGCCTTCTTCGCCGCGACCGGCGATTTGCTCAAGACCGGACCTACGCTGACCAACGTCAACGATATCAGGGTGATTTTGGTGGATTAGAAGCCTCATGGTGGGGAGCGCATCTTCTCCCCTCCTACCGCGATGCGCGTGGAGGGAGGGGAGTTCACGACCTCATCCTTCAGGACGAGGAGGAAGCCTCAAAACTCGTTTGCGATCCTGGTCAGCATGGCCAGCAGTGCGGCGCGGTTGGCTGTTCCGAGCAATTCGTTGAGACGGGCTTCGTGCTTGACGGCGACAAGCTTCTTCGCGCGCGCCAGCACTGCCTTGCCCTTGTCGGTCAGGACCAGAATGTGCGAGCGCCGGTCGTTGGTCGATCGTATCCGTGTGCACAGATCGCGGCTCTCCAGGCCATCGAGCATCGCCACGAAATTGGGCCGGAGGATTCCGAGCGTGCTCGCGATTTCGGTCTGGTTGCGGCCGGGATTTTTGTCGAGCAGCAGCAAGACCGAGAATTGCGCCGGCGTCAGTTGCAATGGGGCGACGCAGCGCAGAAAATCCTCGAAGATTTTCAACTGCGCGCGCTTGAGCGAATAGCCGAGAAGCTCGGACAATTCACCCAATTCGATGGGCACATCGCTGCCGCCATTTTCCACGGATTCCTTGCGTGCAGAACGAGGCGTCCTGGCGGCCTCGACGGCGGCGGCTTTGGAAACGGTCATCGCTGGTGGTCCGATTCTGACACTCGCACTTCGCCGGGTGGGCCTTGAGATTATAATTGATAATTGTTATCCACCATATCAAATACGGACAGCGGGTTTCAACTGCGCTTTGAAGCCACGCAAGGTCTGTGCCCATCGAGGGGAGCGGGCGCCTTGAACACGACGATCATGCTGTTCCTGCTGCAGGACGGCATTACCAACGGCGCGATCTATGCCTTGCTCGGGCTGGCGCTGGTGCTGGTGTTCGCTGTCACTCGCGTGATCCTCGTTCCGCAAGGCGAGTTCGTCACCTATGGCGCCCTGACCTACGCAACACTGGCATCCGGCCATGTGCCGGGCACCGCGCGGCTTGCGCTCGCGATGGGAATCGTCGCCTTCTGCCTTGAACTTTACGCAAGCCGCCGCTCGTTGCATCCCTGGCTCGTCGGGCGCGCCATTGCGTTTTTTATCCTCGCGCCGGGCGCGATCATGGCGTTGACCCATTCGCTGGCCGGTCACCAGACTTCGATCTTCGTCAACATCGCGTTGTCGCTGCTGATTGTCGGGGCCATCGGCCTTTTCCTTTACCGGATCGCGTTTCAACCCATCGCCCACACTTCCGTGCTGGTGCTGCTGATCGCCGCAGTCGGCTGCCATCTCGCATTGCAGGGTTTTGGCCTCGTGTTCTTCGGTGCCGAGGGTCAGCGGGGACCTGCGCTTTCCAACGTCGCCTTCACGATTTCTCCGCTCCGCTTCACCGGCCAGAGCATCGCGGTCTACGCCACCACGTTCGCGCTCATTGCGGGGTTATGGCTGTTCTTCGGCTTCACGCTGTTCGGCAAGGCGCTCCACGCTACCGCCGTCAACCGCCTCGGCGCGCGGCTCGTCGGCATCCGCACCGCGCTGTCGGGACAGATTGCGTTCCTGCTGGCTTCGGTGATCGGCGCGATTTCCGGAATCCTGATCGTGCCGATCACCACGCTCTACTACGACACCGGCTTCCTGATCGGCCTGAAGGGATTCGTCGCAGCGATCATCGGCGGCCTCGTGAGTTACCCGCTGACGGCGGTCGCGGCAATTCTGGTCGGCGGCGTGGAGGCCTTTTCCTCGTTCTATGCGAGTAACTTCAAGGAGGTCATCGTCTTCACGCTGATCATTCCTGTCCTGCTGTTGCGCTCGCTTGCAACGCCTGCCGTCGAGGAGGAGAAGGATTGATCGTGGGAGAGCGGCTACCCGTGGCGCTGTTCGCGATGCTGATGGCGGCGATCCCGTTCATCCCGGGCGTGCCGCCGTTCTGGATCGTACTGTTGGACAATATCGGCCTTTCCGCATTGGTGGCGATGGGCCTGGTGCTGCTTACCGGGGTCGGAGGTCTGACTTCGTTCGGGCAAGCCGCGTTTTGCGGCTTCGGTGCCTATACCACGGCCGTGCTGACGACGGCTTACGGCCTTTCGCCGTGGCTGACGCTGCCGTTCTCGCTCATCGTGAGCGGAATTGCGGCCGTGGCGCTCGGCCTCATCACGGTGAGGCTTTCGGGTCATTACCTCCCGCTCGGCACCCTCGCCTGGGGGCTCGGCCTTTTCTACCTCTTCAGCAAGCTTGAATTCCTCGGCCGCAACGACGGCATCTCGGGCATTCCGCCGCTTGCTATCGGTTCGCTGAAGATGACCGATCCCGGATCGATCTATTTCGCGATCTGGATCGCGGTCCTGCTCTGCGCGCTGCTCACCATGAATCTGCTGGACTCCCGCACCGGCCGCGCGATCCGCGCGTTGCGGCGCGGGCATATTGCCGCCGAAGCGTTCGGCATCTGGACGCCGCGCGCGAAGCTCCTGGTTTTCATCCATGCCGCGGTACTAGCCGGCTTGTCCGGTTGGCTTTACGCGCATTTTCAGCGCACGGTAAATCCGACACCGTTCGGCGCACAGGCCGGCATCGAATATCTCTTCATCGCCGTCGTCGGCGGCGCGGGCTATGTCTGGGGTGGCGTGCTGGGTGCGGCGATCGTCGTGATCCTGAAGGAAATCCTGCAGAGCTACCTGCCCTATCTGTTTCACGGCGAGGGCCAGCTCGAAACCGTCGTCTTCGGTATCCTGCTGGTGGCGCTGCTTCAGCTCGCCCCGACCGGCGTGTGGCCATGGCTCACCGCGCGCCTGCCATGGAGGCCAATTCGCAAACCTCCCGACCGTTCACCTCCCTTGCCACACCGGGCGAGCACGGCCGCAAGCGAGGACGTCCTGCTGAGGATCGATCATGCACGCAAGCAGTTCGGCGGCGTAATCGCGGTCAATGACGTTTCCTTCGCGGTGGGAACGGGTGAAATCGTCGCCCTCATCGGCCCGAACGGCGCCGGCAAGAGCACGACCTTCAACCTGATCACCGGCGTGCTCACCGCGACCGGCGGCACGATTTCCGTTCTCGGCAGAAAGATCGACAACGCGCCGCCGCAGGAAGTGACCAGGCTCGGCGTCTGCCGAACCTTCCAGCATGTCAAGCTCGTTCCAGACATGACGGTGCTGGAAAATGTCGCGATCGGCGCGCATTTGCGAGGCCATTGCGGTGCGCTCGCCAGCATGTTCCGCCTCGACCGCGCGGAAGAGGCGAGATTGCTGGCGGAAGCGGCCCGTCAAGTCGACCGGGTCGGCCTTGCCGAGCATGTCGACACACAAGCAGGCAGCCTGTCGCTCGGCCAGCAACGCATCGTCGAGATTGCACGCGCACTCTGCGCTGACCCGATACTGTTGTTGCTCGACGAACCTGCAGCCGGCCTGCGGCACATGGAAAAGCAACGGCTGGCAAAACTCCTGCGCGAGCTTCGCGACGGCGGCATGTCGGTGCTGCTGGTCGAACATGACATGGGCTTTGTGATGGGGCTCGCCGACCGCATCGTGGTGCTCGACTTCGGCACCAGGATTGCGGAAGGAACGCCCGAGGCGATCAGGACCAACCCCGACGTGATAAGGGCCTATCTTGGAGCTGCATCATGAATCCGCCCGCGCGGTCGCTCCTGAAGATCGACGATGCCCATGTCGCCTATGGCAAGGTGGAGGCGGTCCGCGGAGTGTCGCTCGACGTCGCCGAAAACGAGATCGTCACCATCATCGGCGCCAACGGGGCCGGCAAGACCACGCTGCTAAACGCCATCATGGGAATCCTGCCGCTGAAGGGCGGTGTAAATTTCTCCGGCCGAGATCTGACGCGGCTGCAGATCGAGGATCGCGTCGCCGCGGGCTTGAGCCTCGTGCCGGAGCACCGCGAATTGTTTGCCACCATGAGCGTCGAGGACAATCTGAAGCTCGGCGCATTCAGGATCGCCAGGGCGCGCGCCTTGCAATCGATCGAGCTCGTCTACGCGCTGTTTCCGCGACTGAAGGAGCGGCGCAGGCAGATTTCGGGGACGCTGTCCGGCGGCGAGCAGCAGATGCTGGCGATGGGTCGCGCCCTGATGGGTACGCCAAAACTGTTGATGCTGGACGAGCCGAGCCTGGGTCTGGCGCCGATCATCGTCGCCGACATCTTCCGCACCATCGGCGAGCTGCGCTCGAGCGGCGTCTCGGTTCTGCTGGTCGAGCAGAATGCGCAAGCCGCGCTGCAGATCGCCGGCCGTGCCTATGTGATGGAGCTCGGCGAGTTCGTGTTGCATGGAGCGGCCAAAGACGTCGCGAGCAACGAGCGCGTCGCGGCGAGCTACCTGGGATTGGCGCAGGGAGACGCGGCCGCGATTTAGTTCGCTTTTTCGAGCAGGCTGGGTCCTCACATCGCCGGCACGTACTTGCCATCCTTGACCGTGAGGATGATGCGCGAGCGATCGTCAAGGCCGGAGCGATCCTTTTCGGTCCAGTTGTAGACGCCCTGGCTGGCGGCGATTTCGCGCTCGGTCAGGAAAGCCTGACGGATTGCCTCGCGAAACTCCGGCGTGCCCGGCTTGGCGCTTTTCAACGCGGTCGGAATGACGCGCTTGAGAATCTCGAACGCGTCGTAGGCATGCCCGGCGAACTGGCTGCGCGTGCTGGGGCCATACTTGGCCTCGTAGGCCGAATTCAGCGCAAGGCCCGGCTTCCTGGTGAGCGCGCCGTCCGCCTGGCCCTCGGGATACATGACCGGACCGGAGGCCATGATCACACCCTCCGCCGCAGGCCCCGCAATCCTGATGAAATCCATGCTGGCGGCTCCGTGGGTCTGGTAGATCAGGCCCTTGTAACCCCGTTCGCGCAGCGCCGATTGCGGCAGGCCCGCCGCAGTCCCCGACGCGCCGACGAGGACTGCATCGGGATTGGCCGCGACAAGCTTCAAGACCTGTCCGGCAACCGAAGTATCCGGACGCGCAAAGCGTTCTTCATCGACCAGCGTCATGCCCATCCGCACGGCTTGCGCTTTGAAGTCGTTGAACCAGAGGTCGCCATAGGAGTCGGAATAGCCGATATATCCGACGGTTTTGACATTGTGGGCCTTCATGTGCTCGTACAGCACCTTGCCCATGATCGGCACCGGCTGCGGCAGCACGACCGACCATTTCGCACGTTCCGGCGTCACCGGGAATGGTGCGAGCGCAAGATGAGGAATGCCCGCCTCGTTGGCGACGTTGGAAACGGCGATGGTCGGCGGCGTCGTCGACGATCCCATGATGATGTCGGCCCTGGATTCGGTGACGAAGCGCCGCGCGTTGGTCGTGGCATTTGTGGGGTCGCCGCCGTCATCAAGAACGATCACCTTGAGCGGAACCCCGCCGATTTCCTTCGGCACGAAATCAAGCGCATTGCGCTCGGGAATGCCGAGCGCTGCCGCCGGCCCGGTGGTGGTAATGGAGATGCCGATGGTGATCTCATTGGTCTGTGCGCCTGCAGGAAGTGCCGAAGTAGCGAGTGCCGTCGCGGCGATGGCGGACAGAAACAACTTTCTCATGCATTCCTCCCTTGGGCTTTTATCTGCAGTGTAGATCACAACCTGGCCAAATAATTGAGTAGCCTTTGGTAGCGAACCCCGGCTGGCGATCAACGCCAGCGGCTCCCTGCCCTCAGCCGTTCATGAATTTGGCGACGATTTCCTCCGGCACTTGCGCCGATTTCAGCCGATCTGGATCGTCCGGGTGGCGGCCGACCAGCACGCGCTTCTCGAATGCCTCGATCGCCAA
>Ga0210406_10002777_pt1 | contig 19664 bp, 15 predicted proteins | sample IncBWC30MmetaG_FD_155454 | JGI IMG/M metagenome (GOLD analysis project Ga0210406, IMG submission 155454) | Forest soil microbial communities from Barre Woods Harvard Forest LTER site, Petersham, Massachusetts, United States - Inc-BW-C-30-M | ecosystem: Environmental > Terrestrial > Soil >... | reverse complement strand
GCGAAGGCAACCTATCAATCGCTTCCTGGATGAGCCGATGCCGCTCGTCTTTCAGCAAGGCCGATTCCAGCGATTCACACTGAAGATTGACCCGCGACTCCTCGAAATCCCCCACTGCCCCTCGCTCTACCGTGCGTCGATGACGGTATTCGTTGGCGGCCAAATTGCGCGCCGTCGAAAACAGGAACGCCCTTAAAGTCGTCACCGAATCGCGTTGCCGGTAGGTGCGAAGGAACGCCTCCTGGACGATTTCCTTGGCCGTCTCAGTGGAGCCGACGAAGCGCTGGATGTAACGAATCAACGATTGGCGGCTCTCGGTAAAGAGCTTCGCGAACGTTTCGGTGCGAGAATCCATTGTTGTCGGCATGGCCGCGTCATCCCCTGCGACGCACCCTACGCGCAGTCGGGCTCCAACGGCAACTCTTGAAATTCGACTGGGGGTTTTTGCCCGCTCAGGTGTCGTATGCCTCGCGGGTCGACTTTGCAGTCACTTCTTATTGTTAACTTAAAATGGGGCCGGCTTTAAGATGACGCTCCCCAAGGCCTGCGCGGGACGGTTGATTGCGGTTCTATTGATGGTACCGGGCCTTTTGAATGCCGCTGCTTCGCCGCCACCCTCGCCGGCCACCGTGGTCGCGTTGGATCCCAAGATCGCGGCCGGGGCAGGAGCACGCCTTGGCATCGTGGAGTACGAGGCGGAGAACGGCGCCACCAACGCGCACATCGTCGGTCCCGACGTCAGCTTTACGACGTTGGCTGCCGAAGCCTCCGGCCGCCGCGCGGTCCTGCTCGAGACCGAACGGGATTTTGTCGAATTCACACTGAGCGCAGCAGCCAATGCCCTGACTGTGCGCTATGCCGTGCCGGATGGTGCGGACGCTCGGATCAACGACGCTGCTTTGAACGTGTATGCGACCGGTAAGCGCATAGCAGTTCTACCCGTCACGTCCCGCTACTGCTGCTACTACGGCCGCTACCCCTTCACCAAGAACGCCGCCGATGGCAATGGCCACCACTTCTTCGATCACGCGCGCACGCTGCTGGATCACGTTCTGCCGCCCGGCACCGTGGTCCGGTTGATGCGCGGCCCCGAGATGAAAGGCGTGTGGTGCGCGATCGATCTCGTTGATTTTGAACTCGTGCCTGCACCGCTCAAGCGGCCGCCGCACTCGCTGTCGGTGCTGGACTTTGGCGCCGATCGGCGCGGCGCATCGGACTCGCGAGAGGCCTTTTCCAAAGCCATCGCGGCGGCTTCCGCTGCCAAACGAGCGCTTTGGATTCCACCGGGACATTTTCGCCTCGATGGCCATCTTCAAGTGGATCGCGTCGAAATTGCCGGCGCCGGCGCGTGGTATTCCATCCTGCAGGGCGACGGAGTCGGTCTGTATGGACGCAATGCGCCCCATCCCTCGCAGGCGGTCGACATTCACGATCTCGCCATCGTCGGCGAGGTGCGTGAACGCGATGATCACAAGGCACTGGCGGGCATCGGCGGCGCCTTGGGCGGCGGCAGCCGCATCCATGACTTGTTCATCCAACACGTCAAGGTCGGCCTTTGGCTCGACGGTCCCTTCGATGGTTTGCTGGTGAGCCATGTCAGTGTTTTCGACACCACCGCCGATGGACTCAACCTGCATCGCGGCATCTCGAACGTCATTGTTGAGGAGAATTTCTTTCGCAACAACGGCGATGACGGCATTGCGTCCTGGGCTGACAAGATCGCCAATCACGATTTGATGATTCGCCACAACACGGTGATCGCGCCCATCCTGGCGAATGGTATCGCCATCTACGGCGGTCACGACATCAGCGTTTTGGGCAATCTCATCGCCGACACCCTCACCGAGGGCGGCGGAGTGCATTTGGGCAACCGCTTCCACGCCGTGCCGCTCTCCGGCAGGATCTCTTTGCGGGACAACATGGTCGTGCGCGGCGGCGGATTCGATCCTCGTTGGCCGAGCGGCGTCGGCGCGGTTTGGCTCTACGCCCTGGAAGAGCCCATCGAGGCGCAGATTGAGCTCAAAAACACGACGTTGCTGGACAGCACCCATGCCGCACTGCTGCTCATGGGCAAGCGCATCGACGGGTTGACCGTGGATGGACTGCGCGTTGATCGCGCGGCGGGACACCTGATCGAACTGCGCGCCGAGGGAAGCGCAACGTTCGTAAGGATCGATGCAGCCGGTGTTGCGGATCCCGCCGTCCTCATGTGCGCCGCGTTCGTGCTCGATTGGCGGGGAACAAGCACGGGAGTGGCCGGCTACGGCGCGCGCGGCTGCTAGCCCCCACAATTCGTCGCGCGGCCGCGTGAAATAATCAGCGTAATGGCTCGTTGCCAACCGCAATTAAACACGTGTAGTCTCAAGCGCGTGCCACGCCGAGTATAACTATAACAATCAGGGAGACGAGAATGTCCAGGAAGGCGAGCTGGCTTGCGCTGGCAGGTTTCGCGGCGTGTTGCGCGACTGTCCCGCGGTCCGTGATTGCGGCTGATACGAGTCCGGTCGGAACACCCTCCGGGACCGAGGTGCTGCAAGCTGCCGTTAAAGGTCAGTCAGCACAATTGCGCGAATTATTGAAGCGAGGGGGCAATCCCAATGTGACCGCGCTCAACGGCTCGCCCGCGATCTTTTTCGCCATTTCCTCCAAGGATGCAGATACGGTCCAGGTGTTGCTCGATGCAGATCCGAGCATCGCCAAACAGTCGTTCAAAGACACCAAAGGGCAAGTGGAAACTCCATTGGCCTACGCGCTATACCTCAAACAGCCCATCGTGGTCGCCGCTTTGATCAAGGCGGGAGTCGACGTCACCGCGGCGAGCGCCGGCATCGGCACCATCGAGTTGGCCGTGTTCGGCAACGACACCGAGAGTCTTCGTTTGCTGGTAGAGGCCGGCGCCGATCCGAAGAAATTGGATGGGCATCACGGCACGCTGTTGCATCTCGCGGCAACTGAAGAACGACCCGAGGTCATCATGGCGCTACTGGGTTACGGAGTCGACCCAAATCACCGCGACGACTATGGGGTGTCCCCGCTTCGCGTCGCCGTGGAGGGTGGCAAACTGGCGAGCGCTCGAACCCTTCTGGAGCACGGAGCTTGGACTTATCCGCTCGACAGCTCAGGGACCGCTGCCTTGAGCGCCGCAAAGATCCGCATCAAGGATCCCCAGCAAGCCGAAGCGATGGAGAAACTTCTCCTCAGCCATCAGGCGCCCGCCAACGGCAACAACCGGCCGGTTGACGATGTGTACTTGACCGCGGTGCGAGCGGGCGACCTGGCCGCCGTCAAAAGTGCGCTGACGCGCGGTGCGGACATCGACGCGCGAGCGCGGTTCACGCTGGCCGCGCCGATCACGGAAGCACCTTCCCTCGCCGTGCCTCATCCCCAGGTATTGGCGTATCTCATTGAACGCGGAATCAATGTGAATGCCTGCAGCTCCTACGGATTCACGGCGCTGCATACGGCGGCGAGCCGCGGCGGCAATTTGCAGAGCATCGATCTTTTGATCAAGCACGGCGTCGATATCAATCAGAAATCGCGAGGCGGGGAAACCGCTCTCGGCAGGGCCGTCAACGGCAATTTGCCGAGCGCCGTTGAGCTCCTGCTCAAGTTGGGCGCGGACCCGAATGCCAAAGGAATCGGTGGGAGAAATTTATTGCAGTTGGCCCGCGAGGGTAGCAGGAGCACGTTGATCGCGCCGCTGCTGGAAAAGGCCGGGGCCCAGTAGAAAACGCCATCTGGGCCTCGGAATCTCCGACACCGTCACTGTTTGCCGTTTAGACTGCATCGAAAGATAAAAACTGAGAAATCGTTATTTGCAGTGTGCCGCGGATGGCGACATATTGCGACGCACAAATGCCAACTGGAAGTTCAAGCATGTCGCGAACGTCTTCGGATTGGGCTGGGCGCTTTGCGGTTGCGTTGTCCATTGTTGGTCTGTGTGCCGCCGGCGCACAGGCCCAAATTCCGCCGGACAACAGAAATCAATTAAAAGAATCCGCTACGGCGGCCGATCGGTTCGCAAAGGCTCCCATACCCGGTTGGGTAACGCAGGTGGCCGCACCGAGCGCGATGGTGAGCAGCGAGCCTAATACGATTCGTCTTGCCGATACGCAATTTCGGTGGGACAACACAGGCGAAGCCTACTATGTGCATCACGTCGTGCAGGCAAACACAACGGCGGGCATTGCAGCGTTGGGCCAAATAGCCATCCCCTTCAACCCAGCCTATCAAATCTTTCAGCTGCACCAGTTGAGCATCATCAGAAACGGGCTGGCGATAAACAAACTCGACACCGTCAACGTGCGCTTTCTGGAACGAGAACTGGGCCTTGAACAGAGCATGTACACCGGGGAAGTGACTGTTTCAATCCTGATAGACGATGTGCGGGTCGGGGACAATTTGGAGTACTCCTTCTCGGTGTTGGGCGCGAACCCGGTATATCAGGGCATGATCTGGCAGTCCGCGATGTGGGAAGCGCCGACTCGCATTCAATATCGGCGCGTGTCGATCCAGGCAAAGGCCAATCACGCCGTGCGCTTTCAATTCATTGGCGCATCGAAAATCGCCGCGCAAGTAAAGCCAACTGAATCGGTTCACGATGGCCTCAAGGAAATGGTGTTCGAACAACGCGATATCCCTGCGTTCCGGGCCGAAGAGGCGTATCCGGCCGGATATCAGCCCGTCGCCTGGATGCAGATTTCGGAATACGCAAATTGGAATTCCGTTGCTGTCTGGGCGACGGAGTTGTTTGCAACTGCGCCACCAACCAGCAACGAGTACAAGTCGTTGGTAGTCCGGTTGAAAGCAATTTCCGATCCCGTGCGCCGCGCCACGGAAGCATTGGCCTACGTGCAAAACGAGATCCGTTACACGTCGGTTTCATTCGGCGAGAATTCTCATCGGCCCGCGACCCCGGACGCAGTGATCGCCCGGCGCTACGGCGATTGCAAAGACAAGTCTCTGTTGCTGGCATCACTGTATCGGTCGGTTGGCCTCGACGCGAAGCTCGTGTTGGTGAGCCTCGCTTATCACAGCGGATTCGGGGATTGGCTCGCGAGCCCGGCGGCGTTCGACCATGTCATCGTCAGGCTTGATCTGAAGCACGAAACCTATTGGCTTGATCCGACGGCAATCCAGAAGCCACGTAACATCGTCACCCTCGGACGCTTGCACGACGGGCGAGACGTACTGGTCATCGACAGGAAAACCGATCGGCTTACGCGAATCGAGCGCGGCAAGCCCGATCTGCACGTCGCGGAAGAGCGAGTGCATTTGGAAAATCTCAATGGACCGGCCACGTTGGAAAAGACTTTCGTGTACTCCGGGTCGCTGGCAGAAGGCCTGCGGTTGTATTTTTCGAAAACGGCGCCTGAACAAATCAAGAAGGGCTACCTCGATGACACGCAGCGAATCTATAGCGATGCGGAGTGGGTGGGGGAACTGCTCACCGAAGATAACCCGGATGCCAACACGATCAAGCTCAAGGCAAAGTTTGCCTTGCCGAAATACACCGAAAAAACCGACAACGGGTGGGTGCTGCGCTTCAAGCCGGTCTATATCGCGCGCTTTCTGACGTTGCCCAATGCGACGCGACGGATCGGCCCCTATGCGATCGACTATCCGGTCAAGGTCTCCTTTCTGCACGAAGTCGAGTTGCCGCCAAATGCCTCGGTCACTGCCAAAGATTGGAATGCCTCGATTGGCGCGTCGTACTTCAAAGTCGAGGAAACGCAAAAACGCAACGGTAGGATGGTGAGCGCCGAGTACTCGCTGGAATCATTCGCCCGAGAGGTTCCGGGGCCCGACATGGATCACTTTGTCGCAGATATTCGCAAGGCGCAGTCGGAGCTGACCACGACCATCAGCATTCCGAAGGATCGCGTGGCCGGCGCCAACGGCACCGGCGCCTCAGAGGCCGACAAGACTCGTGCGCTGGCCGACCAGGGCGATGTAAAGGCGCAAACCAAGCTGGGCCTGATGTATGCCAAAGGCGACGGCATCACGCAAGACAACAAGCAAGCTTTGGCGTTGTTCTTAAAAGCGGCGCAAAAAAACTACGCCGAAGCGCAGCTCTACGCCGGTCTGATGTATTTTTTGGGGCAAGGTGTTCCACAGGATTTTGGCACGAGCTTGACTTGGATTCGCAAGGCGGCGGATCAAGACAATGCGGCTGCGCAGTCTCAGCTTGGATTGATGTATTTCAGAGGTCAAGGTGTCGCGCAGAACGCCAAAGATGGGCTGGCGTGGTACAAAAGGGCCGTCGACAAGGGCTACGCACCCGCCCAATATGATATGGGCGTTTTGTACGAAGCGGGTCAAGGCGTGCCGCAGGACCTCGCCATGGCCGCCGCCCTGTTCAAACGCGCCGCGGAACAAGGCGCGCCCGCGGCACAGGCTGCGATCGGGCGCCTGTATGTTTTGGGTCGCGGCGTGCCGCAAAGTTATGCGGATGGCCTGTCTTGGTGGCACAAATCCGCGGATCAAAAATACGCGGTGGCACAGTATTATTTGGGCGATAGTTATGAATTCGGGCGCGGCATTCCGCAGGACATCAGGGAAGCCGTCACGTGGTATACCCGGGCGGCGGATCAGGGTGAAGCGCGCGCGCAGACCGCGCTCGGAATCCTTTACTCAAACGGTCGCGGCGTGCAAACAGATTACAAACTAGCCGCCGATCTATGGCGCAAAGCGGCCGATCGGGGCAACGTCGTCGCCCAGAACAACTATGCGGTGGCCTTGGAAAACGGCAGAGGTGTCGCGCTGGATTTGAAAGAGGCCGTGGCGTGGTACCGCAAGTCCGCCGATCAGGGTTACGCACGGGCGCAAGCCAATCTGGGCGTCAGCTACATGCTCGGCAGGGGTGTGGACGCGGACCCCAAAGAAGCGGTCGCGCTGTGGCAAAAGGCCGTTGCGCAGAACGACGTGAACGCCGAGTGGTATCTTGGCGCTGCATATGAAAAAGGCGACGGCGTGTCCAAGGATATCAATCAGGCCATCACGCTCTATCGCAAGGCGGCCGATCAAGGCAACAGCCGGGCTCAGAACAGCCTCGGCATTCTCTATGCCAATGGCCTGGGTCTGCAGAAAGATCCCGTGCAATCCCATCTATGGTTCAATTTAGCGGCTACCAGCGGCCTGAGCGACGCCATCAAGAATCGCGACCTGATCGCGGCAAAAATGACTCCCGCACAAATTGAAGCCGCGCAAAAATTTGCGCGTGAATGGAAACCTGTCATTCCCAAGTGATGCCAAAAAGCCGGAATCGGCGTCTCTGGGCCGGCACTCTCACAGGTAGAAGATGTGGTTGCCGATCGTCGCGAGGGTTTTCCGGGTCTTAGACCAAGCTGGGTGGACGCTGGTCGCGTGATAGAACAAGGCACCCGGCACCAGCGGCTCGTGCTGGTCATCGTACGCCGCGCTCGCCACGGCCATCGCCTGTTTCCAGTCGGGTCCGTCCTGCGGAGACAAGGCGCCCAGCTCGGTCCATGAGAAGTCGGCGACGAAACGCCCGCGACTTGGATCCCACCGAGTCTCGTGGACCACCCCGCACACCGTGTGCGGAAAGTGGTCGGCCCGGGTCCGGTTCAAGGTGACTTCGGCAACGGCGTACTGCCCATCCAGCGGTTCGCCGCGAGCCTCGAAATAAATGTTCTCGGCAAGGCATTCAAGATCAGTCGCCCGCCGTCGCGCGAGCGCAGCCTCGCGCTGCTCAGCATGTATCCGGGCAGGCTCGATGAGCACTCTGTCCACATAGGCAAAGCGCACGACGCCGATCACACCGAGGATCAGCACCCCGAACATCGAGAAGAATTTCAAATTGTCCGTATCGACGACCAGCCAGTAGTAGGCGAATCGGCGTCGCCAAATTGCCGGCCAGAAACGCGCCTCGAAGAGCAGCGATCTGAGCATATTGATCCCGCTGCGACTGCTGCGCGAAACCAGCTACAAGAGTCCGTCCAGCCGATCGAGGTCGTTGATGACGCGCCAATGGCCGCCGCCCTTCTCCACCCTCACGCGCCACTCCTCCAGCCGGGCGAGGTATTGGCGGGGATCGAAGTTGTCCGAGCGAAGTTTCGTCACGTTGAGCGCGACCACGTCGAACCCCTTGAAATCGAGCGGGATGTCGCGGACATAGCCTTTGGCGAGATCCTCCTTCATGTCGGAGAAGATCAGAATCTCCTTGCGTGCCGTGCGCTTCTCGTTCAGGAACTCGATCGCCTGCAGCAATCCCCCGGAGATGTCGGTATAAGGCGCCGCTGTTGACTGGTCGACGAACTGCTCCACGCGGCTTGCAAACGCACGTTTTTGCTGGTTCGTGGTGCTCGGACGATCATCGAACGTTGCTTTGGCGATGATGTTCTTCTCCGTGAAGCTCGCCGTATCGATCCTCGCGACTGCAATCGAGTCCGACGACTGCAGCCGCGACAGCGCGTAGAGGGTGATCTGTTCTGCCTTGTTCATCTGCCTGTTGTACGATCCGGACGTATCGACCAACAGATAGACTCCGGTATTGTGAGGACCGGGCGGCGTGCAGGCGCCCGTTGCAAGAGTTGCGACAAGCAGGAAGACCAGGCGCTTCATGACCGCGCCTCCTGCCAGGATCCGGCCTCCCCGGAGCCCTGGGCATTCGCTGCCAAGCGGGTCGCCGCCGCCGTCCTGGCTTCGACCCACAGCGGCAGGAATAACGGCAGATCGTACAGGCGTTGGGCGAGTACCCCGAGGTGGCGGGCTCCGTTGCCGAGCACCCGCAGGATCAACGCAAGCGCTCGCAGAATCGCGATGCCTGTCAGGCCGACAACCGTTCGTAATGAGTGCACGAAGGTCTCCAGCGGAATCGCGACGAACACCAGCGCGAAAGGCAGGATGAACCCCAAACCCATCTGAGCCGCGGTCGTGATCCAGAGGTGTTGGTTCACCATTGATCCCGTGCTGTCGCTGCGCAGCAGCGCGTTGGTGGCCAGCTCATCCTGCAGCAATACCTCGCGCATGTATGCGAGCCCTGCCTCGACGCTTGCCATCATGAGCAAGATCGCAAACGTGATGACAATCATCCGCAGGCGCATCTTGTCCGTCAGCGCGCCGATCACCGGAAACAAGCGGGTAATGCGCAGCGACTCCATGAGGAAGAGGCCCATGGAGATCTCAACCATGATGATGACGAGCGCCGCAATGTCGGCCGTGCGGAACGCGCCGATGAAGTTGGTTCCACCGACCATCTCGGCCATGGGTCGCGCAATCAGCGTAAAATTGATCGCGGCCCCGGCTGTCGCCACTGCCAGCACCAGAGCCGAGATGAAGAAATATACGATCGACGAGGACGATAATACCGACTCGGCACGATTCTCGCCGCGAACGATCGTCTCGTACTCCTCCATATGGCGGTCGATGACGAGCGAACGCTCGATGACGCTCTCGACGATCTTGGTCACATGCCCGAGCGTCTGCTGGATCGAGCGCCAGTCAGGCATCATCTGCCGCAGCAATGCGTGTCGCTCGGCGCTCGACTTCCGATAGTCTCGCATCGCCTCCGTATGCGCCTTGACCAGCGATTTATGAATATCGGCGAGAATCTCAGCTCCGGCGTTGCGCGCGTCGAGCTTGGCCACGACGCCGACCGCTTGGGCCCAGCCGGGCGCTTCGGGCGGGACGTCCAGCGCTTTCTCCTGGTCCTCCTCAATCCGCAGGATCGCCCCGCTCAGTCTTCGATGCATCTCCGGATAGCCCGCAAGGTCCTTGCTTACGGTGTCGCCGACGCGCGCGAACTCGCGTTCGACGATGCGCTCCTTGGCCTCACGGCCCGCCGCGAGCAGAACCGCCCGATTTCGCGCCACAAGATTCTGCTCTGCTTGAGTGACGGAATGCGAGGCCAGCCGCAGCCCTCGAGCCAGTGCTCCGCAAGCCGCATGGATCGCTTGATGGGCCGTGGTTCTCGCGAAGTAGAGCGCGGCCACGAGGAGAACCACCAAGATTACCGCCGACAGCGCGGGCCAAGGCGTGAATGTCAACAGGTTTGTCATGGACATGTCAGTGCTCGCTTGGTGTGTTGCAGATGCGGGGCAAACCTAAGGAATGCGGGCAATAGGTGGGTCTACGCTCAGGAGCGTGGGCGCTTGAACCGTGGGCGGCCTGTGAAGCCGCACCATGCCGTGTTGTTCCATACTGGTAACCCCGCTGTCATAGGAAACCCCTTAGACCGGTGGCTTTGCGAACCCTTCTTTCGAAAGGGGTGCCTTTATCAGATGCGCGGTCAGCGTAGGGTAAGGTGGCGTCTGGCTATGTGACCTAGGTCACGTTCCTGGCACACCGGAACCTGCGGATTTTCGCTTGGGCGCCTGGCTGCTTCGTTACCGCGAAGCGTCACGGAAGACGCGACCCCGAGGCACGGAACCGCGTATAGGCGGCGGCGTGAGAGCCGCGGTCAAGGTATCAGCTTACGCAGTGACGGCGTCGAGAGATCGTCAAGGTGCCGAAATGCCGGTGCGATCCTCTCGATCTGATGGGAAGGTACTTGGTACTCTTCGAAGTACACTTTCCATTCGCGCAGGATCTTCCAGATCTTGGCGATGCTCTCGGCGGCGGCCTCCGCGGACAAGGTGAACATCTCGCGACCGTCAAAAGCGTTGTCGAGGGTTGCGATCCGTCCCAGCGGCCCTACCCCTAAGTGCAAGCGCCGCTCGGTCGCCAAACTGGCTCGCGGCATGACATCGTACAGCGGACTTAAGCGCCATCCGAGAAGGCGCGGGTCCCAGACAAAGCCGTGGTTGCGCAGATGATCATCGTCGTTGTTGACGAAGATGTTGAACACGAGCCGCTCAAACAGCTCGCGATTGTTCTCGCGTATCACATGCGGGTGACAGTACCGCCGAACCGCCTGTGCCAGGTCTCCATAGGACTTGGTAGGAGATTCCATCTCGTCGCATGCGAGAAGCGTAAGACCGCTGACAAACCCCAAACGCTTCTCTGCCAATCCGTACGCCGGAACCGTGCTGAAAAGATCTTCCGGCGGCGGCGCAACTTGACCTGCCTTGGCCCAATATCGATCGAAGCGGCGGATGAGCATCACGGCCCGGGAACCAAAATGAACCAGCTTAACCTGAGGAACGGTGAGACCCGAGGCGGCCGCCAGTCGCAGCGTCGCCGTCTCAAGAACGGGAATCTGCAGCGCATCCTTCCGGCTCGGAAATTTAGCGAGCCACAACACCCGTTCCTCATCACGAACCGTCGCTTTCGGCCTTGCACCGCCGAGCGCGCTGCCCTGCGCGAAGATTTCCTCGAGCTGGGCAGGTACCGGCAAGCCCTCGTCGATGCGTTGCGCAGCGTCCATCAAGAACTCAAGATTGTCCCAAGATCCAAAGCCCGGAGTGGCGGCCGAATCCCGTGAAGACCGGATATCGATCGCTCCCACACGCTGACTGCCCGCATGGAGCAGATAACTTGACTCCGGCAGGCTGTTGGCAGGTACTTTCAGGCGCGACTCGATGACCCGCCGGCCCCAGGCATCGGGCGCCGCATCGCGAATTCCGCCGAACAGAGGGAGATTGTTCGGCGGGAATAAAGCCGTACCACGTACAAGCTCCATGTCCCGCAGGCTCAAGGCGACGGGATCCACCTCGAGGGCGCCGGGACGTTGCAGATAACGCAGCCCGTACGCGAACGTTGAGGCCGACAGCTTCGCTCCGTCTTCGGACAAGGTGAGCTGGCCGCAAGGCACCCACTCCGTGTCCAGATAGATGAAGACATACAGCTTCTGTTCGGTTGCGGTCATGGTCAGAAGTCGATGTCTTCGAGTTCGCGCTTTGACAGATCCCGGGCCCGGCGCCGCTGTTCTTTTGCACTGAGAGCGGCTAAGGCAGGGTCAGTCTCAGACAAGAGTTCCAATAGGGTTTTGCCCGGCACAATGGCCTCCAGATAGCGCAGGACCTGACCCATCGCGATTCCAGGATCGCCTTTTTCCAGCCGATACGCCGTGTTTCTTGACACGCCGGCCCTGAGGGCCGCCTGGTCCTGCTTCATGCCCCGAGCGATCCGTAAGCGTGCAAGAGTCGCCCCCAGTTTTTTCGCTTCAGCGGCTAGGGCGGAGTTCAAGAGTGCGGATTGGGTGACTTTCATACTCGTTTAATCAAGCGTTAGTGTCTTAATACTCGATTAATCGAGCATATCATAAGGCACCGGGGTAATCAAGCGATCAGGTTCTCTGCACCTAAAATCAATCCTTATAGCAATAATGATCGATTAATAGAGCAAATTGTTTGCCTGCCCGTCGCTCCGCTAGTCGCGATCCGGAGCGCCCAGGGGGAATAACTTGCGGTAGGGTCGCGCCTCGTCAACTGTGCGGGCGATCGACGGTCGAGCAAGTAGTCGAGCGCGGTAGGTCCTAACGCCAGGGAATCGGTCACCGACCGGATGCACCCAATCGGCGTAGAAAAGCGCCGGGGCGGCGGAACAATCCGCCAGGGAGAAGGTGCTACCGGACGCCCACGCTTGAGGCGTGAGGTGTTCTTCGAGCCATCCATACGCAACATCCAGCATCTTCCTCGCATCGGCGACGCCTTTGGCGTCGCGCTCCGTCTCCGTTCGCATTCGATCCGAGACCAGCGTTTGCATCGGGCTCATGACGTAGCTGTCAAAGAACCGATCCATGAAGCGCACCGTCAGGGCTGCGTCATCGTTCACCGGTATCATTCGCGTCGTTCCGGGATAACGACGCGTCAAGTATTCAACGATGATGCTGGATTCGACAATCGTCGCGTCGCCGTCCCGAAGAAGAGGAAACTTCTTGATTGGCCAAAGCGACTCAAGTTCGGCCCATGCCGCCGCGTCCTCGACCAATCGATAGGTAAACGGTGTGGCATTCTCGTATAAGGCGATCAATGGCTTCCAGCAATAGGAGGCGAACGGATGAGCGTAGAGCGTTAGCGGCATGCGGATGGTTTCCTAATTTGCCGGTCAATAATACGCAGAAGAGGCCCAATTCAGCGGGACAATCACGCTGCCCATGACATAACTCCTTTCAACCTGCGACAGGCCGCGTGATTTTGCAGCGGCGGCGTTGCCACGATTTGAAGATCGCACCAGCATGGGTTCGAGGATCATTCCCTTTGGGTGCGTCGAGCCCGGAGGGGTGCTGTATGCAACGCGGTGTGGAGGTGGTCGCATGAAGTCAATGCTGTTCATTCTGGTGGCCCAGTTACACGCGGGCGGGACTCAGACCGTGGCCGCCTATCCGAGCCTGGAGCAATGCAGAGACGCGCTCAAGGTGGCAACGACGAACGTCGCAGCGGACTACACGTGCGCGGCGACGCCCATGGTGGGGAAGTGGTCGCAAAAGGATTCGCGCTACTTGATGGCGCGGGAATGAACCGCCTACACCAAGGCGGACGGCGAATGGTGGATTAGCCCAGGGCCGCGCATGACAGCCCGCCACACTAGCCTGCCGCGCGGGCTGCGCCCAGCGTCGGCGTGCGCACACCCTTGATAAGAAACCACAGGCCCAGCGGCACTTCGTAGAAGAACATCGGAACCATATAAGCCATCGAAACGTTCGCTGCGAACCAGGGGAAAAGGAGTACCGCGAGTGAGCCAAGCGCCAATAACAGCGATGAAAACATTCCCCACGCCGGCAGCGCTCTCGGCACGTACCGAGATCTGAACAGCAAGTAGGCAAAGACCATGGACCCGAGTCCCAGGAACACAAACCCGATGTAGAACCCGAGACCTCGTGCACTGAGATACAACCTCGCAAGGCCTTGCAATTGACTCGGTTCGAATGCTTGAACAAGACCAACATCGTTCAACAGTCGCAGCGTCATAACTCCGTTGAGCGTCACGACTGCCAGAATGGCGGCGTCCGCAATCCTCAAGAACGCTCCGAGCAGCGCAAGACCGTTGTCTATCGACTTGAGCAATTCGTAAAACGCCCACGCGATCACGACATCGCTCACGAACGTGACGACGTCGACCGCGATGCCAAGTCGATACAGCCCCTCGAAAGCGAGAACATTGCCGGCGGTTGCCGCCGCGTCACCCGACACGACAATCTTTCCCAGCACGAATGCTTGACTGAAGATCCCCATGGCCATCGCGAATAAATAGATGAAGCCGGCGACTCGCGCATAGAAGACCGGTGACCTTTCACGCAAATCTGTCGCCACTGTCTCGGCCTCCCGCTTGGCGTGTGTGAGCGGCGTCTGCATTGCAGGTTACTGCATCGACCCGCCGTAGGAAAACACCGTGCCGGCCCGAAAAGTTGCACCCTCTGGAACGCACCTGGTGTTGCAAGGGACTGGGTGTCTGTTTACCCTGTCTTGAGACAGAAGTGCAGGTTTCGAGGGGAACACAAAATGGCCGCAAAGAAGAAATCAACCGGTGTTAAGGCCGCCAAGAGCCGCGCCACGGCGGCGAATCGGGCAAATCCCAAGACTGCGCAATCGGCTGCCTATAAAGAGCCAGGCTTGATGAAGCGCCTTGCCACGGGCGCCGTGGTCTGCGCGGAAGGATACGTGTTCGAGCTGGAGCGGCGCGGCTATTTGCAGGCCGGCGCCTTCGTACCGACCGTTCTGCAGGAGCACCCCGAGGTCGTGGAGCAGCTCCACATGGATTTCGTGCATGCAGGCTCCGATGTCACACAGGCTCTGACCTACTACGTGCATCGGGAAAAGTTGCGTGTGATCGGCCGGGAGCGGGATCTCGAGGCGATGAATCACGCAGCTCTCAAGATAGCCAGGAAAGTCGCGCGCAAGACTCACACGCTGTTTGCCGGCGACATCTGCAACACCAACATTTACGATCCCAACGACAGCAAGGCGCTCAAGCAAGTGGCGCGCATCTTTGAGGAGCAGGTCGGCTGGGCGGCGGAAGCCGGTGTCGACTACATCGTTGCCGAGACCTTCTCGTGGGGACAGGAGGCTCTGATGGCGCTCGATGCCATCAAGAAGCACTCCAAGGTGCCGGCGGTGGTCACCTTCGCCATGCATCGCGAGATCGTGACGCGCGAAGGCTGGACGGCCGCGGAGACCTGTCGGCGCCTCGAGGCTGCCGGCGCGGATGTGGTGGGACTGAATTGCCATCGCGGCCCAAGGACGATGCTTCCGCTGCTGAAGGAGATCCGCGCGGCGGTCAAATGCGATGTGGCCGCACTTCCCGTTCCCTATCGCACTACGGAGGAACAGCCCTCATTCATGTCACTGACTGATCCATGTTGCGGAGACCGGCGCGCCTTCCCGGTTGGACTGGACCCATTCGTCGTCACCCGCCAGGAAATATTCGACTTTGGGCGCGAAGCCTACGCCATGGGCATCAAGTACCTGGGCGTCTGCTGTGGTGCGGGTCCTCAGCACATTCGGGCTCTGGCCGAGAGCTTGGGGCGACGTCCGGAGGCCAGCAGGTATTCCGTGGACATGTCGAAGCATGCATTCTTCGGCACCGATCAGAAGATCAAGACCGTTCAGAAGGAGTATCAATCCCGGCTGTAGCGCGCTTTTTCGCGTTGGGCGCTCGCGGCCAGCTTCGCAGGGCGAGCTCAGCGGCGCTTCGTAGTTCCTTTCGCGTAGCGCCACCCGCTGCCTGTATCGTAATGCCATATATTACGATCGACAGATACCGGGCGAGATCAGCTGGATCGGCGTCCGATGGAAGGTCTCCTTCTGCCTTGGCGCGTTTCAGTCGATTCAGAATGACGCTCTCGCCGACTTTGCGGCGCCGAATGAGCTCTCTACGGATCGAATCCGACTGCGGCGCACAAGCCAGAGCGCCCTGGACTCCCAGGCATCCCGGCGGGTTTCTTTTGTCGCCGTGCAGATCGGCAGCCCCCTCCAGTAACGCGCGCGCATAGGCGCCTGCCGTCGGCGCCGTGAGTGCGGCTTGCCGATATCCTGAGCGCGCCTCGTATAGATCGAGCGCTTTCAAGAAGAGCCCCTCCTTGCTTTCGAAAGCGGCATAAAGGCTTGGGCGGGTCAGGCCAAGTTCTCGTGTGAGATCGGTCAGGGACGTGCCCTCATAGCCCTGTCGCCAGAACAGCTCCATGGCGCGCTCAAGGGCTCGATCTATGTTGAACTCTCTGGGACGGCCAGTCACGCAGGCATTCTCCTCAAGGACTCTTAACCAGTCGGTACATAATTCAGTTGACTTCTACAATGAGGATGTCAATACTTCAGTACCGATCGGTATAGAATGAGATTGTGCGGTCATTCTATGACACGGCGCCAGCGAGCAGTGCTCTTGCAAAGACCAATCGATTCCTGGGAGGGGTCCATGGTTTGGAAAACACTCAGTGCCTTCTTCCTGTCCATTGCAGCGCTGCCCGCAGCTGCCAACATCCAGCCTTACCCGAACAGTTTCAACATTCAAGAGATCCGCGCCAACGGAACAACGCTGCATGTCCGGGTTGGCGGAACGGGACCTGCCGTGGTGCTGCTGCATGGCTATGGAGACACCGGCGATATGTGGACACCGCTTGCCGGCGCGCTCGCCGCCGGGCATACGGTGATCGTGCCGGATCTTCGCGGTATGGGTCTGTCGGCTGTTGCAGATCATGGTTTTGAGAAAATGAATCAGGCCAAAGACATCGCGGACGTCTTGGACACACTTCATATCGCAAGCGCGGGCATTGTCGGACATGACATCGGCAATATGGTCGCTTTTGCATTTGCCGAGCGCTATCCGGAGCGCACGACAAAGCTTGTGATGATGGACGCGCCCGTCCCTGGGGTCGGGCCATGGGATGATATTTTAAAAAGCCCTCTGCTCTGGCATTTCAGGTTTGGTGGAGCGGACATGGAGAGGCTGGTCGCGGGCCGCGAGCGCATCTATCTCGATCGCTTCTGGAATGACTTTGCCGCGGACCCTTCGAAGTTCGACGAGGCCTCGCGCGCGCACTATGCGGAACTCTATGCAATGCCGGGACGCATGCATGCGGGGTTTGCCCAATTTGCGGCGTTCGATCGGGACGTGGCCGATAACAAAGCTGCCGTTGGACGTGGCCGGCTGCAAATGCCCGTGTTGGCAGTCGGAGGCGATCATTCCTTGGGTTCGACCATGGCCTACATCATGAGATTTGCGGCCGACAATGTTCGTGAGGCCGTCATCACGCAATCAGGTCACTGGCTGATGGAAGAGCAGCCCAGAGCGACAGTTTCAGCGATTGTGGATTTCCTGTCCGCCGACAGCTCCATAAAATCACGCGCTCTCGGTGCCGTCGAGATCGGCGCTCTGGCGCGAAGCGGCGCGGGCGTCGGGACCTCAGGAGTCGGCGGAATTCAGACAACTGTGCTGTCCGGCGATCCCGCCAAGGCCGGCCCCTATGCCATCGAGCTTACAGTTCCGGCGCATACTCACATCGCAGCGCATTCCCACCGCGATAATCGGCTCGCAATGGTTGTCTCGGGCGAATGGCACTTTGGATATGGCGGCAAGGCCGACGATGCTCAGACGAGCCTGCTGACGCAGGGCGCATTCTATACAGAACCCGCTAACACGCCCCACTTCGCATTCACGGGTGACCAGCCCGCGACAGTGTTCATAACCGGAACGGGACCGAGCGATACACACTTCGAAAAGGATGGCCCATCCCATCCGTGACAGGATCTGTTCGGCAAGGCAGGCCAAAGCACGCTGTTCAACATAATGCCGACCGCCGGCTAAGATGCAGTGAGTGAGAAGAATTTGCTGGGCGTTGCCGCGCAGCGATTGATGGATTCCCTCAGCGCGCATGTGCCATGATCTGATGCTTGGGCTGGTTCACTTGCTCTGCATAATTATATTTTAAGCAATAAAACAATTAGCTAGGGGGCACTCATGACTTTCAATCATCTTCTGCGCGCCGTTCGCGCGCTGGCTTTGTCGATTTTTGGATTAGTCCTCGCGCAAACGGCGCTGGCCGCAACGCCCGGACACACCATGCAACGCTTCCTGCAGCGTGGACCGCTGGCCATTCTGAGCGGGGATCAAAGCAACACGGCGGGCCCGCAGTACGGGCTGTTCACTTGTCAGGTGGTTGGACTTAGAGCGTCGGACTGCATTGACCCGTACGAGATGCGCCGCGCCTATCAGGTCGACTCCTTGATCGCGGCAGGATACGACGGCACCGGGCAGACCATAGTCATCCTCGATGCCTTCCAGAACCCTGCTCTCGTGGCCCAAGTAGCGACTTTCAATGCCTTCTACGGGTTGCCAGCCACACAGCTGACCCAGGTGGCACCGGACGGGCTGACGCCGTTCGATCCAACTGACAACAACATGCTCGGTTGGGCCGAGGAGATAAGTCTCGACGTCGAATGGGCGCACGCCATGGCCCCGGGCGCAAAGATCGTGCTCGTGCTGGCAAAGAGCAATAATGACTCGGATATCGCATCAGCACTCAATTACGCGGTCACCAACAACCTCGGCAACGTCATCTCCATGAGCTTTGGCGAGAACGAGAGTTGCCTTGCCCCGGCCGACCAGGCCAGTTACCACAGTTCGTTCGCTGCCGCCACGGCCAAGCACATCACGCTGCTCGCCTCCTCCGCCGACCAGGGTGCGGCACTGAATACCTGCGACGGCAGCTCGTGGGTGAAGGCGGTCTCCTCCCCGGCCAGCGACCCGCTGGTCACCGGCGTGGGCGGCACGGAGCTGACGGTGGCAAAATACTGCCTGGTTTCGCTTCACTGCGATCCCAACGCGAATCCGGCGCCAGGAACCTACCTGAGCGAGACGACGTGGAACGAAGGTCTGCCGTATGGCGACTTCGGAAACATCTTCGGTGAGGGCACGCTCTCAACCGGCGGTGGATTCAGCGTCGTATTCCCCGAACCACCCTATCAGAAGGGCGTCATCCACGGCGGCAAGCAGCGGGCGGTACCCGATGTGGCCTATAGCGCGGCGGTTGAGCACGGTGCGCTCACATATCTCGCGATTCCGGGCATCGCTCCAGGGTTTTATCTGTTCGGCGGCACCAGCGCCGGTTCCCCGCAGTGGGCAGCCCTCACGGCGATTGCGAATCAGTATGCGGGAACAAGCCTGGGATTCCTCAACTCGGGCATCTACCGGATCATGGAAGCGAGCCAGACGTATGCGAGTTCGTTCCACGATATTACCGTCGGCACCAACTCGTCGCTGCAGTTCGACCAAAACAACAATCCAGTCAACATTGTCGGCTTCAATGCGGGTACGGGCTGGGACGCGACGACGGGTGCCGGGTCACCGCAAGGGGCGAGCATCGTCGGCAACCTCCTCCTCTACGTGTATCCGGCCAGTGACGGAACGGCCGTGCTTGCGAACACCAAGCCGAAGTCGAATGCGAAGACCATCGGCCCGGGTGGCGCAAAGCCGCATTAGGATTGCTGTTCAGCAACAGACGGGGCTCCATCGGGAGCCCCGTTTCCTGAAGGATTCGTTTACGCGAGTGTGATCTTGGTCGACCGAGCGCCATCTCGCGACGTTTCCTGATCCACCGCAGCAGCCGAGCCGCCAGCGGCTTTGCTAGGAAGCTTGGCGAAGTTGTTCGGAGCCCGAGATGGACTCGGGGACGAATTCCAGAATGTCACCGGGTTGGCAGCCGAGTGCACGGCAGATCGCTTCAAGCGTCGAGAAGCGGATAGCGCGGGCCTTGCCGGTTTTGAGGATTGAGAGGTTGGCAAGCGTGATATCGATTCGCCCGGCCAGTTCGGTCAGGGTCATTCGCCGCT
>Ga0210406_10002776_pt1 | contig 19669 bp, 18 predicted proteins | sample IncBWC30MmetaG_FD_155454 | JGI IMG/M metagenome (GOLD analysis project Ga0210406, IMG submission 155454) | Forest soil microbial communities from Barre Woods Harvard Forest LTER site, Petersham, Massachusetts, United States - Inc-BW-C-30-M | ecosystem: Environmental > Terrestrial > Soil >... | reverse complement strand
GACCGACTTGCTTGCGCGTCATCCGGATTACCTTTCCATTGCCATGCCAGGATGCTCGCAATTCTAAGTGCTGCCGATACGGGCGGCAACCCCAAATGCATTCTTTCCGACTCCAGCAACAGAGCCGAGTCAATGACGAAAATGAGCGTTCCGAGCGGATTGAATGTGATTCATGTCGTCGTCAGAAACGTTATGAGAGCTTACCCTAACCAAGATTACTGGTCAGCAGGGCGCTTTCCCGCCCAAGACCTTTCCAAGCTACAAAGGACAGTCCAATGAAACCATCCAAGCTGTACGAGGCGCTCCGTGCGCTGATCGACGAACGTGTGCCCCTGCATATCTGGGGACCTTGCGGAGTCGGTAAATCACAGATCGTGTTCCAAGTCGCAGATGACACAGAGCGTGAGTTCCGCGACGTTCGTGCAGGGCAACTTGACCCTGTCGATATGCGAGGCTTACCCCGCATCGCCTCCGATCAAACAGAGTGGGCGCCTCCCAAGTTCCTTCCCACGAGTGGGAAAGGCATCCTGTTTCTTGACGAACTGACCTCCGCGCCCCAGATGACGCAGGCGGCTTGTTATCAGCTGGTGCTCGATCGCCGGCTTGGAGAGTACGTGTTGCCTGATGACTGGGTCGTCATCGCAGCAGGCAATCCGGCCTCCGAGAGGGGTGTCCATTTCTCCATGCCTCGTCCGTTGCGGAACCGGTTCGTACACCTCGAGCTTGAGGCCGATCTCGACGACTGGAGCAAGTGGGCGATCAAGGCGGGCGTACGGCCTGAGATCATCGCCTTCCTGAGATTCAAGCCGGAGTTGCTGCACACGGCCGATCCAAAATCCGATGCTAATGCGTGGCCGACGCCCCGCTCTTGGGAGATGGCGTCGAATGTCCTCTCTGGCATCGCTCGCAGAAAGAAGACAGCTCTTCTCTCAGGAGCAAGCGAGTTCGAGGCACAGCTCTTCGATGGGACTGTCGGACCGGCTGCGACCTCGGAACTGGTCGCATTCCTCAGGCTTTTTTGTAAGCTGCCATCGATCGATGAGATTCTGCTCACACCCGAGACTGCTCCGCTTCCAACGGAGACCTCAGCCCAGATCGCCATTGCCACGGCCCTCGGACGTGTCATGTCTGACATTTCCATCGCAAAAGCACTGAAGTATCTCGATCGAATGCCGACCGAGATGCGTGTCATGGCCGTGCGCGATGCGGCAGCCCGGGACACCACCATCACTCATACGCCGGAATTTGTTCGCTTCGGCGTGGAACACAGGGAGATCATTCAATGATTACCGAACGTGCCATGCTCGCCGCTATCCACATCAGTATCTGGACGGCCGTCAAACACGACCGCAAAGTCAGTCAGGATGTCGCGCACCAACACGGGGCCCATGTGGGCGCCGGACGATACAACAAGCAACTCCTGAATGGCGCGGAGAAACTTGAGGAGCTTCGGACCCTCGCCGGTCAGATCAGACAACACTTCTACAGAATCACCTTGCCGTGGTCAGACGAGGGATTCCGTTTGTTGCCTTCGAACTTCTACTTCGATCTCATGGCACGCATGCGCGAGTTCGAAGCCAGTTTCGATCAGGGCGTCGAAAACTTCCTTGCCGTCTATCCGCAATACATCGACCAGGTCAGACCGGAGTTGAACGCCCTCTTCCGTGAGGAAGACTATCCTTCCGTGGACAAGCTCCGGGAAAAGTTCCGGGTCAAACTAGAAGTGCTGCCGATACCATCCGGAGCCGACTTCCGCGTACAGATGTCTGCCGAGGAGCAGGCGCGCGTTTCGCGGGAGATCGACGCGAACGTTCGTCAGTCCCTAAGCCGCGGTACCGAAGATCTCTGGAAGCGGCTCCGCGACGTGGTCTCCCACATGGTGGATCGCTTGAATGAGCCAGAGTCGCGCTTTCATACGTCGATGGTAACGAATGTGTGCGATCTGGTTGAGTTACTCCCGCGATTGAACGTAAACGAAGATCCCGACCTAAACCAACTCGCCGACGAGGTTCGCCAGCGGTTGTGCAACTACTCTTCTCATGACCTCAAGAAGCACGATCTCCTGCGTGTCACGACGGCAACGGACGCCGCCGACATCGTCGCGCAGATGGACAGTATTCTTCGGACACGCGAGGCCAACACACCTCCAGAAGAGGATCACGGCCAGACTGTCGAGAACATCGTCGCCCATATGTCCGCCTACATGGAGGCACCCGCTGCGGCATGAGATATCAGACGCCGACCACCCTTCGAATCCAGAAAGCGCGTACCGCGCTCCTGCTGGATCATCCTTTCTTTGGCTCACTCCTGTTCCGGTTGAAGGGCCAGGAGTGCCGATCGATCGCTACTATGGCCACCGATGGGGTGTCGCTGTACTACAACCCGGAGTTCGTTGAGACTCTGAACTCCGCTACGTTGTGCGGAGTGCTGGCGCATGAGGTCTTACACCCCGGGCTTCACCACCATGTTCGCCGCTCTGGCCGCGATCCACGACGCTGGAACGAAGCCTGCGATTACGCCATCAATCCTCTCTTACTTGATAATGGACTGAGCCTACCCGAGGGCGTTCTTGTAGATAATCGTTTCCGAGGCATGAGCGCGGAGCAAATTTATAACATCCTCGAAACGGAAGCGGGACCGCCGTCTGAGAACCAGAATGGAAGCAGGGATGGGTTTCCGACGCAAAATAATCCGGAAGCTCCCTTAGCCCCGATCACTGATGGAGGAATCGGTCAGGTCCTCGATGCTGCTCTACCGAAACTAGGAACGCTGACTGTCAAGGAACAGGCGCGTGAGTGGAGCGTTGCGGCCAACCAAGCTGTGACCCTTGCCAAACAGGCGGGTAAGACTCCGGCAGGGCTGGCTCGAACCCTTGAGGGTGCGGCAGATGGAGCTGTGGACTGGCGCGAGATGCTACGGAGACTCTGGTCGGAAACGACCCCGGCAGACTACAGCTGGATGCGGCCGAACCGCCGCCACATTTGGGCAGGCATCTATCTGCCCGGAGTCATCCGCGAAGGGGTGGGCGAAATAGCGATTGCTATTGACTGTTCCGGTTCAGTCAACGGACGTCAGCTGAGTCTCTTCGAGGCCGAGGTTCGCTCAATTATCGAGGGCCAGCGACCGCAACTCGTCCACGTCCTCTACTTCGATACGATTGTTCACAAGGTGGACACTTACCAAGCGGGAGAACCCGTATGCCTATCCCCTTTAGGAGGGGGCGGAACGGATTTCGGTCCTTGTTTCGATTGGCTCCAAGAACACGGGATTAAGCCCCAGACTCTCGTTCTCCTGACGGACCTGTGTGGATCATTCCCCGCTTCCGCTCCCTCCTACCCTGTTCTCTGGGCTTCTACTGGGCGTCGGCAGGTCCCCTTCGGAGACTTAGTTCCGCTGTATGCTGCCTAAAAGATGCCACTTCGCGGCACATTAGAGTCCACTGGAAGGCAGCGTTGGTTAGAATAAAGTCTCCGGTCCGGATGCCATCACGAATGAACAAGTTGCACGTATCATGGGACTTGCGCCTCTGAGACCCAATACGTGCCTAAGAAACTCTAGCATTCCCAAGTGGATTTTCAACGATGTCATCAAGTCTCAATTCGGGCAAAGCACTCATCTTTCGGATCATCCACCGGGACAATCTGCCATGGATTCTCGACAACGGCCTCTACGCGAGAAATAGTGGGCGGTTTGATCCAAATCATCGAAATATCGGCAATGTAGAGTTGGTCGACAAGCGCTCCCGCCGCGTTGTCGCTGTCGGACCTGGGGGAACGTTGAGCGACTACGTCCCCTTTTATTTCACCCCGTTTTCGATCATGATGTTCAACATCATGACGGGGCACGGGGGCATCCCGCGCGTGCCGAATGAAGAGATACTCATACTCGTGTCCTCTCTCCATGAGGTATCGAAGCTCAACATCCCGTTCGTATTTACCGATCAGCATGCGTATACAGCCATGTCTCGATACTTCACCGATCTGGCGCAATTGGACCAAATCGACTGACCTCTGCTGGCCAGCCGAAACTTCAAGCATGACCCGGACGACCCGGGAAAGAAGGAACGATACCAGGCTGAGGCCCTTATCTGGGACCATTTGCCACTGGAGGCCTTGCTCGGAATCTGCAGCTATACGGCAGAGGTGCAGCAAGGGGTTCAGGCGCAGATTGCCCTACGGGGCTTACCGCTGAAGTCTATTATGGAAAAGAGTTGGTACTTCTAATGATGAAATTTCTCCAAGGCAATCTCCTCGACGCGCGGACAGACGCGCTGGTCAACACCGTCAACACGGTCGGTGTCATGGGAAAGGGCATTGCCCTGATGTTCAAAGAAGCCTTTCCTGCCAACTTTCGGGCATATGAAGCTGCCTGCAAAGACAAAGAGGTTCGGGTTGGCCATATGTTCGTCACGGAAAACCCTGCCTTCGAAGGACCGCGTTGGATCATCAATTTTCCGACGAAGAAACATTGGCGGCAACCATCCAAGATGGAATGGATTTTAGAAGGTCTCCGGGATCTCAAGCGTGTCATTGCGGAGCATGATATTCGGTCGATAGCCCTTCCTCCTTTGGGTGCTGGAAATGGCGGACTGGATTGGCGGGAGGTGCGGCCCGAGATAGAGCACGCCCTGGGAGATCTCGAGGGTGTCGAAGTCCTCGTCTACGAACCGACTGATAAGTATCAAAACGTCGCCTAACGAGTTGGCGTTCAAGAGCTAACTCCCGCCCGCGCTCTCATGGCGGAGATGATTCGCCGGTATTGGGTTCTAGGGATCGAATGCACTTATCTCGAGGTACAGAAGCTCGGTTGGTTTCTCGAACGAACAATCAACACTCTTGGAATCAAGGACCCCCTAAACCTTCAGTTTGTAGCTGACAAGTACGGACCTTACTCGGACCGGCTTCGCCATCTGCTCGACGGGTTGGACGGAACCTATCTACACTGTGACAAACGTCTCAGCGACGCCGGACCTTCCGACACCATTTGGTTCGACGAAGAGCGACGGAACCACGTCGACCTCTTCTTTCGGCAGGAAGATCATCGCCCTCTTGCAAAGGTGTTGGATGTCACGGCTCAAAAGATAGACGGTTTCGAATCTCCACTGGGGATGGAATTGCTGGCGACGGTCGACTGGCTCATCGAGCGCGAACACTGCGAACCCAATCTTGCAGGGATTCGTTCAGGTCTGAGCAACTGGCCGGCTGGAACGTCTGCGGCCCAACGCAAGTTGCGCTTGTTTGACGATCGCCTAATTGACCTGGCGCTCGATCGAATCGCTCCGGCTACCAGCGAAAAGGTGTCTACCTAATCGGTCACCCAATCTCGCGCAGCACACGGCTCGAGATTGGGTGACCGATATATTCTGGCCAACTACATGTAAAAGCTATATCGCGGCTCAATCTTCTGTCCGGCTTCACAGAACCGTAAGACTTTGCCCACCTCTCGCGAGGCTCGGAGCGTGACCGGTGAGAAGCCGTCGAATTGAGTGCTGTTCCAGTTCAGTTTGGTGAGTGCGAGGATTTCCTGACTTAGAAACCGCATGCCTTGTTCTGCGGACTCGATCGTAATGTGGGTAGGTCTTGGGACGTATAAGCCGGGATAAGTCTCAAAGAACGGCACGCTCCCTCGCGTATAAAGGATCGATTGATCTTCCGATAACTCCAGAAGAGTGCCACGCAGCGGCGGGTAAACCCCATCACGATACAGTCTTCCTTCCGACTTTCGAAGGTGAAGAAGATCGTAACTCTCGATCTCCACTTCGGCGAGAGCTTGCTCAAAACCGAGACGCTCCTCCTCCGAAAACGACGAACTTTTGTGGATCACAATGCGCGCCGGTAAAGTTCGGTGAACTTCCTTGTAGCGGGCGAGGGCGCTTCGAAGGAGCGTGAATGCTTCTTCGCTCATGTGAGGTTGTCGATCATCCTTTGAGATCGCCGCTGTACCACCCCGAACCACGACACCCTCTCCTCGCTCGTTGAATACTTGTGCCACGCTCGTCAAAAGGACACTTCGGTCAAGAGAATCGAAGAAGCTGACACCGACGTAACATGTCTGCAGCGCCGTGCTGGCTCTGATGAGCCGCCACGGAGTTCCACCGGCCTTGTAGTACAGGGCACAAAATATGTTCCATGCTCGCGTAGCCTCGTCCTGGAGAGGGCGCAGGATACCCGCCTTAGTCTGCTTCCGGGACTTCGATTCATCGTAGGTCGCAGGCAGAATGATCTGGATCGGTATTCTGAGCGACATGGCCCGCGCTTTAAGAAGATGATGAAAGTCATATCGAATTGCTGAAGGTGTCCCGCTGGCCAAACCTTCCAATAGTTGCATGGGAGGTGCACAGATGATGACCTGCGGCTGCGTATTCTCACACAGAATGTTTAGCTCTTCCATAAAGAGCTGCACGGCCCGTTCAACACGTGCCGCATTCGTCGGTATCTTCTCCAGATGGGCCAGTGCCGTGCGGTTAATGTTTCGGGTGCGGCTTGAATCGACCACAATATTGCAGCGGAAGGCCGTCAAGCCATCGATACTAGGAAACTCTGGAAATAAACGAGGTTGTTTGCTCGCCTTGGCCGCAATTCCAGCCTGACACTTCTGCAGCCAAAGAGAAACACCTTCCGTCGTTTCGGCCGTACCGACAAGACCAATCCCTATCGACTTCGGGGCCAGGGACGACGAGGCATCGAGAGGACCATAGTCTCTCAATCCGAAACGGATATCGATATGTTTTCCCGACCCGAATGCCGTATCTAAACACGGTTCCGGAGGATTGTTCGGCGCCAAGCCGAAGGCTAGCTCAAAGGAATGGCGGGAGCGACGGGACTCGAACGAGCGACTTCCTGCGTGACAGGCAGGCGTTCTAAAGCAACTGAACTACGCCTCCGCAAACCTCATGCGGCCACTCCTGATTTGCGGGTTTAATTACGTCGGCCCTACAGTTCTGCCAGTGCAGTTTTTCCTTCAAGCTTACCCATGTATTTCTCCTTAGCCTTCACTTTTTCGCTATTCTTCGCGAACGCCCGTGCGATCGATGCGAACTTCTTTGTTGGTTAGAACTCTACCGGTGAGCCGGATAGTTCCGATTCTTCCACTGCCCGCCTCTTCCTTGATAGAACCGTATTGCTGAACCGATTGTCGCCGTCAAGTAGAACAACCCAATCACCGGGAGTAGCAATCCCCAAGCCGGAGAGCGCCGGTAACGCCGAAGCGTGGGTTGGAAGGCTAAGGCCATGCCGGTCCAGCAAACCGCCCCACCCCAACGCAGCGCGCCAGTTGCGAAGATGCTGGCCAGCGCCGGCTCAACATACACCAGCAGCACGCCGAGGCATGTTCCTATTAAGACCCAGGGAGAGCACCCAAGTTGCACGTAAGCTGTCCGCGCTATCATCTCCCACACGTCGCTGAACCCGACATATCTCCGTTTACTGACCACCTGGTTCCCGTGTCCGAGCCAGATCCTATGTCCTCCGCCCTTGATCTCTCGCGCCAGAGCCACATCGTCGATCAGTGCCGCACTGATTCTGTTTACCCCATCGACTCTTCGTAAGGCTTCCTGAGATACAAGCATCGTACCGCCCGCAGCCGCAGCGGTTGCTCTCCCCGGATCACATACCCAGCGAAAGGGGTACAGCAACTGAAAGAAGAAGACAAAGGCCGGAAGCGTGGCTCGCTCGGCAAAGCTCTCGCACCGCAGTCGAACCATCTCCGACACAAGACCAAGTTGATCTCGTTCGGCACGGGCGACAAGCGAGGCTAGGTGTCCCGGTCCATGCACGATATCGGCATCGGTTAACAGAACATAGTCCGCCGCGAGAGTCTCCGTTTGTCGAAGACCTTGCGAGACCGCCCACATCTTGCCTGTCCAACCAGGCTTCAGCGGCTCTCCGTCCACGACGCGCAGCCGACCGTCCGTTTCCGCCAGCTCCAGCGCGATCGCTCCCGTTCCATCGGAGCTGTTGTCATCCACCAGCACGATCCTTAGCTCACCGTTGAACTGCTGCTCGAGCAGAGATCGCAGAGTGTCTGAGATATGCTCGGCCTCATCTCGGGCTGGGATCACAACCGTAACCTTGAGGGGACGAGTCGGGTGTGCCGCTCCAAGAACTGGTCCGGATCTCCAGAAAGCACCACGTCCGACCAGTAGCCACGCCCAGATCGCGACGTTAAGCAGAACAGGAATAAAGATCATGAGTCATTATCCAGCCACGATCGACAGATCAGCGTGACTGCAGTGGACGCCCAGCGGTATTCCTAGTCAATCAAGTAGCGTTTAAATGTCCAACCATTTATTCCAAGATTTAGGATCTGGAGCAAACTAGGCAAGCGCGCAGTTGTACTATCCGTCGAAAGACTCGATGCCGGTGCGTCGGCTTGGCTTGCTCCGTTACAATTCCATGACATTTCGCTCACTCCCGATTGATAGAATCCATTTGCGGGAGGCGCCGCGCATCTGCATCACTACCATTAGCTTCCGAATAACCTGGCCAGAGTATGAAAGTGAGCAATCTCTGGTGTGAAGTCTCAGTGGGGTCCTTGCTGAATCTTTGTGACGAGTGCGGTCACACTGTGGCGATGGGGTCTGCCGACTTGGAACGATCCCGCAAGCAACAGATAACAGTGATTTACGTTCGCGGTCCGGGCGTGCACTGTAAGGGTCAGAACAGCCCATGAAGTCATTCAAGACGTTCCGTCTGGATACGGTGAACCATCTCCTGTGGCGCAATAGCGACCGTGTCCCCCTAACTCCCAAGGCCTTTGATGTACTGGCTTACCTGATCGAGCACGCAGGACGGGTAGTGACGCAGGACGAAATCCTTGGCGCGTTGTCGCCCGAGAGTTACGTGAAACCAGAGGTCCTGAGAAAGTACATTCTGGAAATCCGCAAGTCTATGGGTGACCGGCCCGACAACCCGGAATTCATTGAAACGATGCCCAAGCGCGGATACCGGTTCATAGCTCCCGTCATAGATGAGAGTGCGGCCGAACTGCCAGACCTGGCCATTTCACATGCAACAGAAGAGCATGCAAAAGAAGAGAAGCTTGGAGACGAAACGGTCCATTCAGAACAGGAAAGTTCTTCTCGTAAACACGGGCTATGGAAGCTTGCGATCATACCTGTGCTGGCGGTACTTGCGGCAGCAACTATTGCCGGGTACTTCCAGGTAGCACACAAAGGGTCGAACGCTCCCTCATTGAACAATACGTCCATCGCCGTGCTGCCTTTTGCGGACCTGAGCCCGGCCAAAGACCAAGCGTATTTTGCAGACGGACTCGCCGAACAACTGATTAACGACCTCGCCAAAGTATCAGGCCTAAAGGTCGTCGGACGATCCTCGGCCTTTGTGTTTAGGGGCAAGAATGAGGACGTGCGCGATGTGGGGCGGAAACTCGGTGTGGCCAATGTTCTTGAGGGAAGCGTGCGGCGCGAGGGCAATCATCTACGCATCACAGCGGAACTGATCAAGGCGGACGACGGCTTTCAGCTTTGGTCGCAGACGTACGATCGGGAGCTCAAGGACATCTTCGTCGTACAGGACGAAATCGCGCTGGCCGCGACCGAGGGGTTGCAATTGAAACTGTTGGGAGGCAACGGGCAGCCGGTTGTTCCGAACTTGCGCAGCGCAAATCCGCAGGCGTATCAGGCTTACCTGCAAGCGCAATACTTCAGTGGGCGGGGATCGAGTAAGGAAGACCTCGGCAAGGCGCTCGACTATACCGACACGGCGATCAAGCTGGATGAAAGATACGCGCCAGCCTGGGCCCTGCGATCGTCGGTGCAGAACGCGATGGCGGAGGCTTTGCTGACCGACATGACAGAAGGCTTTAGAGGGAGCCGGGACGACGCGGAGCGGGCGATTGCGTTAGACCCTAACTTGGCATCAGCTTATCTGGCGTTAGCAAACACGCAAATCAGCTGCGACTGGAACTGGGACGCAGCCAACACTTCCATTATCAAAGCAGCAGCCTTAGAACCGGGTAGCGTCGAAGTACTCCGTATCCGCTCGTATCGATCCAGAATATTGGGCGACCTCGACCAGGCCATCAAACTTCATGAACAAGTGGTTGCCCTCGACCCTCTCAGTGCCAATTCTTATTGGCGCTTGGGATACCTGCTGTATGCGGCGGGTCGAGACGATAAAGCCCGGGCCGAGATGCAAAAAGCTCTTGACCTGAACCCGCAGGGTGCCTATATCCATCTCACATTGGCCAAAATTCTCATCGCGGAGGGAAAACCGCAGCAGGCGCTCGCACAAATTGAGAAGGAACCAAACGAGTGGGCGAGACTCACGGGTCAGGCACTGGCTTATCACGCGCTCGGGCGTGAGCGGGATTCGGATGCTGCTTTAGCCGGCCTTATCACGAGGTATCGCACTTATGTGGCCTATCAGATCGCTGAGGTATATGCGTATCGCGAGGAGTCTGCCAAGTCGTTTGAATGGCTGGAGCGTGCCTACCAACAGCGAGACCCCGGACTGCCTGAGATCAAAAGCAATCCGCTATTCAAAAATCTGCGCCACGACCCGAGATACACCAAGCTTCTCAAGAAAATGAGCCTGCCGACGTAGAGCGGTTATTGCGCCCGGGTACCAGCGGCAGTAATTTGTCGAGTAATTCACAAGCGTCACGCCTTCTCCTTCGAGGCGTCCCCCTCGTGCTCCTCGAACACTGACAGATCAATGCAGCTTCCGAGATGTCGGCCGCGACGTTTACCGCTCTCGTGTCGATGACCCGCGTTGTCTGTTCTAGGACAGTCGAGGTCAAGCTCGTCATTGCCTAGGCAATGTCAGTAAATCTCTGAGTGAGAATCGGGAAATGCGGCACGCAGCACCGTTGAAGCGAGGCTCCCTTTTCGCAGCGGCGGAGAGGTCCGCTGCTGCTTTTGCTGATGCCTTTCTGAGCGGTGTCATCCGTATGCTCAACAATCGGAATAAAGCGAGCTTCGAGGTGTTTTATGAATGAGGAGAAGACTATGCAACCGATAATTCGTATGTTTGTTCTTGCAGCCGTGTCGGCGAGCGCAACCGCCGCTTTTGCGTTTGATAGGGTGACGGTCAATGTTCCCTTCAACTTTGAGACCGACGGGAAGACATTTCCGGCAGGCACATATAGGGTGGAATCTGCCGCGAACCACTACGCGCTTACGCTTTCAAGCAAAACCGACACGAAAATGTCCTTTACGTGGATCGCTTCTCCCTCAGAATTTGGCCCTAATACGTCAACGCTCTCGTTAAAATTCGACATCGGAGCCGATGGCACCCATGCGTTGCGCAGCATTCGGCTTGGGACGCTGATCACGCCGGTACTGGACGTACGTGAAAGACACGTCCCTCAAAACTCAGTGTCCATCGCTAGCGACCGGTAGTGGCAGGGGCGCCTGCATTGGCACTCCGTTTGAATGTGTTCCCGATTCTTATGAGGAATCTATCAGATCAATTAACGCCTCCGGAATAATGTTTTATTCCAGGCATTTATGAAAAGGTTGAACTCGTGACCTGCAGTATCGTCACCTACGGCATCTTGGACAGACAATTAGGGCTTCATTACTGCGTAGCCGAAGATCGCTCGAGGGGAATATTTCCTAAACGCAAGTGTTCTTGATATTGAGGCTGACGGCATGTCGGCCGCAAAGAAACATCCGAGGACAAATAGCTTAGTGCGGCCATTTGCAAACCGACTTCACAAATGGAGAGTCAGATTCGGGAATCCAACAATCCAGGATTGGGAACAACCTACAAAGTCAAGCGCCCCGAGAGTGACCCGGTAACAGCGGTCCTTTCGAACTGAAATTCTGTGGGATTCTTATCGCACTGATCCTCGCCATCGTTGTCTCAGTATCTCTCGTCGTCACCCATCTCCCGGACCTTCTTCTTCAAATGCCGTCTCCAAAACCTTCGTTTGAACCGTTTCATGAATAGGAATAGGCTCCGAATCCGCAATGATCAGATGCCATTGACCGATGATTCTGTTTCCTCATAAGGGACAGCTGACGGTCAAATCGATAAAAGAGGCGGCTTGTTTTGCTCTGGATTGGTTATATTTCCTCCTTTCTCGAGGATCTCCATCAGACGGCCACTATTACTATCAAACGTCGGCATCCCAATGGAACGCGCTCCTTTCACACCATGGCTGGAGCGATTGGATTCGGATCAGGCGCGGACTGTACAAAAACCAGTCCGTCGGCTCCACGGTACCTCTAAGACATTTTTAAAGAGCGGCCTGAGCACGCTGGTGCTCTTCAGTTCTCAGGAGACTGCGACGACTCAGGTCCATCACCATCGATGGAGTTCTCTCTCAAACTTCGCAACAAAGTTTGGCCCAGCATCATCTCTGCTGTCTTCATGGCTGAGAAAGCGGATGATCAGACCGTTGCCATTTCCGCTTCCGCCCGGCGTACCAGTTCAGGGTCGTCTAACGCGCTCAGGGGTTTGAGCAGGTGCCGGACCTCGGCGAACAACTCACAAACGGCAGGGTCGCGGGTTGCGAGACGAGCGAGAGCAGCCTGAGCCTTGAGCCTGTCTTCCAAGTCCTCTGGGCGCTCCCCTCGGGTTTGGGGATAGATAAAGTCCGGGACGGCCGATATGGCCCATGGTCCCTGAATCAGAGATTCAGCTTCAGCCAGGAACGCCTGTGCCAGGGTGGCAAGCGGGTCCGGCTCCAGGGCATTCGTACTGAGTAGACGACGCAGAATGTTTGCCTCCTGAACGGCGACAGTAATCCCCTGACCATAGACAGGATTTAGGCAGCAAATTGCGTCGCCGGTGGGAAGCAGTCCACGCGGAAAACTATCGAGCCGCCCGAAGTGTCTCCACTTGCTCTCCGGAAAGCCATACCGCGCTACCTCGCTTAGGCGTTTTGCGCCCTTCACTGCGTTGTAGATTGTGGGTGTGCTGAGCTTCTGCGCGTATGCCAGGAATGCATCGCCATCTACCGGTGGAATGTCGTCGCCCCGGCCAACCAGGAGCAGCTGACAACAGTGATTCTCCACGGGAAGCAGATATCCATAATGCACGCCCTCCGGGGCGTTTGGAAAGGTCACAATAGCCTTGAACTCGCCGAGTGCTCCGGGGGAAGGGGCAAAGAGTGCTGTTGCGTAACGGATATCCACGCCGATCGTAGTCTCCTCGGGCACAGGTAGCCCGGCCGACTTGAGGAACGACAAGGTGAGCGCTCCATGTTTGGAAGCGTCGACGACAACGTCCGCAGAAATGATCTCCGGACTTCCGTCTTCAGTCTCGCAGCACACCCCCGTGACGTCGCTGCCGTCCCGCGTCCCTACGATTTCTAGGGCACGGCATCCCCCGCGTAGCATGATGTTACCTTGCTGCTCCACACGCCGGCGCATTGTCAGTTCGATCAGTGGCCGGCTCAGCGAGTAGGTGAGCCAGCTCCACTCCCGCCGTGGAAAAGGATCCAGACCAGGAAATTCCAGCAAAATTTCGAAACCATGATTGACCGGCACCGCTCCAGCCTGGACAAGATCCCGGGCGAAGCCCGGAAACAGCTCTTCAAGCGCCTTCATGGCGCCCCCGAGTAACCCATGTGCCTGCTTCCCCTGCGGTGCGCCCGGCCGAGGTGCGGCCCCATACGGCAACTCGTCGCGCTCAAGGACGATCACCTCTTCGAAATGATCGACAAGTGCGTTCGCGGCAGACAACCCGCTAACCCCGGCGCCGATTACAATTGCCCGCCTACCAATATGAGAACCAGTCGCAAATTCGTTGAGCATTACATGGACCTCCGCCCTTGTTACAGTCTTGTTTGTCGTTCGCCCAGGCATCGACCCAAATAGGGCGAACTTGCAAACCGATGCTCTTCAGGAATCCGATGATGGCGGGAGCTGACTACCTACCTTATGAACTAACCGGACATCTGACCGTTCGCAATGAACGGCATATTCAAGGAACACATACTAGAGGTATTTATTCCCCGGCCATTCACTTGGGGGTTCACTATTTACTTAAGACATTTCGCCGCGCTCCATTGCCAAGAGCATCCCCCGTCCGATGACCTGCGATACCGGTATGCGGGCGCGGAAAGGCGCAGCTCAAGCAAACTCCCAAGAGGGTCCCCCCGGAACTCAATTCCAAGTGATAACGAATCGGATTTCCACACTCGCTTTAGCTCGTCGCGCCGGATCCCCTTGAGCGCAAGCGATGCAGCCGTGAATTGCGAGCGTGTGCGATTGTGATCCCTTTACTTACCCGCTTTAATGCGAGTAGCTCTCACCGCCACCCTCGATAGCATGCAAAAGGCTTCTATCAATGCCTATTCTCTGCTCGTGACCAGCAAAACTCCGGTCTGATGCACCTAGCGGCTACTTTGTGGGCAGATTCTTGGGTTTGGATCCCCACAGCGACATTCTGAAGGGCAGACCGACGGAGAACTGGAGATTTGGAGTATCCGGCGTCAAGCCCACGCCAAAGCTCAGATCGAGCGCCCGCCCCGGCGCATATAAATAGGTCATTCCCAACCGCAGAGTGCCCTCAACCAGATACGATGCCGGCAGGTCGGCGCCGTTTAGCTGAGTAGCCCGAGTAAACCGCTGATCCCAGCCCAACGTCATTGAAGTCTCCGGGTTCAATGACAAAATCGACCCTATCTGGAACCCTACAGCATCACCCGGCTTAAAGTGTCCCACCATGGTTGCGGCAGGATTGTTTGGATCATTTGCCGAGACCGTGTGATTAGCTGCCAAATTTGCCGTATAGGAAAGGTTGCCGAAAAACACCACCGGATCACTCGACTTCGCTAGCGTCAGATTTCCCTGCAGCGCAGTGAAGCCGGTCCCCAGTGCCACCTGGCTACTCGTCAGATTGAAGGCGTCCTTCCCCGTCGTCGACTTGAAGAGCACATTCGCAACCATATCTGGCATTCGTCCATGCTCGGTCGTTATCTGCCGCGAAACCGACGCCGAGATGTCGCCCAGCCCGACGCTGCTCGAGGACGTCTGAACATTATTCGCATCCACTGACCGGATCAGCTCGTACCCATACGGCACCCGGAAGTCCATTTGAAACTTATGGGGCAGCCCCAGCCGCGCTGTGAATGTCGGCAGCAAGAAGTCTTCGCGCACACGCTGGGAAGTGATGTCACCCACTACCAGCACCGGCAGCAGCGCAAATCCATCCACAGTGACGTGGTCGGAAGATGCGCTGAAGTAAGAGGTTGTGTTGTCGATCTCCAGCGTCCCCGAAGGCAGCAGCAATCCGCCGCGCACAATGAGCGCTTGATCGAGCGCCTCGGTCGCCTGCCGTTCCGTGCTGTCGTAGGTAGAGGTCGACACCACCGAGGTCGCCGCGCTGCTAACCGAAGAAGGAGTCGGAACCCGATTCTCCTCAGCTTTGGACAGAGTCGTATCTTCAATATTCAACCTCCGTTCCAGCTCGGATACTCGCTCGAGTAAGTTGCGGATAATTGCGTCCCGCTCCCGTAGCGCATTCTGCAGTTTTACATCGATCACGTCTTTAGGCTGTGACTGTGCGGCGCCTGCAGCCGTTGCCGTCTGAGCTTTCATCGCCCCCACAGATACCAACAGGATCAGAGAGCTTTGTATCAAGATTCGCCGCCACATCAGTCTGCCATCCCCTTCAATACAGCCAATTGCTCGGAGCCGTGACTCCGATCTTGCGTGAGATCACTGTCTGGTCTGGAAGCAACCGCGACGCCACTGTGACCTTCTTTTCGGTGATCATCCTTTCGTCTGGCGGATGAACGACAAACATGACGCCGTTCTTCCACAATTTCTGAAACCGATCAACTTTCATCGTCATATTGCCAAAGCCTGGGTCGGCCAGGATAACGCGCCCCTCCGCAACGCCTTTTACAACTACGAAGTGATCGAAACCTTTCGCCCGTATCGGGGTTATGACGGACGTCCTCTGCGTTGCAAGGTCTTCCATGGACACTCCGCTGAAGCCCTCCGCGTGATATCCCCTCGCCTCAGAGAAGTGCTTCAGATCAAGCAGGGAAAAGCCCCCACGGGCGCGCACCTGGCCTGCATCCACACGATGCAAAATCCAAACCACAATCGCTGTCTCCGGCGTATTGTCCTTGAAGTCGTAGGTCAGCAGAGTGCTCAGTGCAGCCGCGCCACAGCTCATATCCCAACGCTGCCGCACCACACCCTCATTCCGAATCTGCTTAAGGCTGCGAATATTCTTGCTCCCCTCCACTCCCGCTGCAGCTGCGATGCTGTGAGCATGCGCGGAAGTAGAGAAGAGAACAAAACTAGCCAGCTTAATAGTCAGTCCCCCGGCAAGCATTGCTTTATGCCAGGTCATCAGTGTTTCCCGTTGAGGTTGGACTGCATCACGGTCCCGACCGTCGAGTTCATATTGACGTTCAGGTTCAGCAGTACATTGATGTTGGAGTTGACAGCATTGATGTTGACCAGGGAGCTCAGGTTTTGCTGCGCCCCACCGTTCAACGTGAGCGTACTCATGTTGGTTCCCGTAATCGGCCCCGTCAGTACAGCCAGCGTGCCTGCACCCGACACTAACCCATTCGGGGTCGGCGCCGTACCCTGAAACTTCACCACTCCATCGGAGATCCCGGCTGAAACTCCACCAGCCGTGATTCGATCCAGCATGGCGTCATTCAACGGTTGTCCCTTGCGCGGTGTTAAGCTTTGGGCCATGCCCGCTTGGGTAAGCAGTGCAAGACTCACGATCACTAAAAAACGACTCATACATCCTCCTTGAAGCCGACAGAGGCGCAGGAAAAGGCCCCGCCGCTACAGCAGAACCCTGCCCTGTGCCGTTTTTAGCGAACCTGCGAGATGCTGTTGACTTGGTTGAGTGTTGGCATCGCATTCATGTTTGCGGAGTGGGCAATATTCAGTCCATTGGCAACCATGCCGCCAGCTGCGTTCACGATGTTCAGTGCGCTGGCGTTCTGCTCGGCCGAACCGGCCAGAGCGACGCTGTAATTGGTGCTGGTCTTCACGCTCGAGCCGTCCACTGCAATGTTGGTTGCAGTTGCTGTACCGAGATTGACCGCGCCCTGCACATCCCTGACCACCGACGTGTCCTTAGCGGTCGTGTTGGAGCTTGTGTCTGACTTGCTGGCCACAAGGCTCGCAACCGTGTTCGTCGAAGAGTTAGCAGAGGAACTTACATCGTGGGACGACGCAGAGTTGTTAGAGGAGGCGATATTCTTGCTGGCTGAGTTGCTCGAAGACTCTGCCAACTGCGAAGACTTGTTAGCAGAAGCGGACTCAGCCTCCTGCGAAGACTTGGAGGAGGCTGCGTTGGTAGCGAAGTTGTTCGACTTCGAACGGCTAGCCGTCAACGCATTGCTGGAATTCTTGTTGCTCGAATCGCTTGCCTGCAGCGCATTGTTGGAGGTGCTTGCATTGTTGGTTGCATCGGTCTTGCTGGAGTTGCTGGCCGACGCACTGTTAGCGGCAATGGCAGCGTTCGCGGCAAGCGAAGCGTTCGCCGCTGCGCTGTTCGACCTCGCATTGTCCTTCGTGGCGCCCTGCCCTTTATCCTGGGTTGCCGAAGCACTCTGGTTCGACACCGATGCATTGATGGCGGCATTCGCGTTCAACGACTTGTTAGCCGAGGCGGCATTCTTGGAGCTTGAGCCGGTCGACGCGTTTTGGCTCTTCCCGCTGCTCGCCGCTAGGCTCGCCGCTGAAGACGCGTTCTTTGAACTGCTTGTCTGCAATGCATTGTTCGACGCTGAGGCGTCCGACGTCGAGCTCGACTTGCTGGCATTGTTAGCAGACGAAGCCGACTCCGTCGCCGATGCATTCTTGCTCGCACTTGACTGTTGCATGTTGTCTTTGTTGGAGGTGAAGCTGTTCGAAGAGCTGTTGCTCTTTGAACTATTATTTGTGAACGACGTGCTGTCGCTTGCGGAATGGTTCAGGGAAGCATTGATGCTGGAAGAATCGCTGCTGTTCTTCGTCACATTTGAGCTTTTGTTGACCGTCAATTGAGTGTTGGCTCCGCGGTGATAGCCATCGAGCGTTGCCTTCGTCCCTGTGGTCTGATCGATAGCATTGCCTTGGTTCACCGTGGCTCCGCCATTGGCACCCTGGGTCGTTAGACTGCTGTCGTAAACGTTGACGCCATTCGCAACTGAGCTGTTGGTTGAGTTCACAATGTTGATGGCGCTTGCGCCACTCAATGCGCTACCGCTCAGGCTGACGGCTCCGGTATCACTAGTCGTGACGGTTGAATTATTCGCTGCAATAGAGCCGCCGACGCTTCCTGCCGTGACGCTGTCCATCTGGCTGTCACGCAGTGGCTGCTTGCTCTGTTTATCGGAAGCGGATTTGGTCTTGCCTTGGCCAAAAGCAGAGCCGCTGACGAGAACCGAAGCTGTGACAAGGGTGCATACGAGCTTATTCATGCTGTCTCCATAGATATGGTTGACGAAGCGCGACCGTGTACGCAGTTCACAGGGAACTGAATAGCGGACAATTTGACGCCTCAGTCGGCGCACCCACGCGGGGAGGACGAGGTTCGGCATCACCTATCTGTTCTATTTGGGGCTACACCTTCACAGGTGTTTATGAAACAACCTCAGAGTCCAGGTGCGTCATGCCATATAGAACACCTGGAATATCTATCTATTCCATTGTTTGATGCGGCAATACTTTCGCCGAAACTAGGACACTCTCCACTTGCTTGAAAGCATAGCAAGTTTCTCGTTTAAGCTAGGCTGCGATGGCGGCTGATGACCTGGCTGCTTCGGCCGCTGGTTGTTCCGAGCGGGCCCCATGAGGGCCTTCATGGAGAGGGCGATGCGTTTGGCTTTGAGGTCAGCGCTGAGGACCTTGACCTTGACGATCTGGCCTGCCTTAACGGCCTCTGACGGGTCTTTGATGAATCGGTTGGATAGTTCGCTGATGTGGACGAGGCCGTCCTGATGCACGCCGATGTCAACGAACGCGCCAAACTTGGTAACGTTGGTGACGACGCCCTCAAGGACCATGTCCGGCTGGACGTCGGTGAACTCGCGGACGGACTCGGAGAAGCTGGGAGCGACAAACTGATCCCGAGGATCGCGGCCGGGCTTTCGGAGTTCTTCGAGGATGTCCGAGACGGTGAAGCTGCCGGCAGAGAGTTGCTTTGCGTCAATCTTCGTGAGAAGCTGCGGACTCTGGATGAGCAGGTCGATGGGCATGTTGAGTGTTTGGGCGATCTGCTCGACCACTGGGTAGGATTCCGGGTGGACGGCGGTGCGATCGAGGGGGTTCTCCCCGTCGCGGATGCGAAGGAAGCCGGCGGCCTGCTCGAAGGTCTTAGAGCCGATGCCGGGAACCTTGTTGAGCTGTGAGCGAGAGCGAAACTTCCCGTGCTCATTACGGTAGGCAACGATGCTGAGCGCGGTGCGTTCGGTGACGCCGGCGACGTAGCGGAGCAGGGTCCAGGAGGACGTATTGAGATCGACCCCGACACGGTTGACGCAGCTCTCGATGACAGTCTCAAGGGACTGCTGGAGCTGGCGTTGATCGACATCGTGTTGATACTGCCCGACGCCGATCGATTTGGGATCAACCTTGACGAGTTCGGAGAGCGGATCCTGAAGACGGCGGGCGATGGAGATGGCGCCGCGGACGGTCAGGTCGAGGTCGGGAAATTCCTGGCGGGCGATATCGGAGGCGGAGTAGACGCTGGCTCCGGACTCGGAGACGGTGACCGAGAAAAGGTTATTG